>JAEEGF011057670.1_pt1 | contig 10861 bp, 9 predicted proteins | sample 9134171 | NCBI WGS metagenome assembly JAEEGF01 (sample SAMN16246542, study PRJNA631951) | gut metagenome | biome: gut microbiome; feature: rumen; material: AP-attached | host: Bos | place: Iran: Karaj | collected 2018-10 | reverse complement strand
CCCTGTAGCCTTCGCCAATCTTGAAGCTTTGAATAGCTATCTGTATTACGACGATACTGACCGGGTTTACAGAAGAGATACAGATCTCAACAGAGGCTACATCCTTTACAAGAGGATCATGCGTGACGGCTATATGGCTTCATTCCAGGTTGAAAACATCATGGACTCAATAGGTCTCACAGGAGCTACATACGTCTTTGTAGAAGGCGAAGGCATCTATAGAATCAATGCCACTGATGACAGCATCCGTCTTGTCAGACCCGGAATGAGCATCGACCAGTTCTATCAGGAACCTGATGAGTTCCCTTATCCTGACAATTAAAATACATACATTATCAAGTGTTTAGTAAATACAAAAACCGCAGGTCACTCTGCGGTTTTTGTACATATTGCTTCTTTAACAAATCGGTTATTCAATGGTTACTTTTCTCAGAATAAAGATCCACATTCTGGATCGACAAAAGAATAATAATTAAAAAGTCGATAATTAAATATGGCACTATATTTTCCCAAGTAATTTAAACATATCCTTTTTATATGTTTCTACACCTGGTTGGTTGAAAGGATTGACTCCCAATATCTCACATGATAAATAACAGGCAAATTCAAAGAAATAGAATAATTGGCCCATGCTTTCTGCATTGAGTGATGGAAGATCTATTGTAAAGCATGGAAAACGTTTGCTATGGGCCTTCAAAGTTGCTTTATAAGCGGCTTTATTAATATCAAATACATCCTTATTTCCAATGTATTCAAAACCGTCATCAAGGCCATTGCTAAGAATAAGAGAATCTCCATCATTTACATTAATAAAGGTCTCATAAACGATATTTGACCCGTCCTGGATATATTGACCAAGTGAGTGAAGATCTTCAGAAAAATTACCCATAGTTGGGAAAATTCCCTTCCCGTCTTTTCCTTCGCTCTCGCCATACAGTTGTATCCACCACTTAGCAAAACGCATTAATCCGGGTTCAAAGAAAGACAGCATCTCAATTTTAAAGCCCATCTTGTAAAGCTCATTACGAACTGTCGCATATAGTAAGGCAGGATTGTCCTGACCTGTTGCAGACATCAGACTCTCTCTCATTTCAGATGCACCTTTTGCGAGAGCATGTATATCTACACCTGCCACGGCAAGAGGAAAAAGACCAACAGGAGATATTGCATCAAACCTTCCCCCGATATTCTTTGGAAAAGGAAGAAATCTGTAATTCTGATCTAGTGCTAGTTTTTCGAGCTTTGTTCCAGGAGTCCCAGTACAAATAATACGTGAAGAATAATCCTTACCGTAATTACGTCTTAGATAATCTCTCATTACTCTGAACCCAACTCCGGGTTCTATTGTTTCAAAACTCTTTGAAATCAAATTAACATATGCACTTCTGCCTCTAATTGAATCAAGTGCATTGTTTATACTGCTGACAGAAAGATTATTTCCAATCCAGATAAGCTCAGGACCATTCTTGGGATCAAGAGCATCATATACTGCACGTGCTGATTGATTAGATCCACCCACACCAACGACGACTAATACCTCTGAGTTTTTCCTTATTTCATTGGCTATTTCATCATATTTATCTAGTTGTTCTTTTCCAGCCCATTCATCGACATTATGCCATCCAAGGCTATTTTCATAACGCTTATCTCCAGTTTTAACACGTTCAAGAAGTAGCTCATTGCTTTTTATCAATGAAATTAGATTATGATCATCTAAAAAATTGGATTCGTTCTTTATTTTAAACTCAAAAAGGTGCATCGTATCTCATCCCTTTTTTGAATCATTATACTCGTTCTTTTAAAAGAACGTTTCATAAAAAATGAAAAACTAATATATTAAACTAGATTTTTATACATTCCCATTTTGGCACAACATTGAAATCAAGATATCTATTTCTGCTTATGAAAAAATCATCTCCATAGTGATCATTATGAGATTTAACCTGAATTTCTTCCATTGTAATAAAACCCGTCTTTAGAAAATAACTAAGATATTTAATCTTTTTCGGGTCAAATCCCATAAGTCTAGTTGAAACGATATCAGCAGCAAGAAGGTCTTCCCCTGCAATTAACACACTAGAATGCTTTGATGTCGGACAAAAAGGGCCTTGGCCCTCTCCACCAATTATTCCATCCACAACTGTGAAATACTTTCTATCTTTTTTTAGCATGCCTTTGTATAGATCAACAACCATTCTCCAAATAGTATCATTTCCTGGCCACGCTCCTCTGTGCGTTATTTTGGCATGTTTGGAGGCTTCTAGCGTATCTAAATCAGGATACTCATCACCACCTGTTTCTGGAGAACCCACGCGCCAATGAACGAGTTGATTCTTCTCTGTTATAGAACCAACCAATCCTTTCAAATTGATTGTTGCACCAACTTTCTGATGAGTTTTTAGTTTTGGTATTGAGATATAAACATCAGCATCATAGAGACTTCGGCCATAAGTATATAATTGGTTTTCTCCGGTATGTGAAGCTACTGTTTCTTCCCTTTCGTTGAATACTCCTCTGAAAAGATTAGAGTCCACATTGTATAACATTGACTCTTTACCCAAATTAATCTGTATATTTCCTAATGGGTCGCCAGATTGACGTACCATTTTATCTCGTTGTCCATAGTATTTCAGATCATTACAGACAAGTGGGCGCATATCGATAATATTGCATGGGACATCATACTTTCTTTGTAATTTTCTGATGCCCGTAAAGTTCATTAGTTCTTCAAAATCAGCATCAATTGATGGATTATCCCCAATAATTATCTGTCCATAACCTTTCAGAGCCTTTGCAACTCTATCTGCGACTGCTTCAATAACAGCCTCATGAGTAATCACACAATACAATGAGTCCACATGATCAGCAGAAGCTCGCCATCTAGAAGCCACCCAGTTAGGCTTAATGAACACTTTCATTCCGGGCTTTATCATTGAGCCAAATGGGTTATCTCTATCATATCCCAAATCTTCAAAAAGAGTATCTAACGCATAATTAACAGATGCCGGGTTATAATCATATGCATTTTCTATTGCTACAACAGTATTATTGATTACCATATTTTTCATCCATATAATTCAGATATCTTTCCAACACATACACCATCCATTTTTGGTCTCCAGTTAACTTATCTGCACAATGTGGGATAAACTCCGTACGTGTTGGACCATTCCATTCTGCCATCCATTCATTCATCGGACGTGGCATCGGAATCTTTGATGGCATATCCCACCCTGGATACATCATTCTAAAGGCCTCTCGCACTATGTACTTTGTATCTCCAGAACGAATTCTTTTGTAATCTATAGGGACAGCCATAACAGTTTTTGAATATGGTCCAATAAATTCTATTCCAGCAGTACCACATGCATTAGTATAAGTACCCAACGCTTCTTGCCTAAAGAATTCATTTATGAATTCGTGTCCATCAATGTGGCCATCTCTGTCATATTTATAAAATGGTGCAAAATCCATATTGGGGTTATACATTACCCTATATGGCAATACATATGAATATCTTTCAATGAATTCACCCGTCAACCAATCTTCAGCGAGCAACCCATTCATTCCGCCATATATAATATCCGCATTTTCACCAAGAATAAGTTTAGTAAATCCAGACGATTTTGCCTTACATGATGCTAAATATATTTGTGCTTCAATCGAATGTATGGGAGCACCCTTATGCTCTATCAGTTTATTTATGACTTTAATGATATCTGCCCAAGTAATATCTATTATTTCATGCTTTAATCCACATTCTCTGGCATACTTTGCAGCCTGAGCCGTTTCATCTATCACTTGCCTACCAGGAACAACACATCTAAACGTATAAGCGGTAGATCCTTCAGGCATTAATTTCGCCATTATTGCAGAATCAATTCCTCCACTCAATGCTATTGCAGCTTTTCCATCTCTTGTAGCAGCTCTAATTTGGCTCTCTAATGAATCAACAAGATCATAAGCATTTCTAACAGGTGTTCTATTAAAAGAAAGATCAACGAGCCTCACAGACTTAAATGGATAAGCACTCTTGCCATCATATAAATAACGATACATCAGGAAATTTGACATATCTCTTCTCTTCTGAAGTTCAAATTCTCTGTTGTCTATCATTATTGTCCCCTGCTTATATAGATTAAACGATCTAATTCATAATAGAACAATTAAACAATCACACACATAAAAATTAATCAATTGTTTTCTATCATATTTAAGAATCTTTCAAGACAATACATTTGCCATTTTTGATTACCTGAATACTTATCAATATCTATGTCTTGTTTAAATTCTGGCCTTTTAGGACCTGTCCATTTCTTGAAATAAAAATCGACAGGTCTGGGCATTGCAACTTTATTCGGTACTGGAATATCTGGATAACGATCTGCCATTAACCCTCGAATAAGATATTTTGGTTCACCATGTCTAATTCTATATAAATCAAGTGGTTCTGCCATCTTCAATCGTGCATATGGATCATAATATGGCATCTCAGCTGTAGCAAATGCATTCATATAAGAGCTGGAACTTTCAATAGAAAAAATATCATCCATGAACTTCAGAAAATCAATTTTGTCTCCGTCCATACGATATCGCTCGAACACATATTGCATGTTCACCGGTTCAACCAAAACTTCTTCAGGTTTTGTAAATATATACCTGTTTTTAAAATCTTCCAAAGTCCAGTCTTGAGAGAGAAGTCCATCCATACCACCAAATATTAGATCACTACTCTCTCCAACAAACATCATTTCAATACCATCTCGCTTTGCCTGAAGTGCAGCTTGGTAAATCTGCGGTTCAATAGAATGAACGGGAGCAGATTTACTTATCATAACAGGGTCAAGATAATTCAAAACGGTTTCCCAACTAATATCAACATAATGAAGGTTCAGACCATAATAATCAGCATAATACTCAGCTCTATGCAACTCTTCGGGTTGGAATTTACCTTCAAGAAAACGGAATGTATATGCATCTGATCCAGGCATATAAGAAGCTACAATTGCAGAATCCATACCACCAGACAATAATACGCCTTTTTTAATATTGGAAAACTGCATCATTTGTTTTTCAATATCATCCCCTATTTCAGCTGAAGTACTAACAAGTACTTTTTTGGAATCAGGAATTGGAGCAATACAATGATGATGTCCTGCCCTGCTATCAAAGTCCATGTCATCACGTTCAATATACCGTAAAGCAAGATACGAACTCATACAATAATTCTTATCAAACATTAATTCCACCAATTAAATTATTCATCCGTTTAGATGTTCTTTATGTTCAGGAGACACATTGTTTTCGATCGTCCAACCTCGAACAGCTTGCAAAGCTTCAGAAATCTTTGTTGAACTGATTCCTTTCGTATATGGAAAGTAAACAATTCTTATGCCTTCGTCTGTAAATTGTTTTTCATACTGTTTCCACTTTTCAGTTCCATACCAATCATCACCCACGAACAAAATTGATGCACCCAGTTTTTTACAAGCAGTCAATTTATCCATATCATATTGTGGAACCGCAGCATCCACATATCTACAGCTTCTTACGATTTCTATGCGATCTTCAAAAGGAATCATTGCGTGTTTACCTTTATAGGAAACAAGCTCATCAATTGTCACGCCAACAATCAATTTATCGCACATACCTTTAGCATTTTTAAATAAATTTAGATGACCAATATGAAACAAATCGTATACTCCTGTCGTATAACCAATTATCATATTCATTATTACTCCTTTATTAGTTAAATAACATTTCCACTATTTAGATAATCCTCAACCAAATCTTTCATTATTCGTTTTGGCACTAACTCTGGATTATCACCGAAAAGTGTTTCTTTCAATTCTTTTCTTTTTTCTTTTAAAGGATCAATTCCTAAAAACAGTTGATTTACATACTTAGTAATATCATTTTCGTTATTGGCAATATAGCAACCAGTCAGAATAAGTTGAAATGCTTTTGTTGCGTTTTTTTCAGTAAAGTCTTTTAATGTCTTGCAAAAAATAATAGGTTTTTCTGTTATGAAATAATCTACTAGAATAGTAGAAAAATCTGAAATTAGCACAGAACTGTTCCAAAAAGTATCTGCATATTCCTTTTTATTATCCAAATGAATATTTGACGATTCGCAAGAACCTTTATATTTGGCAACTTCCTCTACAGTCATTTGTCCAGTGTTGATAAAATTACCAAATGAAAGTGGATGTGGTCTAAAAACAAAGTCAATATGTTTATTATCATTAGCAAATTTCAATAAAAAGTCTTTATATCGAAAGAAATTGCTACCACCTACGTTTTCATCAGTTGTCCACCTGGGTGTCCAAATAATCCGAAAAGCATTATTGGAAAAAGACCATGTAGAGCTTATTTTGTATTTATAATTAATGAAATACGAATACCCAGAATACCCTAAATAGACAGCTCTTTGATAGGCACCCGTGTTTAGTGTATCAATTCTGTTTTGAATTAATTCCATTTCTTCTTCAGTATCAGCATATAGACAATACAAATTTTTAAAAAAATCTTTATTATAAGCACTACCATAAAAAAGCTTACTTAAAGGCAACCCATACTGAGTGAAACAAATTCTTAAATATTTTGAAGTTACAGAAGTCTGATATTCTAATGGCATAAAAACATTGTACGGTCTCGTATAAAACAGATATGATAAACAATACTTTTTCATATCTACCCATTCATCATCACCATAATAAGTGTTAACAACATTTGCATCCGGATATGTATTTTTAACTGCTTCAAAAGTATCATTAATATGCTGTGTATCTTCAACTCTATTATCCCCATACCAAGATGGAACACAAAAGAGATAGGTATCAAATCTTTCATCTTGTGATAATTCCTGGTATATAGATTCTGTTTTATTCCACACATTTAAGTCTTGTAAAATAAAACCTACTTTGATTTTGCCAGATCTTTTTATTTTTCGTTCTATTTGAAAATTATGAATTGCCTTTTTTTCCAAAAATGCATCTTTTATATTCTTATATTTCTTCCATATTTTTAATGCTAGTTTATTATTCCTTAGTTTTATCTTTATAGAATTTATCAACATGTTATTCTGCCATTTATTTGTCATTTTTGTTGCTTCAAGTCACGAAATTCAGTTACTATACTAAAAATCTTTTTTCGATAAATCAATATCATTATGCATATTATCGCAAATAAACTGTATCGAATAACAGTATTGTAATAAGTAAAAGCGACCCCAACCATAAGAACCATGAATACAATTCCTATAATCATTTCAAAGCGGAAATCCAAATAATCTACAACGCTCAACCCATTGTCTTTACATATTTTATGAGCGCTCAAATTATTCACAAGCCAAAAAACAATATATGACAGCAGTGTAGTATACCCGGCCGCAATGTAACCAAACTTTGGTATACAAATATAGTTCATTGCGATATTAATAATTGCAGAAAGTGCTGTTCCTCCTACCATCATCCATTTTTTTTCATAATAGAACTCGATGTTTATTGCAAAACGAACAAGATATAAGAAAACCATACTTCCAGCAACTGGAGGAATAATCCAAATCGATTCCATGTACGGTTGACCACCCATTAGAAAAACAATCTCTGGCCCAATTATAATGATGAAAATCATCATTCCAGTCACAAAAACCATAAGTTTTTTATTGATTGTCCTGACACCTGAGCTGTCATTCTCCTTTATTTTTCTGTAATACCATGGTGTATAAGAATCCCCAATTGCACTGATAACAAATGCTAAAACCGTGGCAGAAGCATATGCTAAACCATATATTCCAGCTTTATCATTTCCAACCATTTTGCTTATCATGATTCGATCCGACATATTAAAAATGGTCTGCGATAGATAATAAGGAATCAATGGGATATTAAATCCAAGTGCATATTTCCAATACTTTTTAACAAATAGGGTTTTGCCTTTTATTAGATTAAAAACATAAATAGTGAATCCTACTACAACATTCAAAGCGACTATGGTGATAATTCTAATTGCACCTCTTTCTATAAACATAGGAACAACCAAAATTCCTATTAGAGGACTCATTATTGATGTGAATAGAGTTATTGCCACCATCGGTTTATAATCGTAATCAAACCGTTTGTTTCCCATCCATAAGCCAATTGCAAAAGTCGCCCAAATATCAACAAGCATAATCGCCACTATGTAAGTTGGCAATTCAAATAAATTCCCCCAAAAAGAAGGATTTAGTAAAAATATCACTAATGCAATAAGCGTTAGAAGTGTTACTATTCCTTGCAACGATGATAAATATCTGTCACGATCATCACGAAACTTTACTTGCGCAGTATTAAAAGATCCATACTGAAGATTAAGTGTTGTAAAGATACAAACAATTGAGCTCCATGATACAAACAGTGTCACTTGACCAAATTGTTCAGTAGAAAGCAATCTAGTAAAAATAGGCGTAGTAAAAAAAGAAATGCCCTTCTGGAAAACCGAACATACTACAAACCAAAATGATGCCTTTAAAGGAATTGGCATTGATCTGTATTTAGTAAGAAACCTTGTGATATATTTTTGTATTTTTAGATTCTCCATCAATAACTCTCTGATGAGAATAACCAGTTCATAATAGTATATTCATAATCACATTAATAATATAATGTCTCGAATATATGCCACTCAACTAATGAATTTCTTGAACTCATCATAGTCTCTAATGTAGTCATCTGTTTTATAAAAATCACTGGCAGCAACGCAAAGAACAGAGTCTTTCTGAAGCCATAACATTTCACGCCATGTTGGCTTATCGATTATTACACCTATGGAAGGATCTGATAACGTTATTTCATCCTTTCCATTTTCATTTTCCAATACAATCTGTATACTACCATACGGGCAGAATAACAGTTGCTTTAGCTCTTTATGTGCATGAAACCCTCTTTTAACCCCCTCTGGGACCTTTGAAATGTAATAAATACGCTTGATAGGAAAACTCAAATCATGATTATCTCCTTCAAAAAAGGATAATTCACCTGCGTTTAATGTAGGGATAGTCTTAATATTGACTACTCTGCATCCAACAATTTCGCCTCGTGTTAAAGCAACATTTGAGTAATCATCACCAGCTAAAACTGAGTACCATCTCAGATTTGATATATTTGAATACCTGAGTGCAATATTATCCGGTATATCAACCACACAATGAAATCTATGCTTATCATAAAAATGACAGGCACGAACATTATTCTCACTTACGCACCAATAGATAGACTGCAGTCCGAGTTCTTTAAAACCGATATTCAGCATTTCTACCATACCATACCATGAATACCCTTTAGCCATTGCTGATCTGCGCACAGTTATTGCGAATTCTGCGTTTCCTGCTTTTCTGTTTATACTCTTAAGGCTGACAGTTCCCATATACAAGTCTTCATCATTCGCAATCGCCAAATGAAGATTTCCTTCTGAGCCATTTTTTATCTTTTCAGAATCTTTCACAGCTAAATTGATAAAGTTCTCACAATCACGTAAAGTTTTATTTGAAAAATCAGTAGCAAGATATTGCACAACATCTTTATCATGCATCCACTCAAGCATTAACGGAGCATCATCTACTTTTAAATTACGTAATCTCATTATTATCTTTGTCCTTAGGGTTTCCAATTGTTAATTGTATCAATAACATAAGATATTTCATCGTCACTCATACCATAATACATAGGAAGACTAAGCTCCGTTTCGCTGATTTCTTCAGCTATCGGAAAATCACCATATTTATAATTCAATTCCCTGTAGGCATCTTGAAGATGAATTGGAATCGGATAGTGCTTATTTGTACCTATTCCTGCATCATTTAAATATTTTTCGAGTTTATTTCGATACTTACATCTGATACCAAATACATGCCAAACTGGTTCAGCATAGTCAGGAACATATGGAAGTATAACACTTTCATTTTGTATTCCATCAAGATATTTTTTTGCAGTATTTCTTCTGTCAACATTGACCTTATCAAGAAATGGAAGTTTAGCACTTAAAAAAGCTGCCTGCAGTTCATCCAATCTGCTATTATTGCCCTTAAAAATATGGTGATATTTATAATCCGAGCCGTAGTTACCCAATGCTCTGATTTTATCAGCTAAAGATTTATCATTTGTGAGTACGGCACCGGCATCTCCTAATGCGCCAAGGTTTTTTCCAGGATAAAAGCTAAAACCAGACACGTTGCCAAATGATCCAACCTTTTTCACAACTCCATCTAAAGAACGATACGTTGCCCCATGTGCTTGCGCACTGTCTTCTATAACATACAAATTGTGTTTCTTTGCGATGGCCATTATCGAATCCATGTCACAAGACTGACCATAAAGATGTACCGGCATTATTGCCTTTGTTTTTTTTGTTATTGCAGATTCAATCAAATGGGGATTAATGTTAAATGTTCTTATATCAGGTTCAACAAATACTACATTTGCTCCGACATATGTGACTGCCAAAGCTGTTGCAATATAAGTATTGCTAGGTATAATTACTTCATCTCTGTTTCCTATGTCTAAAGCCTTCAAACTGAGCATAAGTGCGTCTAAACCATTGCCACAACCTATACAATAGTCAGTACCACAGTAATGTGCGAATTCCTTTTCAAAAGTCAAATCTTCATCACCAAGTACGTACCAAGATTTGTTATAAACCTTTTCAAATGCATTCCTAATTTCCAAATCAAGCTCAGATTCAAGCGGCTTAAATGAAACAAAAGGGACTCTCATATATAACTAATTTGATCCTCTCAGGATTGTAACTGTTAACAATATCTTACACTTTTTTTTATAATCATATAATTATTCTTTCGAATAACTCTCTTTAAAGCCATTTATCT
>JAEEGF011747465.1_pt1 | contig 10863 bp, 9 predicted proteins | sample 9134171 | NCBI WGS metagenome assembly JAEEGF01 (sample SAMN16246542, study PRJNA631951) | gut metagenome | biome: gut microbiome; feature: rumen; material: AP-attached | host: Bos | place: Iran: Karaj | collected 2018-10 | reverse complement strand
CGATGATGAACATCGTCGAGATCACCAACGCCATCCGGCTGGCAGAGGAGAAGATCGACGAGCTCTCCGCCACACCAGAAAGCCAGAAGGCCAATATCCAGTACATCGAGGCGCTGCGCCAGGCTATCGAGCGCCTGAAAGGTGCGTCCTCCGATTTCAGCTTCCAGGGCGTGCTCAAGCGCCTGTTCGGCGATTCGAACGGCAAGGATACGACGCTCGCAGAGCGGTTCAGGGCCATCGGTGAGGCGTGGAACAATATGTCTGCAGACCAGAAGTGGCAGGCCATCGGCGGCGCCGTCAAGGGCATCGCAGACGGCTTGAAGAAGGCCGCAGAGTATATGAACCGGGTGGCGGAGGTCAGCGGCGACGGCCGCCTGAAAGAATCCGCAGAGCAGCTGGGCGCCGTGGCGCAGAACTTTGCAGCTGCCGGAGGCGGTGCTGCCACGGGTGGCTGGATCGGTGCTATCGTGGGCGGCGCATCCGACATGATCTCGCAGACCGTCCAGGCAATCAGCGAGGCAGGACTGCTCGAGGCACAGGCCGCGAAGAACGCGGAAGACTGGGCGAGGGCCCTGCATAACGTCGGCGTCGAGATGGACGCCACGGCCTATGAATCGCCGTTCGGTGAGCGTAACCTTGCGAAAGGCCGCGAGGCGATGCGCTCCTCCGCTGAGGCCGCGAAGCGCTATGCCGAAGAGATGGCCGCCATCAACAGGAAATACTCCGAGCAGGAGATAGACATGCTCATATATGGTGGCGCCACAAGTGCCGGTATCAACACGTTCCTGAATCCGCTCGGGTGGATCGGTGGTAAGAATACCATCAGCAACTAGTTCAAGGCATACCAGGACGCCATCTCGAAGGGCTACGACGGCCTCCAGCGGATGCTCGTCAAGACGAAAGACCGCAGCGGCTGGGCTAATTTCTGGGGCGCACAGGATGAATACACCGCCCTTGCGGACCTGTACCCGGAACTGTTCAAGAATGGCGAGCTGGTCATCGAGAACGCGAAGAAGTTGCTCGAGACCAACAACGCCCTCGACGATAGCCAGAAGGAGCAGATCAGGAACCTGGTCGAGCTCAAGGAGAAATACGACGAGGCGATGGAGGCGGCGGACGATTCCATCTCCAGCATTTTCAACTCCCTCGGCGACGAGATCACCGACATCATCTGGGACAGCGTCGTCAACGGCGGCGAGGACGCCTGGGAGAAGTTCGGGGAGATAGGCAACAAGTATATCGCGGCCCTGGGTAAAGAGCTGCTGAAAGAGATGGTTATCTCCGAATACCTTGAGCAGTTCCGCGGCCAGATGCGCGCAGCTTACGGCCTTGGTGACGCCACCGCGACGCAGCAGGCGATGCGCGACATCGTGCAGAACATCTTCGGAGGCATGCAGACCATGTTCGAGGTGGGGACGGCCGTGGCAGAGGAGTGGAACGCCTGGGCCACCGAGCACGGCTTCGACCTGTCAGAGACCACCGAGAAGGGCCGCACCGCCGTGGCGAAGGCCATGACCAGCGTCTCGCAGGAGAGTTGGGACGTGGTTGACGGAAAGATCACGAACATGATGATGCGCCTTCTGGATGTCGACGACCGCTTGGCCGTAGTCCAGGATGTGCAGTACCGCATGTATGAACAGGTGTCCATGATTGCCGGGCACACCGCAAGACTTGAGCGCATGGACGCGAATATGAACGCGATGCGCTCCGACATAGAAGACATCCGCACCCGCGGAATCAAGATGCAGCAGATATGACGGGACGGCTTTATATAGATACGATTGACGCCTACACGCACTTCGGCCTCCTTCTCTCGGATGCCAAGGGTCTCGCTACGTACCCGCCGATGAAGGCCTCGAGCGTCAAGACGAACGACTGGCCGGAAGAGGACGGCGAAGAAACCGACGCCTCGGGCGCCGTGCTCGACGCGCGGACGTTTCAGGTGTCCTTCGTCTGTCTGCAGACCGATCTGTTTCGCGACATCTACGCCCTGCTCTCGGATGGCGCTTACCATACCTGGAACTTCGCGGAGATAGGGTTCTCGCGGTCCCTTCGCGTGGTGGACTACCCTTCATACTGGGAGCTCAGGCAGCGCGGCAAGTTCACCATCACGCTGGCCCAGGACACGCCGCTGCCGGACTTCGAGCGCGTCACCCCGTCGCTCTCCGCCTACGACTACGGCTTCAAGCTCGACGACGTGAACTTCTCCGCCTACGGTATTATCCCCATCGGCGACACGATGAACGCCATTATGAAGATGCCGGCCGTGAAGGAGACGCTCAAGGTCAACGTGGCCAGTGTCGCCGGTCAGATCGTCGACGGTGAGGAGGTCCACTACAAGGCGAAGGACGTCGTGCTGAACCTCTTCATCCGGGCCCCGAAGGCCGACTTCTGGGACCACTACCTGACGTTCCTCTACGACCTATCGAAGCCGGGCCTGCGGTCCCTGTATATCGACGCCCTGGGCCAGAGCTTCGACTGCTGGTATAAGAAGGCCTCCACCTCTCAGTTCATCGTCACGAAAAACGACTACTGCGTGGCCTTCAACGTCACGCTCCGCTTCGTCAACTTCCGCCTCGGCGAGATCGTGTACCTTCTGGCCACCGAGGATGACGCCTTCGTGGTGACGGAGGACAACACTTATCTCATCGACATGCAACCCGAACTATGACAGATCCCACAATCGTAAAGAGGAAGGTGTCCACCATGACGCAAGCGTCGAGCCTCGTCGGCTTGATTACCTACGGCGTGGACGGCAACAACAACTCCGTCAAGATCCCCGTCGAGCTGCTCAAGGGTAACGTCCCCGGGTGGAGCGACTTCTCCAGCGCCGACAAGGCGGCCATCGTCGCGGCGGTGCTCACGACGATATTGGTGCAGACCACCGGCACGGGAACGGACGTCGTGATGAGCCAGAAGGCCGTCACCGATGCCCTGAACACAGTAAACGCCGCCATCGCCTCCATCTCTGCGGACGTGGACGCCATCGAGATGAAGATACCCACGGCAGCCTCTTCGCTGAACCAGCTCGCCGACAAGGCCTACGTCAACGACACCGTGGCGACGGCCTCCGCAACGTTCCGCGGGACCAGCCCCCTGGGCCTGAGCGAGAACGCCTTCAAGGCATGGGCCAACGAGCTGACGCATGACGTCAACGACTACGTCTACTGGCGCTATGTCGACAATGTGGGGAACATCATCTTCAAGCGCTACAAGTGGGACGGCTACAACTGGGTGTATGAGTACGAGCTCAACAACTCCGGCTTCACCGCCGAGCAGTGGGCCGCCATCAACTCCAGCATCACCGATGCGCTGACGCAGAAGCTCGCGGCGCTGCCTACCCGCGCCGACCTGGACGCGATGTTCGAGGGCAAGCAGGATCGCCTGAACTTCGACGACGTTCCGATGCCGCAGAGCGACAACCCCGTCAAGAGCAAGGGTATCAAGACCTTCGTCGAGCAGAACCAGAACCTCGAGCACTACTACAAGAAGGAGGAAACCTACACCAAGGTGGAGGTGGATTCGGCCCTTGCGGACGTTGAGGCCATCGTCACCAAGCAGTTCCTCGGCATCGAGATCATCTTCAACCAGGACACCGGCGAGCTCTTTATCGAATACGACGACGAGGGAGACTTCGAGATTGAATCCGCCGCCATCAACTACACCACTGGCCAACTTGAATTAACCATAATTTCGTGATAATCAACACTTTCGATAAAAGTAAATAAAATGGCAAGACAACTACTCAAAGCAGGCGCCATTCCTACTTCGCGCGCGGAATGGAGTGCCGGTGTTGCGGTTTACAAGTTCAACCGTTTCACCTACCTGGGCTCGGAGTTCGAAGCCAATGAGGACGGCCTCACCAATGCCCCTGGCGTACTGGTGAACGGCCTCCCCGTTGCGAACCCCGGGTGGCGCGTAACTGCCGTCGGTGCTTCCGCAGCCATCACCGCTACGGTGGAGCAGCTGCTGAACACCGTTAACAAGTTGCTCTCTGGCGAAGAGGCGGTCGGCATGGCCGACAACATCACGCTGTGGGCTGAACAGGAGAACCTGGACCTCGAAAACATGTGGTCCGACATCGTGCGTACCACCGGCGCTGATGCCTCCATCGTCACGAGTGCTGGCGGCCGCATTGTCAGCATCGTCGCGAAGACGAACTTCTACGCCTCGGCCCTCAAGGCCACGGGTTTCAACCTGCTGCACGGCGCCACGGCAGTAGGCTCCGGCTACTACTTCCTCGTGCCAGCGCTGCCTTTCGGCCAGTACGGCAAAGCCATCAAGCCGAACGGCGTCCTGTTCACCGACAACAACGGCGGGAAGCTCACCCCGACGGTGTATTTCAAGCCGCTCTCGTCCGGCGTTCCGGCCTCCGCCACCGACGGCACGGCTTGCACGTACACTGACAGCAACGGCTATCGCTTCTACACCTGCTCGCAGCCCGGCTACATGATCGTCAGCGGCATCACCCTCGCCCAGACCTGCGCACACGTCGCCTGGAGCCGCCGGTACGACGATTTCGTCTCGCCTACGGCAGAAGCCGACGCTGGCGGCAGCGTGACCCTGTCCACCATCATCCACGCCATCCACGCCTACGACATGATGATTGCCGTGGGAGCCGTCGGCGACCGCATCGACTTCGGCGACACGATGGCCACCTGGACGCGCAAGTGCGACCGCGTAAAGCCTACGTGGGTGGATGTCCAGAACGAGGACGAGACCTACACCCATACCGCCACGATCTCCGGCATGAAACCCGACAGCATCGTGGACTTCGGCAGCATCGCCCTCACTGTGGACGGCACGAAGGTCTCCTACACCGACGCGAACGCCACTGGTGCTGATGAGTACCTGTACTATGAGCTGGCCACCTATGCCACGGGCCAGGTCACGATCGACCCGAACTACCCGCTGGAAGACTGGGGCCTCGAGATGCTTGTCGGCGCCACCGGCTCCGCCTACATCACCTGCCGCTACGCCCAGGGCTACCTCGACAACCTGTCGATGCTCCTCGCCGGAGGCTTCGACGAGAAGGATCTCGTCATCGCGTCGCTCTTCAACGAGCTCAACGGCCGCATGAAGGCCATCGAGGAGAAGATCCGTTCCGGCTTCGCCGCTCTCAAGGTGGAGAAGCTGACGGTCCAGTCCCAGCTCACCAACGAAGGTGACGACGACCACTACGAGGGTGCTGGCGCTCCCGCCATCATCTCCAGCCGCAAGGGCCGCCGTTACTTCGACACCACCGCGAAGGAGTGGTACACTGCTACCGGCAACAAGGCCGCCTCTGAGTGGAAGAAAGACACCAACGCATCGTAAACACATAGACCATGAGCAAGCACATCTTCAAATATGAGAGCGATGCAGCTGCACAGGCTGGCGCCAACGAGCGCCCCGCCAACGCTCCCTCCGTGGCCCTTGCGGGCATCCTGGCCAAGTATTATGGCGTGAATGTCATCACCGACACCACGAACCCCGAGCCGGGCGACGCCGTGTTCTTCGACAAGGTCGAAGGCAAGCGCGTCCTCGTCAAGCACGGAACGTTCGTCCCGTCGGTCATGGACACTGAGCGCTACTTCAACTGCAACGCCACCGTCGTGGGGAACATCTACGGCAAGGTGGTGACCGTCGACAACAACAACATCGCTGGTGTGCCCTACGCCTCGCCGGACGAATGGACCCTCACGGGCTTCGACCTGACGGCCTCCGGCTCCGCGACCATCACAGCGAAGTATTACAATGCCTCCGGCAACTACGTCAAGGATATTACACTGGAGTGGTCCGCCGGCGCTGACATTGACACCCTCGTGGCGACACTGAACGCCACCACGGGCTTCAAGGACTACTGCAAGGCTTTCAAGCTCTCGAACGACAGCATCTACGTCACCGTCTCGGGGTACTCCGCAAACATGGGCCTGACGGTCTCTGCCGGTGACATCACCGCCACCCGCACGTATCAGGGCTACCAGACGCAGTATTACGGAAGCCAGTACACCACGCAGATCGAGTGCGCGAACGGCACGGTGCAGACCTGGGCCTACGCCAACTACGATCGTTACTATTCGTACTACTCCGCAAGCGGATCGCAGAACGAGGTCAACTTCCCGGCGGAGCCTTGCCGCAAGAGTGCCTTCAATAGCACCACGAACCCGACGATCTACACCCAGTTCAACGGCGACTACGACGCCTACATGAAGGCCAACTTCGACCTTCTCAAGTTCAAATACCCGGTTAACCGCTACGGCCTCCACGACTACGCCTTCGGTAACAACGACCTGGCGAACATCCACCACACCAACGCCATGGGCGAGAACGTCTGGGATTTCCCGATCGTCCACAACGGCTCCCTCTCCGGCGTGACGCTGGCAGGCTTCGAAACGGGCTTCGAACCCGGCAAGGGCCACCTCGGCGGCTTGGCGGAAGCTGGCCTTCTGTATGCGCAGGTGAAGGCTGACAACAGCGACCCCGTAAACAAGACCATCGTGGCGAACGGCGGCACGGCTGCAGCGTATAACACGCACTGCCGCCTGGCTTTTCAGTCCAGCTCCACCTATGCGTGGGTCTTCTACGGCAACGATGGCGGTTTGAGCTACAACTACGCTCGGTGCAATGCCTATGGGGCGCGGGTCTTCCGTGCTTTTGATTTAGAAACCTTTTAATCCTTTTTTCCCTTTCCCCCCTTTAACCGTCGAACAAGATGCCGCTCAGTGGAAATTTCAACAGGCGCCCTTTCGAAGAGCAATACCAGCAAATCGAAATCGACGCGCTGTGCCTCGCAGTCACGTGCGCGGAGCTCGTGGAGAAGATCAGCAAGAAGCACAAGTTCTCCTTCGGCGAGCCGATGATGCGCGCGATGATAGAGGCCGGCGCGGACATTCGCGGTGCCTGCACGAAACATGCAAAGGCGCCAGAGCGCGTGCGTCTGCTTTCCGCTGCGCGGCCCTTGCTTCGAAAGGTAAACTTCGTGGCGGAGGCCGCCCTGTGCGCCTTCCTGGTCACGGATGAGGAAAAGGCGAAATTCGATGTCCTGTACGACAAGGTGACGGAGCAGCTGGAAGCGTTCCTGAGCTCGTCGATGGCAAAAGTGAAACAGTACAACCAATCGACGGGACAGGGTTCCGGCGGTAACGCGCCGGAAGAGGTTCCCAGATAAAAAGGACGCTCGACTTTCATTCAAAGTATTGCAATTATGAGCGGAACACTGGCTTTTCAGTCCAACTCCAACAATGCGTGGATCTTCAACGGCAACAATGGCAATTTGAACTACAACAACAATCGGTACAATGCCAATGGGGCGCGGGTCTTCCGTGATTCTTGTCTGGCGGATTGGGAACGTTACCAGTCTGCTCCGATACCCTTGTCTGTACTCTACATCTGGTATGGCATCGCCAAGAGGGGCAAGCGAAGGACGTTGGTGCAGCTCCGCTTTGAGGCGGACTACCCCGAGCATCTTCGCGACGACCTTTGGTGGGCCATGAACGGACCCATCTACGTGCCGTTGCCTTCGCGCGGCTTCGTCCTGGACTATCCGACGCCCCGTGAGGTGATACACCCGGAGATGCGCGACCGCATACCGCAGACGATATGGTGCGAGACCATCCGGCCGTTCGCCGAGAAGAAGATGGATCCTGCCAGCTATTCGTGCCGCGTGGGACGCGGCGCCCTGGCCGCGGTGCAGCAGCTCATCCACCTGTATAAGGTGGAAAGCGAGGGAGGGAAATATCCCTGCCGCTTCATCAGCATCGACCAGAAGAGCTTCTTCCTGCATATTTGGCGCCCTATGGTGGTGGACATGTTCGGGAAGATGATCGACGAGGCCTTCGCTGACAACGAGGTCAAGCGCGACTGGATGCACTGGATGTGCAGGATCCTCTACCTGTCGGAACCCGCCGAGGGCTTCATCCGCGACTGCCCCATCGAAAAATGGGGCCTGCTTCCTCCCCATAAGATCGCGGCGAACCTGCCGCCGCTTACGGGCGTGGAAATCGGCAACCTCGATGCGCAGCTGGCGGGCAACGTGGTGAGCGCCGTGTACCTGGCTATCTTCCGCGAATACGGCTACGTCACGTTCGTCCACTATACCGACGACGTGAAGCTGGTGCTTCGTGAGGACAGGGTGGAGCAGTTTAACCAGATCTTCCTCCCCGAGCTTCGCAGGCGCGAGGCGGAATACGGTCTCGAGCTCAACGAGAAGAAGCACTACAACCAGCCAACGGAGCACGGCGTCACGGCCTTCGGCTATTTCATCAAGACCGTACCCGGCACTGACGGTGGCGTGCTGGTCTATCCGAGCAAGCGCGTGGTAAACAACTGCCGCCTCCGCATCGCGCGGTATATGACCAGGATGGATGATCTCTACTACCGGCTGAAAAACAAGGAACACTTCCGCGATACGCTGAACAGCTATTACGGCATCTTCCGCCACTGCGAGGCTTACGACCTGCGAAAGGAAATCGTCCAGGAGATACTTGCCTCCCCGTGGGGCGACCTCTTCGAGCAGGTGGATGATTACAAGTATTTCCGCATCGTCAAACGCTTCACCACGCGGGCGCACAAGGCTTACAAGAATAAACAACTACGACATTTTATTTACAATTATGGACAGACAATCACAACTGCAGCAGCTTGACCTCTACTTGGCTCAACACAAGGGGCTGCTCTCCAACGAGGAGGAACAGAGGTACATCGACCTGATCATCGAAGAGGGCGCGAAGATGCCGATGCCCGTCGAGGACGGTGAGGAACCGCAGGAAGAGCCCATCTCCCTGGAACTGCTCAAGCTCAACAAGAAGCTCCAGCTGCTCGTCTATGACAGCTCGCCGGAGATCAACTCATTCACGATCGGTGGGCAGTCCATGTGGTTCGGTCCGGCCTTGCGCGCGAACCTCAAGAACGCCATAGACGCTATGGAGGCAGCACAGGAGGAGACCGTATCGTTCAAGGGTATCGTCCTGCCTATCGCCCAGGCGAAGGCCGCATTGAGCGCCATCGAGCTGTACGCCGCCAAGTGCTCGCAGGTGACGGAGGAACACGCCGCGAAGATTGTCGCGAAGAAGACCGCTGCCACCATCGCGTCCTACGACTTTACCACCGGCTATCCGGAGCATCCGTCGTTTTAGTAACAAATATGTTACTTTTTAGGCCATGATTCAGACGTCATTCATCCTTTCGCTCGCCGGGCTGCTATGGTTCACGGTGGGCCTGCTGCTTATGCTGGCCGTGTTCGGCCTCCAAAGAAGCATCTCTGACTTCTACTATGCCCTTGCCGCCGAGAAGAAAAACCGTGGCTCGTACTTCTATCTCTGGTTCATCATCACGGTATTTCTGATGATCATCCCGATGATCGAAGCGGGTGGCCTCTGGGGTTTCCTCTCCTGCATAGGCCTGGCGTTTACGGGTGCTGCGTGCGCCTTCAAGAGCGACACGGTGCAGAAGTGGATCCACTACGGTGGCGCGCTGCTGGCGGCCATCGCCTCGGTGGTCCTGCTATGGCGCTCCGGCCTTCTTGGCTCGTATATCCAGCCTGCGCTGGTGGCTGTCATCGCCGCCGTCGGCTCGAAGACGCTGCGGCCGTCGCTGGTGTTCTGGCTGGAGGTCGTGGTGATATACGCCACACTTCCCGCCGTGATGATGTACTTCGCAAACCTCTAAAACCTATCGAACCCTTTGAATAGATGGACCTGCACCTCCCCAATTCACAGACGCTGACGATCACGCCCGAGGATGAGAGCTATCGCATCCGGCGCATCATGGGCGAGAATACGCTCACGCTGAAATGGAAGACGACCGAGTTCCTGGAGATACCCACCGGTACGTATGTCACCTTCCAGGGCGTGCGGTACACCCTCTATTCACCTGAGAATTTCAAGAAGAAGGGAACCCGCATCTACGAGTACACCCTTCTTCTTGAAACGTATCAGGCCATCGCCCGACGCTTTCGTGTCAAGGATTCCACTGGCAAGACCAAGTTCAACTTCACCGGCACGCCGAAGGATCTGCTGGACCTCTTCGTCTGGAACATGAACCAGCGAGACAGCGGGTGGACGAGGGGCAGTTACATCGAGGCTGAGCCCAAGCTCATCGCCTTCGACGGGAACACCGTCATCGAGGGCGTGCAGATGGGTGCGGACCTCTTTGGCACTGAGTTCGCCTTCGACGGCAAGACCATCTCCTACGGGAAGGTGGAGTTCAACAAGACCGCGCCGCTGGCCCTGTCGTATGGCCGTGGCAACGGCTTCCTCCCCGGCGTAGGACGCGAGAACGCGTCGGATGCCGAGGCCTTCGAGATACTGAACGTACAGGGCGGCAGCAAGAATATCGACGCCAGCAAGTACGGCAACGACGTCCTGCTGCTCCCCAAGAGCCAGACGATAGGGTACGACGGCTCGAAGTTCAGCGACGAGACGGGATTCGTGTCTGCAAATGCCCGGTACTACGTGACGGATGCGGCGGGCCTGACTGTCCGGCGCTCCGACAAGGCCCTGTCCACCTATGCAGAGGCCTGCTTCGACGGCACGAAGATTTATCCCACCATCGCGCACTCCATCCTCAAGGTCGAGACCGTGACCGAGACGGTGGACGAAGAGGAGGTGACGTTCTACAACATCATCATCGACGCCGTTGAGGCGCTGGACTATCGCGACTGCCAGATAGCGGGCGAGACGGCCACGGTGATCTTCCAGAGCGGTATGCTCGCGGGCCGCGAGTTCTCTCTTGAGACGAAGGCTGACGGCACGCTCGACATTGAGAAATACTCGGAGAACGGCGCGTTCGTCGGCTGGCGCCTCAAGCTCTGCCAAGATGAGCAGGACGGCTACATTATGCCCGGCGGGTCGTTCGTCCCGGTGGTTGGAGGCACGGTGAAGG
>JAEEGF011659331.1_pt1 | contig 10863 bp, 8 predicted proteins | sample 9134171 | NCBI WGS metagenome assembly JAEEGF01 (sample SAMN16246542, study PRJNA631951) | gut metagenome | biome: gut microbiome; feature: rumen; material: AP-attached | host: Bos | place: Iran: Karaj | collected 2018-10 | reverse complement strand
TCGGTGATCCTCTTTTTAACACGGTACAATTCACGATACTGTTTTACGTACTCATCAATCTCATAAACAGCATCTTTTTGGGCAAACCATCCATAAAAATGTCTTGCAACATCCTGTCCGTATTCAAGTCTGCCCTTAATCGATGATCCGGCAAAAACCACATCTGCATTTTTGTAGATCTTTTTGATTGATGAAAATGCCTCTTCATAAGTAGTGTTTGCACCACTTCGAAGATAAATAGTTTCATAGGTGCCATTGTCACCTTCATCTTCTCCCCACACATCAAAAAGTCTGCTCAAAAAGTCTGCAAGGTCTTCAACTGACAAAAAATCTGCTATTTCATCACCTCTTGCCTTGATCTCAACTTTTTCTCCTTTTTCAAGAGCATCAAAAATACGGCACCAAAAATCATCTTTATAGTGCCCACTTATCAAATGAGGAGAGTATATTATTTTTACTGAAATCTGGTATTGCTCAGCATAATATCTGCAGATAGATTCCACAGAACTGTATATGAGAGAGTCACTATTCTCCACATCAAGAAGTGCCTCATCAGATGTCACATAAACAAATTGTTTTACTTTTGTCTTTCTGCAAAGTGAAAGGACATTACGAAGCTGCTCAATCTCACCTACTTCGTAGCTGTCCTTATTTATAAAATGCGACACAAATACAACCCGCTCGAAGCCGTAGGTAAAGAACAAAGTTTTAAAGTCATCACCCATGATAGACTTTTTAAACCACCTGATATTACCTTCTTTCTGGCTTTCAAGCTTTGGTCCGCAAAGTATTATATTGTCTGTTCCAAATGCAGTTTCGAGGGATTCCTTCGAAAAATAACCATTACTACCTACTACAAGGGTATCCATTACGGTTTATTCTCCCTAAATACTTTTCTCCCCACTTACATTCTCGCCCTAGTTTTCCTTTGTAATCTCCTCCACCCTGTCAGCATACTTAATTCTGTATATCCTGCTAAGAGATTCTGTAATCCTTTCCTCAGATATTTCCCCATTATTGACAGCTTCTAAAAGTCCATTGTAAGCTGTCTCAAAATCTTCAGGAAGGTAGATCATATCTGCTCCGGCCTTTATTGCCATGACCGCAGCCTGATCTGAAGTGTAATACTCTGTAATGGCCCCATCATCCAGAGCACCTGTTATTACTATGCCATCAAACCCCAGAACTCCCCTGAGTTCATCTTCTATGATCACTGATGAAAGTGAAGCAGGAGTATTATCTCCAACCACATTAGGGAATGAGGCATTTGATATCATGATTGCTGTGACATTTCCATTGTCTATAACATTTTTAAACAAGGAGTATTCACCCGTTGCAAGCATTTCAGTGGAATCATCAATCTGTTCCATCTTAGAAGAAGTATCTCCCTGCTTAGGGAAAGAATATGCACAAGACCATATTCCCTCACTTCTAAGCGCTTGTGACAATGATGCTGTCAAAGCCTTGACAGTATCAGCATCCGTGCCAAATACTCCGCTTTCTGTAATATCCATATTCGGTGAAAGATCAAAATTAAAACCATATTTATACATAGAAGCTGCAACTGTTGCCCCATTTTCTGAAGCAGCCTCTGCATCTGTATAATCCACTATTCCATCAATACCGATTGATGAGCTGATAGCTCCCTTTCCCCACTCGCTTACCATAGTGAAGAGTGGATACTTACTCATGGATGTTGTGGTTGAAAGCATCTCAGTTATCTGATCCTCTGACTTGATGTTTTTGGCGGAGTAAACTATTCCGCCTACAGCATACTGTGAAAGAGCATCCTGTGTTCCGCTTCCTGCCTTGACTGCAGTAGCAACACCTGTAAGCTGTTCAGGTGTAACTATAAAAAGACCTGCAATCTTATCCTCAATAGGCATTGTATCTATTACATCTGATACAACCTCATCCATTATGTCTTCTTCAGACATTTCCTCGGGTTCACTAACCGCTTCCGGAGTTTCTATAACTATTTCCTGACTGCTCTCCAAAGATGCAGCTTCATCTCCAGCCTCTTCCGAAGAAGCAGCAGTTTTTCCTCCGCCAAGTAAGCTCTTTATGAAAACAACTCCAAAAACTATAGCTAAAACAATCAGAATGACTACAACTGCCAGTGATATATATGCAATGAGCTGGCTCCTTTTTCTTTTGTTCCTGCGAGCCATTCGCTTCTCATCAAAATCCTGTTCTTCCAATCTACTCATAAAATCCCCATTAAATGCAAAACTTTTTCTATCCCTTATTTTATCATAATTTGTGTACCCAATGAAGAACCAATCCGTACACTTTCCGCACTATTCACAAAAAATTCAGATAAATAAAAAAATCAAGGGCAGAAGCTTCATCGTATTACCTGCTTCTGCCCTTATACCGAGTACTCATCATCTAAATTGAAATTTTCTGCGTCCAATGGACTTTTCCTCCGATTCTCAGCTCATCGTTCCATTTACATTTGCATTCATATGCTGTGGTTGCAAGATTTAAATATGCCCTAACCACTTCTCATGTACTTGAATTGCTGTAATTCTGATACTTCTTTGAACTTCGAACTTAAAACTTTTTTATAAAACTAAACTTAGTATGCTGGTGGACCGTACCATCCTTTCTCTGAATATTTTAATTAACTATCCCTTTGGACCGTACCTCCCTTTCTTTCTCCAATTCACGATCTCACTATATATTGATTGGAGAAGTATTTTTGTAACTCTTACTTGATGGTTTTATTATATTTATATCCATCCAATTTGTCAACACATTTTATTAATTTCTTTTATTTATTTTGACATCTTGCATGTTATTGTTGAATATTCTGCATATTATTCTAATTGTATATTCATTATGCACAATTCTGCATATTACTTTACCTTGCAAAAAGATGCCTACATATTGTGGTATTTCGTAGTAAGCAATTCTCATACACTTTCATATCAAAGTACCCAAACATCTGTATTATTCTCTGAATTTTATGATTATTGGATCATTTTTTCTTCTAAAATTTTGAACATAAAGTCTCTGTACAGAATCAGATAAAATAATTATGATAATAAAAGGGTTTTATAGCCCAATAATACACAAAGGAAGAACCTACATGTACCACTGCATTGTGAACCCATCAGCACGCTCAGGAAAAGGAAAGGATATCTGGAAAAAGTTAGAACTTAAGTTCCACGAAAAAGGAATTGATTACACAGCTTACATGACCAAAGGTCCCGGAGACGGAACAGTCCTGGCTCAAAGCATAACAGCTTCAAACACAGATACAAAGATAGTTGTACTTGGAGGAGACGGAACTCTTAACGAAGTAATGAACGGTATCGCCGACTTTGACAAAACTATAGTCGGCTATATTCCAATTGGTTCATCCAATGATTTTGCAAGAGATCTCTCCTATCCCCAGAATATAGATACTCTTTTGGATGCCATCCTTGAGGGAAAAGTTCTGCGAAAGCTTGATCTTGGAAAGCTGACTTATAATTCTATGACAGCTCCAATGTCCAGGCTGCATGAAAAAGAAATCTCAAAAACAAGAATATTTGACGTAAGTTCCGGAATCGGATTTGATGCTGCGGTTTGTGAAGAAGCTCTCTCATCAGGTACAAAGAACTTTCTAAACAGAATTGGTCTTGGAAAGCTCACTTACGGTCTTATAGCTATCAGGCAGCTTCTAAAGGCAGATAAAATACCATGTGACATTGAGCTTGATAACAATGAAGTCATACATTTAAAGCGTTTTATTTTCATTGCTGCCATGATCCATCACTATGAAGGCGGAGGTTTTAATTTCGCTCCAAAGGCAGACTTAACCGACGGCAAGTTCGATCTGGTTTATGCAGGCGACATGCCACCACTACGAATGATGTTTGCCCTTCCCTTCTCATTCTTTGGCAACTACTATTGGATAAAGGGAATCGGACATCATACAGTTAAAAAAGTCACCATCAAACCTCTGCTCCCCATGTGGGTCCACACCGATGGTGAAGTTTCAGTAAAATCTGACAACATTACACTGGAATGCTTACAGGAAAAACTTCAACTTATGTGTTAAAAAAAGCTTTGGACTGTTAATACAGCCCAAAGCTTTTTATATTGATCAGTCAAGCGGATACTTGTCTGTAAGGCTCTTGATGATGGCTCTTGCTTCATCATTCTTTTCGCCCTTATTCTTAATAACAATTGATATAGCTTCTGCAATCTGATCCATATCTGCTTTGTTCATTCCTCTTGTTGTAACAGCTGCTGTTCCAAGACGGATACCACTAGTTACAAATGGTGACTGCTGCTCATTAGGAATAGTATTCTTATTAGCTGTGATATGAGCATCATCAAGCCAAGCCTCAACTTCTTTTCCTGTAAGGCCAAAGTTTGTCAGGTCAACAAGCATAAGATGATTGTCTGTTCCGCCTGAAACAATCTTGATTCCTCTCTGCATAAGTCCATCGCAAAGGGCTTTGCAGTTTTCTACTACATCTGTTGCATATTTCTTAAATTCAGGAGAAAGAGCTTCTTTAAAGCATACTGCCTTAGCTGCAATAACGTGTTCAAGCGGACCGCCCTGAATTCCAGGGAATACAGCCTTGTTGATCTTAAACTTATCCTGAGCTGACTGATTCCAAAGAATAAGTCCACCTCTTGGTCCACGGAGTGTCTTATGAGTTGTTGTAGTTACAACATCTGCATATGGGAATGGGCTTGGATGAACTCCTGCAGCAACAAGTCCTGCGATATGCGCCATATCTACCATAAGAATTGCTCCACATGCATCAGCAGCTTCTCTGAATTTCTTAAAGTCAATTGTTCTGCAGTATGCTGATGCACCAGCAATGATAAGTTTAGGTTTATGCTCTACAGCAAGTTTGTACATCTGGTCGTAGTCAAGGAAGCCGTTTTCATCAACACCATAAGGAACTACATTAAAATATGTTCCTGAAATATTAGCCGGGCTACCATGTGTAAGATGTCCGCCCTGATTGAGGTTCATACCCATAATGGTATCTCCGGGCTGAAGCAGAGCAAACTGAACAGCGAGGTTTGCCTGTGCGCCTGAATGAGGCTGAACATTTGCATAGTCACAGCCAAAAAGCTCTTTTGCTCTCTCAATTGCAAGCTTTTCAACTTCATCGACTACAAAACATCCACCATAATATCTTTTCCCGGGAAGTCCCTCTGCATATTTGTTAGTTAATGGACTACCCATAGCTGCCATAACAGCTTTGCTTGTCCAGTTTTCTGACGCAATAAGTTCAATGTGATCATTCTGTCTTGCAACCTCTTTTTCGATGAGAGATGCAATCTCCGGGTCCACTTTCCTGACTTCTTCCAGTGAATACATTTTTCGCTCCTCCTAAACATTTTTACAATTTAATGTGTTAAAGTTACACACATGGCATATCGTAACATATAACCCCTAAAAAATCTAGGTGTATTTCTAAACAAAAAACTCCCAATATGCTATTTTAAACTGCATACAGAGAGTTTTTATTCTTAAATTCAATATCATATTTTACAGAACACAGGAATTGATTCGATTGGTGCCTTTGCTGTTATTGTCTGTCCGCCCTCATAAACTTTTTCATCACGGATATCCTTCCACTTGCCCTTTGGAAGGTAAACCTTTCTCTCAAAGCAGTTAAGGTCAGTAACAGGAGCAACAAGATACGAATGGCCAAACATGTACTCATCATAAGTTTCCCAGCACTTTTCATCTTCAGGGAATTCATAGAAAAGAGTTCTCAAAAGAGGTGAACCGTTTTTGCTGCTTTCCTCAAACAGGCTCTTGATATACGGTTTTAGCTCAAGGCGAAGCTGCAATTGCTTTTTCAAAATCTCGTAGACTTCTTCTCCATAGCTCCAAAGCTCATTAGGCTGGCCTGTGTGAAGGTAGCCGCCTCCAAAATCCCTGGTATCAAGAGGTGGAATATCGTAAGGCCCTCTATCACCATGCATCCTAAGCACAGGAGAAAATACTGCAAATTCAAACCATCTGACAAGGAGCTGCTTAAAGTCAGGGTCATTTACATCATCAGTCATAAAACCGCCAACATCTGTAGTCCACCAGGAAATGCCGGAAAGTCCCATATTAAGCCCCGCTGCGATCTGGTCCTTAAGGGATTCAAAGGTACTTTGCACATCACCTGACCACACAACGTTTCCATATTTCTGGCTTCCTGCCCAGGCAGATCTTAAAAGATTTACCACGGGCTTATTAGTCTCTTTTTTCATATTCTCGTAAAAGAGCCTGCTATAATACTGGGGATAGATATTGCTAACTTCAAGTCCCGGTCCAAGATAGTATCTAAGCGCATCAAAATCATACTTAACAAGATCCGGCTCTGAATTATCAAGCCAGAACATATCTATTCCAAGGTCATAGTAGTTCTTTTTGCAGACATTCCACACATACTCTCTTGTTTCCGGATTGGTCGCATCGAGAATAGTGCAGTCTCCCTGATAGTCATAATTTTGCAGACCGCCGCGCTCATTTTTTACCAAAAGACCTTTCTCAAGCATATCATAGAAATGTTCGCTTCTCTTATCAACACTGGGCCAAACGGAAACAACCACTTTTATTCCCATGCTGTGAAGTTCATCTACCATAGCTTTTGGATCAGGCCAGTAGGTCTCATCAAATTTCCAGTCCCCCTGCACCGTCCAGTGAAAGAAATCGATAACAATGCAGTCGATAGGTATTCCCTCATCCTTACACTTATGGGCAACTTCAAGGACTTCCTTCTGGGTGCGGTAACGAAGCTTGCACTGCCAAAGCCCCATCAGATCCTCCGGCATTTCAGGACTTCTTCCGGATACATCTGTATAGTTCTCCAAAAGACCTTTAGGCGTATCGGACACAGTGATCCAATAGTCCATCTCCTTTGTGGCCTCTGCCACCCATTCAGTATAATTCATGCCAAATGTTGCTCTTCCAACAGCAGGATTATTCCATAAAAATCCATATCCCAGACTTGATACCTCAAAAGGAACCGACACCTGAGAATTACGCTGTTCAAGATCAAGAATACAGCCCTTTAAATTACTATATGGATGCTGGTACTGACCCATACCAAAGATTTTTTCACCGTTATTACTCTCAAACTTAACAGTTATCCTGTAATCACCACCTACATGTGGCTTGTAATCACGGTTAATATATTTCAGACACCTCGACTCCTTGGACTCTGTGCCGCCATAGCATCTAAAATACTCCCTAAGGATCATAGAATCATCCTTGTAAAAAGAAATAACTCCTGCAAAATTGACAGTTGCCTTAATGCGCCCATTAGTGATAGTTGCAAAAGGTCCATCTTCCCTTTGAGAAATAACAACTTCAGGCCTGGCACTTTTCTTTTCAAGAGCCCAGTCATTCCCCGTAAAATCCGGATACATCGTACTTCTGACCCTGAGCGAATCTTCTCCCCATCCTTCGATCCTAAGGGTCTCACCCTGTCTTTTTGCTACTAATGCCCCATTTTCATTAGTAAAAACCATTGCTGCCTCCCCTAACATATATATAGTTTTAAAAAAGACCTCAATTACCAATACTTTTGGAAATTGAGGTCATATTTTTAATTATAACGTACAGCCAACTCTTCCTCTCTTCTCTTGCAAAAAGCTTCCAATATAGAAGTATGATATACAACAAGATAAAGAATGATCGCCATGATGAATGCTGTGATCACATCATACATGGAATGCTGCTTAATAAACAATGTAGAAAGAATGATCGATGTTCCTATGATATCACTTACTATCTTACCTGTTTTATTAAAGCGTCTACTGCGATGGATCGCTATCATGGATCCGATCGAATTATATACATGAATGCTTGGCCATAAATTTGCAGCTGTATCACTTTTATAAATAATCGCAACCAGATGAGTAAATACATTATCTCTTGGCATAACAGCAGGTCTTAACTGATGCATGTTTGGAAATGCAGTCGAGATAATGAGAAAAATTGTCATGCCCGTTGCTAAAAATGCGAAGTTTTTGTAATAATCCTCTACATCGCAGGAAAACATAAAAAACAAAAGCGTAAGTGAAACATACAAAAACCACATATAATACGGAATAACAAAGGCTTCTACAAAAGGGATCATATCATCAACAACAGTATGGATAACTGCATAATGTGAAAATCTGTGTTTCTCAATCAAGATAAACCACATCAGATAAATAGGTCCATACACTAAAATTGGCGTTGAGAGTTTTAGCATATCGCGCCAATAGTCCCTGTTTAGCGGCCTTCCTATCCACTCTTCAATTTTTACTTTCATGTTTTTCATAAACTCCTCAATTTAGAAAGAACACATATCAACTTCGTATTATTTTATCACTTAATTTCAGTAATACAAGCCGAACAAATTATAAAGAATCTGTTAACTCAGATCTTTAATTGAAGTGGAATATCTTCTGAAGGAGCTTGTATCCTGCAAGCGTGATCTTTCTTCCACCTTTTCCAGGAAGATAGATATACGTTCCTTCGATACTGTATCTGATCTTAAGATAGAGCCAGTAGTTCTTGTCCTTGATATATTCAAGCAGCTCTTTTCTCTTTCTGAGGTTCTCCGGAGTATCCTCTGTGATCAAAAGAACTGATGAAATAGCTGTGATGATCTCAAGATAATTGAACATATATTTATGTCTTTCTCTCTGAGAGCGGATCATTCCATAATTCTCTACATAGTAATCAACCATGAGCTTGTTTACACGAAGCTGCTGGTCAATACGTGAAAGCATGATCTTCTGATTAACTGACTGATCCTCACGGCCAATGTAGTAATAATAGAAATTGACATCAAGGTAGTACATAGTCTTAACAAAAGGAAGTGGATTAAATACATAGATGTTATCCACATAAAATGTGTGCTCAGGGAGCTTAAGTCCACAATCCTTTAAAAGTTTTGTTCTGAAGATAACAGAATGCATCAAAAGATAATGTCCCTTTGGAGTTCTCTTGATATCTTTCCATGTGAAGAGCTCCTCGATCGGGAACATTGAATTGTAGCGCATAACTTTATGTCTCTTCTCGCCAACCTTGTTGTAAACAAAGTTACTGATAAGAAGATCAAGCTGCTTCTCTCCTCCTGCAAGCTCTGCAAGAGTAGAAAGGATTTTTCTGTAAGCTATTTCTTTTACCCAGTCATCCGAGTCAACTACTTTAAAGAACAAACCTGTAGCAGCTTCAAGGCCTGCATTTACAGCGCTGCCGTGTCCACCGTTTGGCTTGTGGATAGCTTTACAGATCGTTGGATACTTTTTAGCATACTCATCAGCAATCTCAGCTGTCTTATCCTTAGATCCGTCATCTACTATAAGAATTTCTACATCCTCGCCGCCTACAAGAAGGGACTCGATACATTTAGACATATATCCTTCTGAATTGTAGCAAGGGATTGCAACAGAAAGTAATTTCATTTTCTTAACTCCTTAATCTGGTACTCTCAAATTTTTCCATTGTTGTAAGACAGGTTCTAAGATCATTGTATCTGTCATACACATCACCTTCGTTAACAACAACACCAAGCGACATGGCCATGATATCTATCATATCGTTTGTTATTATAGGACGAAGTTTAGTTAAAATATCGTTTTTATCCACAGCAAGATCTGCATCCATAAACTCTATAACAAGTGGATTCAGATTCAGTTCCTTAGCCTCTGTGTCAATGGACTTATCCATAACTTCAGAATGCTTATAGGGCTCGCTTCTAAACTGTTTTCTTATCTCTTCCCTGTCGGTACTATTATTTTCTACTGTTTTTTCAGGGCTTATAACATTTGATCCGATCTTTTCAGATGAAGCTTCAACATTATCAAGCCTTTCTGCATTCTCTGAATTTCTCTCTATCCTCTCAAAACGATATTTTTGTTTTACATCAGGGTATTTAACGTGATCCACTTCAGACATAAACATATCCAGTGGCCTTACATATACTTTGTAATCACCATAAAGAGCCTGATAAACAACCATCTCTTCTCTTGTCTCGGAATGGATCGCAATAGAAACGATCTGATACATATTCCCCTTAAAATGCCTGAACAGTTCATAAGGTACAGGTCTTTTTCTCTCCATACGTCTCTCCATTAATAAAAATCAATCCTCTAAATATAGTTTTAATTACAAACTATTTAGCCAATATGTTGTATAGTATAACCCTAAAATACTATATTTTCAAATTAGTGCTTACGTGTTGCACTTATAATGATCATTTCTACACTTATTATGTAATCAAGCTTGCCTGTTTTTACAGCTTCATCATTGGAAGCGCAAAGTTCAAGGGCATTTCTAAGTTCCTCAAAAGTATACGCTCTTGCCCAGCTCTCATACTTTCCAACAAGGAATGGGGCTATTCCTGCGCCTGAAGCTATCTGCGATCTGTCCTTGCGGTTTACGCTCATCTCCTTTACCTGGAGCATAATATTAAACTGCCTTGTAATAAGCGCAAGTATTTTAGCCGGCGGTTCTTTCAAAGCCAAAAGATCATAGTAAAGATCAATGGCTTTTTTCTGATCCTGGGAGGCTATTGCATCAGTCATTGCAAATATCCTGCTTGTAAGCCATCCTGCACACACAGCATTTATATCCTCAACAGTTATCTCGTTTCTATCAATGCAGTAGCAAACAAGCTTTTCTATTTCTGTACTGATATTGGACATATCCGTTCCAACTCTCTCAAGGAAAAAAGCTGCTGCCCTTGGAGATATATTTTTTCCTTCGGAAGCAAACTTTCCTGCTATCCACCTTTTTAAAGTATCTTCATCCTGAGTGTCGCAGTTCATTTCAAGACCAATCTTGCTGACAGCCTTAAAAATATCTTTTCTTTTATCGACCTCTTTTTCTATGAATATGAAATAAGTAGT
>JAEEGF010331014.1_pt1 | contig 10863 bp, 5 predicted proteins | sample 9134171 | NCBI WGS metagenome assembly JAEEGF01 (sample SAMN16246542, study PRJNA631951) | gut metagenome | biome: gut microbiome; feature: rumen; material: AP-attached | host: Bos | place: Iran: Karaj | collected 2018-10 | reverse complement strand
CTTCTCATCAGGCATACCCGGCCAGTGGATGTCGCATCAGATAGATACCGTGCACTGGTTTACCGGACTGGCTCATCCGCAGAGCGTGGCTGCCAACGGAGGCATCTACTGCTGGAATGACGGACGCCGCAACTTCGACACGGTGACGGCTGTGTTCGACTATGGCAAACCGGACGGCTCGGATAACTTCCAGGTGCTCTACAGCTCGCGCATGCACAATTCAGTGGGCGGCACCAAAGAACTCTACTTCTCGAACGGCGGTACGCTGAACCTGGACAAGAACGAGGTGTCGTCGCAGGGCGGTATGAGCGAGGGAAGTGCTCGCGAAATGGGTATGGAGGCCAACCTGCTGGAGAGCTTCAAGCTGCCCGACGTGAAGGTGGAAACAGCAGCCAATACGGGAGGCGACACAATGACCTACCTGCACATGCGCAACTGGATGGAATGTGTGAGAAGCCGCATGACTCCCAATGCTCCGGCTCAGGCTGGCTACAACCACTCGATTGCCACCATCATGACCAACGCCGCCCTGCGAACAGGGCAGAAGGTGACCTTCGACGAGAAGACTCAGAACGTGATGGCAGGCGGAAAGGTGTTCAAGTATTAGAACTTGTAGAAAGCTTAATAACCATAAGCACTTGGGAAAATGAAAGCAATCAGAGTATGGGGTGCGGCGGCTCTCTGCCTCGCAGCCCTATGCACCTTTGCCCAGGAGGCGAATTATGACGAGAGCAAGGTGGGTCCCTACACACTGGAGGACCCCCTGCGTTTCGCCGACGGACGAAAGGTGAAGAACCTCGGCCAGTGGGAAGAGAGAAGGCAGGAGATACTGGATATCTTCCAGCACGAGATGTACGGTATCATGCCGCAGCCGAGCGAGATCTATCTGGAGGAGAAGGACAAGGGCACCACACTGGCGGGCTTCGGCCTGCGCAGGCAGGTGAGGATGACCTTCAGAAGTGACCATAGCGGACCCTACATAGACTGGCTTATCGTTACGCCGCAGCATGCCAAAGGACCCGTTCCCGCCATCATCCTGCTGAACTACCAGGGCAACCATACCGTACTGCCCGACGAGGAAATCATAGAGACGGAGAGCCTGAATACGCCCACCAACCTGTATCGCAGCGGGGCACCGAGAGGCAAGTTCGCCGACCCGAACGAGGACAACTACTTCCCCACAAGCATGTTGCTGGCAAGGGGCTATGCCCTTGTGACGGCCTGCTACTGCGATATCTCGCCCGACCCGACTCAGCGGGCCGAACAGGAGAAGTATGCCTATACGCGCTGCTTCGAGCTGTGGCCGCCCAGAGACCCGCAGAGAAAGGACAATACGACCTCGCTGAATGCCTGGGCCTGGGGACTGATGAGAGGAATGGATATGATAGAGCGCGACCCGCTGCTGGATGCCAGCAGGGTGGTGCTGACGGGCTATTCGCGACTGGGCAAGGCGGCTCTGATAGCCGGTGCCTTCGACGAGAGGTTCCCGGTAGTAGTGCCCAACCAGACTGGCGGAGGCGGCGTGCCCCTGGCCAAGCGTAACTTCGGAGAGAATATCACAATTGAGGTGAAAGCGTTCACGCACTGGTACTGCCCCGCCTATGCCAAATATGCCGGTCACGAGGACGAGATGCCCTTCGACCAGCACCTGCTGCTCTGCTGCGTAGCGCCCAGAGCCCTGCTCGTAGAGGGTTTCGATGAACCGTGGTTCGATACGAAGGGCGAGTTCCTGGCCGTAAAAGCAGCCAGTCCGGTATGGGAGAAGTTCTGTAAGACAGGACTTCCGAAAGTGGAGTGGCCCAATGATTTTGATACCAGTGCCATTGGTCTTCGGCTAGGCTATGTAAGACGCAGCGAGAAGCATGGTATTTCAGCTTGTGACTGGACTTGGATGATGGACTTCGCAGACAAGATATGGAAGAAATAAAGGAGTGAAAATAAAAATGCGAATCTCTATTGTGCATGCATTATAGAAATAATAGCGTGTGTTGCTGCGTGGAATCGGATTTTTTCTCTATCTTTGCCGAGCAGACATTAGGAATGCATAAAAGACAAAACAGAATATATTGACACATAAGAATTGAACGAAATGAACGAAAAAAAGAATAAAAGAAGTCTTTGTTGCGCATTTGCCATTGCTGCTCTGTTTTTCATTGGCAACAATGCCCTAGCTTTTGACTCCCATAAGGTAGTCACAGAAGTCCGTACCATGCACTATTTCCCGGACGGGCGGGATATCGTATGCCTGAATGGTACGCAGAAGTACACCCGTGCCCTCTACGGTACGGGCACTATGTTCCGATTGGATACGAGCGACATGCCGTTGTTTGCCGTCTTTGACGGAGGCAACAGCCAGAACATTTCCTTCACCATAAACGGCCGCAGTATGGATGGCCTCCAATACTGCGAGGCACGCTACCAGGGGGGCATGCGCCGCTATGTGCTACGCGACGAAGGGTGGGGGCAAGGCCAAGTCACCATCACGGTTATGGCTTCGTTCCATGAGGAAGGTGCAGTCTGGAAGTTTGACTGCGAGAATTTTACCTCGGCACCTGTCCTGCGTGCTACCTGTCGTCCTTGCCGCGCAAAGAATATCCCTGTCTGGGGTGATATCGTCTATGAAAATGACCTCTCGGATTTCTTTAATCCTGACGAGAGTGACCAGGGCCAGACCATAGAATGTAGTTGCGAGGGCACAGCCTATCTGTTCTATCATCACGGGCAAGGACTGGAATGGGATAATACACAAAAAGGACTGGCCGACTACGAAAGGGAAGCCGCGGCCCAACAGGAGTTGGCAGGAAGGATTGTCTTCGATACACCTGACCCCTTTCTTAACCCTCTGGGCAGTGTCATCACCGCTGCAGCCGACGGCCTTTGGGATGATGCCAGCCAGACGTGGCTTCATGGCGCGATTGCCTGGCGCATGACCTATAACGGATGGAGGCAGGGCTATGTAGGTGACATAATGGGATGGAACGAGCGGGCACTGCAGAATTTCCGTGCCTTCTTCAAGAGCATGGTGACGGACCATCCTCAGACAAAGGACCATCCCCAGCAGGAGAAAAGCCTGCTGGCACGTGCCCAGCCGGAATGGGGCACTCCATTTTTCTCGAACGGATACATTGGTACACAGCCTGGACGGAATGACGCGATGAGCCTCTACGACATGAACCTGAACTTCATCGACATCCTGCTCTGGCATGTGCAATGGAACGCCGACCCCGACTTCCTGCGTGAATTATGGCCCTACTTGAAGCTCCACCTGGACTGGGAGAAGCGTAACTTCGATCCGGACGGCGATCACCTCTACGATGCATGTGCCTGCATCTGGGCAAGCGATGCCCTCTGGTATGCCGGTGGAGCAGTCACCCACAGCACGGCCTACAACTACCGAGGCAACCTGTTAGCAGCACGCATCGCCGAACTCATCGGCGAGGATTCCACACCTTACAGGACTGAGGCCGAAGGCATTCTCAAGGCTCTGAATACGACACTCTGGATGAACGACTTGGGCTACTGGGCCGAGAACAAGGACCTGATGGGACTGGGACGGCTGCATAAAAGCCCGGCACTCTGGACCATCTACACACCCATCGACTGCGGTGCGTGCACTCAGGAACAGGCCTATCGTGCCACGCGTTACGTCGATGAGTGCATACCCCACATCCCCGTCCACTACCAGTACGACCAAGAGGCTGTCAGAGGGTTAAAACTCAAGATACCACCTATAGCGAAGAATCTGTACACATTGTCTGAAAGTGATTGGATGCCCTACGTTTACAGTACCAATAATGTCGTTCATGACGAAGTGACAAATATGGCCTCGGCCTACTTCCAAGCTGGGCGTGGCGATGAGGGCTACCGCGTGATGATGGGCGATCTGCTTGATGGCATGTATCTGGGACGCGTGCCTGGTAATTTGGGGTTAGGAAGCTATTATGACCTGGCCCTTAAGGAAAAGTTCCGTGATTTCGGGGATTGTGTGGGGGCTACGTCGCGTACTCTCGTGAATGGTCAGTTCGGTATCATGCCCAATGCCCTTTGGGGCGAGTGCATCCTGCAACCGGCCTTCCCTTCCCACTGGACGCATGCCAGCATTCGTACACCATATCTGTCCTACACTTTCCGACGCGAAGGCCACCGGGACATCTATGAGGTGGAGCAGCACTTCGCCCAACCGCTGCGCATGATTCTCAAAGTGAACTATGGCGAAGGCGACAGCTATGAAGTGAAGGGTACTGCCGACGGGAAGCAGACCATCACCGTAGATCGCAGGAAACTGCCTAAGCCCACTCGTCTGGCCAAGGCTGTCTTCCCCAAAGAGGACATCAATACCACCAAATACACGACGCGGATGGGACTCTCCGAGATTCAGCCCGGGACCCAGAAGCAGACGGTGGATATTAGCAGCCACTTCAATAGCCAGGTGGGAGACATCTATCGCAACAACTACCAGACACCACGCCCACCCGTCACATCACTCCAGATTCCGATCCATGGCGTAGGCAACTGGTGTACACCCAGCGAAATGTACGACATCAATGACGAGGGGCTACGCAGGAGAATAAAAAATGGATTATTTGACACCGGACTTGGCCTCACGTTTATCTCACCAGCCAAAGGAGAGAATATCATTTACACCTCGCTTTGGGACAACTATCCCGACTCCGTCAGCATCCCTCTGCCTCCTCAAAAAGCTATGGCCGCCTACTTGCTTATGGCTGGCAGTACCAACAATATGCAGAGCCGCATTGAAAATGGTACGGTACGAGTCACATACTCCGATGGCACCTCTGATACGATGCCCCTGCTGAACCCCATCAACTGGTGCACGGTGGAGCAAGATTACCACTTCGATGATTATGCCTTTAGGACCTCTCGACTGCATCCCTACCGCGTCCTCTTCAAGAGTGGTAAGGTGGAGCGCGACCCGACCTACAATCCGGATTTCAAGCACATTGACTATAAACCCACCGACGGCACGGTGATGATTCGCGGTCCCCGCATTATCCCCTGCGGAGCAGGCCAGATCCTCCGTATGCCGCTCAATGGGAAGAAGGAACTCAGCAGCCTCACCCTAACCACGCTCTCCAACGAAATCGTCATCGGACTGATGGGTATCACACTGGAAAAGTAATATAAATATGACAACATGAGAAAGCTATTTCATTTCAAATTGTGTTTATGCGTGTTGGCGTTTTGTGCAATGGTCCAGCCCGCCTGCGGCCGTAAGAAAGCGGCGGCCCCCAGGGACACGTTCCCGGACGGCACACCCATTTCTGCATGGTTCCGCGATACGTCATCTGTAAATATCGCTAGTTTTGGACGACAGTACAGAATTACCGATTATGGCGTATTAATGGACAATTACGTACACACAAAAGAGCTACAGGGCCTCATTGACAAAGTGGCAGCTGACGGCGGAGGTGTCATAGTGGTACCTCCTGGTGTCTTTATGACAGGTGCCCTCTTCTTCAAGCAAGGCACTCACCTGCATCTGGAACGCGGAGCTGTACTCAGGGGAAGCACAGACATAAGCGACTTTCCTGTCATGACTACGCGCATTGAGGGGCAGACGTGTAAGTACTATCCTGCTCTCTTGAACGCTGACAGTATCCAAGGCTTCACCATCACAGGGGAGGGCGTTGTGGATGGAAACGGCCTCCCTTACTGGAGGGCTTTTTGGCAACGCTGGCAGTGGAACCCCGTAGGGACAAACAAAGACGAGCAACGTCCGCGAGTGCTCTACATCTCTAACTGCCGAGATGTACAAATTGAAGGTGTATGTTTCCAGAATAGTCCCTTTTGGACTACACATTACTACAGGTCGGAGAACGTGAAACTGCTTAACCTGAACTTTTTCAGCCCCACGAAGCCCGTCCGTGCGCCATCGACGGATGCCATTGATATTGATGCTTGCCGAAATGTGCTCATAAAGGGATGTAACATGTCCGTTGATGACGATGCCATTGCGCTAAAAGGAGGCAAGGGGCCTTGGGCCGACGACCCAGAAAAGTCACCAGGCAATGGAGGCAATGAAAATATCATTATCGAGGACTGCCGTTTCGGTTTTTGCCATAGTTGCCTCACTTGCGGGAGCGAATCAATATATAACCATAATATTCTTCTGCGACGCGGCGTAGTGGAGGGCGCAGGCATTCTGCTCCACCTTAAGATGCGTACCGATACACCACAACGTTATGAATTCATCATCGTCGAAGACATGCACGGTCGGGTCGGCAACTTTCTACACGTTCACTCGTGGTCTCAGTTTGCCAATATGGAAGGTCGTACCACTCCACCCATGTCTTATGGCTCGGACGTAACAATGCGTCGCATAACGATGGAATGCGGTCAGTTTTTCAATGTGGCACATGAGGAAGACAAGTTCCGCCTGAGCCGTTTCCTTTTCGAAGACCTTGATATTAAAGCCCAGAATTCCGAAGTGCATCCGGAGTATATTGACAGCCTTACGATAAGTAACGTCAAGATTAATGATAAAGAGTTTTTTCTCCCAATTAAACAATAACTATCACAAACAGATAATAGTTCTATAATACGATGATAATTTGGTTTGTTAGTTAATTGATTCTCGTGCGGTAGAATTTGAAAACTTTTTCGAAGTTGCTTTCGCTTGGAATTGCTCAAATTCATTTGGCATTTCGCTCGCTTACACGCAACTTTGGAGTAATCCAAGCGCTACCGCTTTATTTTGGTTCATCCGACGAATGCGTTTGGGTGGCGGCAGTTTTTACCCCAAACATGCATTAACAATGGAAATAATTATGAATATGATTGTGAATTGTGAATTATTTTATATCTTTGCAGTCGAAAACGACCGCGAGTCTGCTCAAACTCGGAATAGTTCATGCAAGCATGGCCAAATTATCATTCAGATTCTATAAGGACCACGAGGTTCGTGCCATTTGGGATGAAGAGCATTCCAAATGGTGGTTCTCCATTGTGGATATCGTAGCAGCAATTACTGAAAGCCCCAACCCACGCAAGTATTGGAGCGTATTGAAAACAAGGCTGAAAAAAGCTGGAAACGAGTTGACTACACGCTGTAGTCAACTGAAAATGACTGCGGTAGATGGGAAACGTTATGCTACCGACTGCTTCGCGCAGGATGACATCATCAAGTTAGTAAGGGCTATTCCGAGCCAAAAGACGGCAGACTTCCTTGACTGGTTCATTTATAGCGACAACACCATTGATGGACAGAGCAAGAAAAAGGCATATACGCTCATTGAGAGTGGAGTATTTGATAAGATGGTGCCCGGAACAGTGAAATGTCTGCAGCAGATTCATGCTTACATTTTCGGAGGTCTCTATGATTTTGCTGGCAAGATACGTACCAAGACCATAGCCAAAGGCAACACCATATTCTGTCTGGCAGAACACCTGCACCAGTATCTAAGGACAGTGCAAGCTATGCCTGAGACGACTTTTGACGAGATTATAGATAAATATGTGGAGATGAATATGGCACACCCCTTCATGGAGGGGAACGGTCGCTCTACACGCATCTGGCTCGATCTCATTCTGAAGAAACAGCTCGGTCTCTGCATTGATTGGAGCAAGATAGGCAAGCAAGACTATTTGAGCGCGATGATTGAAAGTGAGATGGACAGCAGCAAAATACGTGAACTATTGAGACAGGCCCTCACAGACCGCATTGATGACCGTGAAACGTTTATGAAGGGCATTGACTATTCATATTATTACGAACAGGAAGACTGACTATGGGCATCTAGACTCACTCCAAGCGCTACCGCTGTTATTTTAGGATGATGTTTTTTTATTTTGGAACAAGGTTGTGGTGTGGTTATTGGCGGTGCGAAGCTATGCTTTCTTGACAAAATAGTGAGATTTTTGGCATTTTGAGGTATAGAAACAATGAGATTTTCGGCAAGACGGCGTTATTCGGCAAACATAACTATGAAATAGACTTCTTGCTTTCGCGCGGGAATAAGATCTGTCCTATAGAAGTCAAGTCCTCGGGGTACAAAAGCCACGCCTCGCTTGATGCTTTTTACAGGAAATTCCCTGACAGAGTCTTAAACCGTTATCTTTTATATACAAAAGATATGAAGAAAGATGCAGACATACAGATGATTCCTGTATTTTTGGCAATGTTCCTTTAAATGTATTCTTTCTTCTCGATGGTGGAAAGCGTCTCCATCCGTTGCTGAGCGGCAAGCGGCCAAAGGCCGAGCAAATAATACAATAATTTGGTTTGTTCGTTTATTTTTTTGTGCGGTAGCGTCTGGACTTATTCCAAGCGCTACCGCTGTTTTTTGTGTGGCCCTATATCAATCAGTGCGTGGTATTGTTCTAAGACCAGCATGAGAATCCGGAGGATATTAACAAGCGTTGATTTATTGTCTTCCTCTGTCGCGACTCGACATAGCTCGAAAGCCAGTTTTTTCGGCTTTGTACTTGCTGTTCCATCATTTCAGCAAAATAAATTATCAATTATCAATTGTCCATTATTAATTATCTTGTATCTTTGAACTATGTTCGAAGATACTTCCGCTCAACAATGAAAGAAAAATTGGCTTTTCCTTTGCATTGTCTTCGCTTAATCGTATCTTTGTACCCGAATCAGTATTGAAATGGCAGGAATCAAACTTATCAAGGGTGAGTTCAAAGAAAAACTCGACTTGTTCATGGCCCCTCAGATTAAGGCGAGTTTCCCTTCTCCGGAACGATATCATCAAGCTAAAATGATGAAGACAAGGCAAATCACAGCCATCAATCGGATAAATTCCAATATGACACATGGACATAAAGTCCTTGCAATGATGCTAAAGATTAGATTGTACATGATTCTCTCCCTTCTGTGCATGACAGCACAGGGAGTTTGGGCTGATGATAGTGATGATGCCTGGGACGAGGATAACTACAAGCCATACAACACCGATGTAGTGCTGGAGAAGACCAACTTGCCCATCGTATTTGTCAATACCCGCGACATAGATGGGAACACAACGGCCATCCATAAAGCCTATCGTGTGTCGGTGCGTATGAAGATTATCGACAATATCGACGGGCTGAATTATGGCGACACCATAGCGTACCCAGGCCAGAGAGTGGACTATGAGGGATGGGTTGGCATCAAGTACAGGGGCAGCAGTTCGTTTAGCCAGTCTGACAAGAAACCCTACGGTTTCAGGACCCTGAAGACCTCCGATGTGAGCGGCGAGAAAGACAAGGTGAAACTGCTCGGCATGCCCAAGGATAACAACTGGGTGTTGCTGGCTCCCTATCACGACCGCAGCCTGCTACGCGACCCGCTGGTGTATCAACTGGCGCACCCTTACTTTGAGTTTACCCCAAAGTGCAAGTTCTGCGAGTTAATACTAGACGGCACGTACTATGGTGTCTATATCCTCTGTGAGAAGCCGGGCAAGGGCAAGAACCGTCTGAACCTGAAAGATCCGGGCGACAGCGATGATGAGTTGACAGGTGACTACATGGTATATGTTGACCGCGAGGACGAGCCGCACTTCACGTTGAAGTACGATATGCTCGAACATGAAATCTATTCGCAGTACAGTTTCCCTAAGCCTGATGATATTACAAACGCTCAGAAGGATTATATCAAACAGCGCTTCGACGACATGGAGGATGCGCTCAACGGAGACAATTTTACCGATGAGGAAAACGGCTACAGAAAGTATATCGACGTTGCCTCGTTCATCGACTACCAGTTGACCACCGAGTGGTGTCTTAACCCTGACGGTTATCGTCTGAGTACCTACATATACAAGCGTCGTGACTCCGTGGATCCGCGCTTCAAGGCTTGCCTCTGGGACTATAACATGACCTTTGGCAATAATATCGCCGAGGCTCCTCTCCATAATGAGTGGATGTATAAGAAGGGTAAGATTTTGTCTGTCCAGATGAACAAAGCACCCGTTCCTTTCTGGTGGGACCGTCTGACCGAAGACGAAGCCTACTGGAACCGCATGAAGGAACGCTGGGCGGAATACCGCACGAGCAACTACAGCGACGAGCACATTACAGGAACTATCGACTCGCTGCTCAACGAACTGAATGTTGAAGGGGCCTGTGACCGCAATTACGAGGCATGGCCCATCTGGGACAAGGAAATCCCCCTGGCACCCACCGTTGCTACAAACTATGATGAAGAAATTGAAATCCTGCGTGCGTGGATTGTAGATCGTCTGACGTGGATGGACAAACAACTGGGCTTCACCACCGACGGCATCTCAGAAATAAGAAATAAAAGAAATGGAGTTGATGACGGGTGGTACGACTTCATTGGACGTAAGCTTGCAAATGGCCAAAAGTCAAAGGCCAAGGGTATCTATATACATAAAGGTAATAAGAAGATAATCAAATAATCATATTTCCCCAAATAAACGTCATGAACAAAGCAGCCAGCCATCTTAAGCCACTGATGCCGATACTTTCGGCAGTTTACGGTGTAGCCATCATATACGTAACCGCTCTGCCTTTAGCTGGCGATAATCCAACCTTCGTTGACGAATTGCTGACTTGGGTAATCACATTAGCAGCCATCGCTCTGACGCTTTTCCTTGTGCATCGCGTCGAACCTAAATTGTTTCCTGCAGCTGGACAATTTCCACTGAAGTTGCCGAAGGCCATCATCTTTGCAGGGCTGTTGCTGATTGCACCTCTGTGTCTTGTAGCGGAAGAGTATATAGTATATGGCATTACGTCGCTGGCCTACACTATACAGATGGAACCGTTGACCTACACAACCGCAGAGTTGCGCGAAGACCTTTTGTCAAGCGTTCATGCCGTGTTGCTCGCACCTTTACTCGAAGAGTTGTGTTTCAGGCAAATGGCTATTTCTCCCTTCCGACG
>JAEEGF010247410.1_pt1 | contig 10866 bp, 12 predicted proteins | sample 9134171 | NCBI WGS metagenome assembly JAEEGF01 (sample SAMN16246542, study PRJNA631951) | gut metagenome | biome: gut microbiome; feature: rumen; material: AP-attached | host: Bos | place: Iran: Karaj | collected 2018-10 | reverse complement strand
TGAGTTCTTATTGAGTAGAAAAAATGAGTAACTATGTTTTTCTTTCCCATATATTAAGGAAAGACTCTCCGTCGTATGGGGATCGAGACCGAGTTGTTATTCGGGTTAATTCTTCCATTTCTGCAGGTGAGACTGCCAACTCGTCTTGTTTGATTCTTACAAATAACCATATTGGTACACATATTGATGTTCCAAGGCATTTCAGTAATTCTGGAAAAAGGACGATAGACTATCCGGCTGAGTATTTTGTATTTCATCATGTCCTTTTGTTAGATATTCCGTGCGATGGCCCCAAACTGATACAGGAGAAAGATTTTGAAAATATGAATGATATTGACGAAGAAGTGGATCTCCTTCTGATAAGAACAGGATTCGAGAAGAAACGTCAGATGAATTCGTATTGGAATCAAAATCCTGGGCTGCACCCTGATTTGGCTGACTACCTTAGGAGAAGGTTCAGGAACCTGCGTTGTCTTGGTTTTGACTTTATCTCTATCACTTCATGGCTTTATCGTGATGAGGGGAAGATTGCCCATAGGAATCTCCTTTGTCCCCCAAACGGAGATCGGGAAATCTTGGTAATAGAAGATGCTTCATTGAAGAACGCTCCTAAAAATCTTAAACAAGTTACGGTTTCTCCCTTATTAGTTGAAGATGGAAATGGTGCTCCTGTAACGATTATTGGAGAGTATTAATAACAAATATCAAGTATAATGAAATTAGATGTATCTTTAAAAAAGAGAATCAAGGCAGGAGAGCTGACCCTTGGTTCATGGATAACCATCGGTCATCCTAATGTGGCTGAGATATTGGCTAATGCCGGTTTTGACTGGCTTGTAATTGACATTGAACACAATCCTATTGATCCTGCAATGGTTCAGACGTTGCTTCTGACCATCCAATCGAAAGGGGTGAAAGCCTTTGTTAGGGTGAGCAAGAATGAGGAAGTGGTTATAAAGCAGGTTCTTGACGCAGGTGCAGATGGAATCATTGTACCGATGGTGTGTTCTAAAGAAGATGCCATCCAGGCGGTGAATTATGCCAAATATCCACCAATTGGGAAACGAGGTGTAGGATTGGCAAGGGCCCAGCAGTATGGAAGACAGTTCGAGGAATATAAGCAATGGGTTAATGATGGTCTGGTGGTGATTGCCCAGATAGAACACATCGATGGAATCAACAATCTCGAAGAGATTATCAGTGTTCCTGGCATTGATGGCACTATTATCGGGCCATACGACTTGTCTGGCTCCATGGGTATGCCTGGCGAGTTTGAAAAGCCCGTGGTGAAGGAAGCCCTGAAACGCTATATTGACGTGTGCAAGGCGCATAATTTCCCGATGGGATTCCACGTGGTGGATGCACGACCGGAGAAGATACAGGAAAAGATAGAAGATGGATATACCTTTGTGGCCTACGGAACTGATTTCCTGTTTATGGGCGACACGGCAAGAGACGGAATGAATAAACTGAAAAACAAATAACAATGGATTTAGAAAGATACCGCAGAATTAACAAACGCGACTTCACCGTGAAGCGTGTGTTTGAGGCCATCGGTCGCAGAATAGTTGCCTATCCTCAACAACTGATGTTCTATATGCCCTTCGGGTTCTATAAAAAGAATCGTGAAAGACTAAGAGCATTGAAAGACATTCATAAAGGTAAACGCTGTTTCATCGTGTGCAATGGCCCGAGCCTGAAGCATATTGATTTCAGTCTTTTGAAAGACGAGATCACATTAGGTATGAATCGTATCTACCTGATGAAGGAGCAGAATGGCTTTGAGCCCACCTATTTGGGTTGCGTTGATAAGGATTCACAGATTCTTCAGTTCCACGAGGATCTTGACAAACTAACGATGCCTTGTTTCTTTGAGTTCAACCTTAGGAACCTGTTCAGTAAGAAAGATAATCAGTATTTCATTGCTGGCAGTTTCAGTCATAAGTTCCAACCCGATTGTTCGAAGCTGATGGGTAATGCCAAGAGCGTGACCTATAAGATGATGCAGATAGCCTATTACATGGGTTTTCAAGAGGTATATGTGATTGGCAAGGATCATTCGTATAATACTACAGAACGTGCGGGTGTGGGCATTAAAGCCACTGGCGAGGAAGAGAATCACTTTATAAAGGGATATTACAAACCAGGTATGCGATGGGATGCCCCCGACTACCTTGCTGAGGAATATGATTACGAGATGACCCGTGCTGCTTTCGAAAAGGCTGGGCGAGTTATTAAGAATGCTACTGTAGGAGGTAAGTTAGAGGTATTTGAGAGAGTGGATTTCTACTCTTTGTTCCCTAAGAAAGAGGAGAAAGATTAAGTATTTACTAGGACTGAAAGTATGACTGACGGCATAATCTACACAGTTTCACCAATGACACTTTGTTTTGCATCGCAATGCTACTTTGCATCGTGACAGGCGGATAAAAGAACTATGATTGATAGGGGGAAGAGTGGGATTATTCTCCATTTCAATCCTCCAATCCCCTATTTGTATATTGATGAATTGTTTTGGAAATTATTGAAAGAGAAAAGATGGGAAGACAAGTTTATTAAAGTAAAATACATGCCATGCTACATATAAAGATTTGGCGGATATAACAACAGGCTAAGTATTTATTACCTTAAACATGTTACACCAAGTTGATTCCTTCTTAAAAGAAACAAACATAATTAAATAATGATAACAAATAAAAAGATATCTGGAATAATAAATCTTATCATCTTGTACTGCTTCCTTGCATCCGCTCGAGCCTGTATGACTTTTGGTGAGAACCTGTGGGTGGAATTTGGGGCAGCCGTCATATGCATTTTTTATTTTTCATCAGAAGGTGCAATAAAATTTAGTAATTCATCAATTATCGCGTCCCTTCTACTTTTGGTGTCCTCTATATATTACATTCATGGTGGAAGTTTTGCAGGTTATGTGTCTAAGGCCATGTTGGTGTCTCTTGCGGTAGTTCTAATTAACTTAAAGGATTCTTGGAAAATTGAATTGTTCCAAACTTTAAGTAAATGGTTTGGAATCCTGTTGGGCCTCTCCATTTTTTGGTGGTTACTGCATTTTATTATACCATTGCCATCTGTCATTACGTTGGTTGATTTTGGTAATACACAAATACATACTCAGAACTATTTTATCTTTAGGGAGACACTTTATAAGGAATACAATACTGAATTTTTACAAAGGTTTCAGGGAATGTTTCTAGAGCCAGGACACCTTGGAACTATATCTGCACTATTTTTAGTAATCAATAGTTTTGATTTTAAAAAAATTGAGAATTGTTTTTTTCTCATTGCTTGTATATTGAGCCTATCGGCATCTTCTTACTTAATTGTTGCTCTTGGCTATGTGTGTTATAGATTTACAGAGAATGGTAATTTGAGATTATTTATTACTCTATTATTGTTATTGGGCGTAATTCTATTCTTTATGAATTACAATGGGGGTGATAATTATATTAATAATTTTATTTTTAGTAAACTAACTAGAGAGGATGGAGCTGTTGAAGGACGTGTTTCTTTATCTGTCCTATCCATGTATGAGAATATGTTGAATTCTGGAAACGATTTGTTTTTCGGTAAAGGATGGCAACTGGAAGATATGGATAATAGAGGTGCTGGTATTATCCTATTTTTTGTTGTTACCGGAGTTTTTGGAACAGTTCTCTTAATTTTGGCGTACTATAGTATATACCATTGTAGTAAATCTCGTTATGGTCTATTCATATTCATAATTTACTTGGTTTCATTCTTACAAAGAACTTATCCTTATTGGGATGCATTCACTCTACCTTTTATTTTAGGTTTGCCATTCATTTTAAAGAACAAGCAACTACGAACAGATGAGAAAAAAGGCAGAGTCGATCGTTATAGGAATAGAGTCACGTCCTTATTTGCTAAATAAAAGCCAACTACTAATAAAGCTATTTTTATAATTAAAGGAGTAAAGGCACAGAATCATGGGGACAGGTGTTTAAAGACAATAAAGATCGAAGCTGATGACAGATACAGTAAAAGCTTATTTTGAAGACATGCTTTGGACCACTTTTGGCGGGAGATTCTTTGGTGGTATAGTGGCCGAATGGCAACAGGACGCGGTAAAGGAGTACGCCTCAAAGTTTAAGGAGGCAGAGATTGATCATTCATCGTTTCCGTACCAAGAGAAAGAGGAACTAAAATGGCAATGGAAACAATGGCTGGAGACAACAAGCCAGGGTGTGAAGGCTGAGTTGAGAAGAGAGGGAAGATAAGAAGGTTTACTATAAAAAAGCATATAAGATGAAGGAAATAAAAACGACATTGAAATTTGAAGGAGCCATTGTGAAAGACAAAGACAATAGTGCTCCTGCAGACAATGGTATTTATGCTGCATTTGCATGCACAAAATCTGTCACTGGTGATAAGACTACATGGCATTCTCAGAGAACCTTGTATATAGGAAAAGCTGAAGGATCGGATACTATAAGAAAGCGTATCAGTGATCATGCTAACGACAGAGATGAGTCTGATTCCGGAAAGCAGTCATACTGGGAAAATAATTACATGAAGCCAGGTGAAACAGTAGTTTATACCTATGCCAAACATAAAACTGATTTACATGATATAGAGGCTGCACTCATTAATTTGAATAACCCTAAAGCCAATATTCAGGGCTCTGAAAATAATGTGGCAGATGCTGATGTGGTAGATGTGACTTGCACAGGAAATAGAGGCAGTTTAAATGAAAACAATATGATTCGGAAGGATAACGATTAGAATTTTAAGGTTTGGGACTGTGTTGAGACATTTTTGAACATCGAAAGAAACGAATTACAAGAATAACATACATTTCATAAATGATTTACGAACAAGGTAAAGACAGATTCAGAATTGGAAAGACATACATCACCTGCACGAACATCCCGGATGCGAAGGAGCGCATTGCGGAGGCGGTGAAGAAGGGGATGAACACGTATATCTGCGTGAGCAACCCGCGAACGGTGACTTACGCCACGAAGCACGCGGACTACCGTGAGGTGATGGCGAACTCGTTTATGAACTTACCGGATGCGGAACCGATGCAGTGGGCTGCAAAACTGTGGGGACTGAAGGAGGTGAAGCGCACGATGGGGCCGATGGTGTTCAAGGAGATGCTGAGTGAGCCGGAGAGCGGGCTGAAGCACTTCCTGCTGGGCGACACGGACGAGACGTTGGAGAAAATCACGAAGAAGTTTACGGAAGAGGTTAACGCAAATATTGTGGGTACTTTTTCACCGCCATTCTGCTCATTAGATGAGTATGACTACGAAGGCATGGCTAAGATGATTAACGAGAGCGGTGCTGATCTGGTGTGGATATCCATGCGAGCTCCAAAACAGGATTTCTTCGCACAAAGGATATCACCTCTTTTGGATCACAAGATGTGTATCGGCGTCGGAGCGGCGTTCAGATTCAATCTTGGAGAATACAAGATGGCAAATCCGATTATCAAGAAGCTTGGGCTGATGGGGCTGTTCTGGGGGAAGAAGAGCCAGAGCTGGGGTGCGTTTATCTGGGGGTATCTGAAGGAAAATGTGCCGTATCTTTTCTATTTAGCGGTCATACCTTTTAGAAGGCTATTTGGTAAGAAGTACTATGAATAGTACTGTGTTTAGTGGAATCATCAATCATTATATAATTAATTAAAAATGGATAAAGTAAGAGTTGGTATCGTCGGTATGGGTCGTATGGGATTGACCCATTATTCGATTATTAACACGCATCCTGCTGTTGATGTGGTTGCCGTTGCGGACACATCAACGATGATGCTCGACATCATGAAAAAATTAATCCCTACGTTAAATGTATTTACTGACTATAAGGATCTGCTGAATAGTGGTATGGTGGATGCTGTGATCGTCTGTACGCCGTCATCGCTGCACCATCCTGTTTGCAAGATGGCCTGTGAAAAGGGGATCCATGTGTTCTGCGAGAAACCGTTTACCACGGATCCTAAGCTGGCCTCAGAGCTTGCAGATATGTTTGAAGCCAAGGGCCTGGTTAATCAGGTGGGTTATGTATATCGGTTTGATTCGGTTATCAAGGAGGTGAAGAAGTTGCTTGACAGTCAGGTTATCGGTAAAGTGTGCCATGTGAACACGCTGTTCCTGAGTTCTACGATTAGCAAGGTGCAGAAGGAAAAGGGCTGGCGCTCGAAGCGTGAAAATGGCGGTGGTGCCACCTATGAGATGGGAAGCCACGTGATAGACCTGATGGAATTTTTCTTCGGGAAACCGCAAAAGATTATTGGAACACTGATGAATCAGGTGTATTCGGAGGCCGTGGAGGATATCTGTGAGGCACAGGCGATCTATGGTGACGGCATCAGCGTGAATATCCATGTGAACTGGTGTGACTACACTTATCGCAAGCCGATGCTGAAGATTGACATCCACGGTACGAAGGGTAAGATACAGGCTGACCTGTACGGCTACAAGCTGTTCCTGCGCGAGGAGAACAAGGCGATGGGACTGCCGGAGGGTTGGACGAACATGCCGATGAACATGATCAAGGACGGCTGTCAGTTCTATGTCAGGGGTACCAACTTTACGAATCAGTTGTATGAGTTTGCAGACGCCATTTTGGCTTCACGGAAGACAACAGGCTGCTCTTTCCGCTCTGCTCTAGATACGCAGGAGTTTATTCACACCATTTTTGAAAACAAGTAATAGAAGGTCATGGAACAGTTAGATAAAATCATATTAGGTGACAATCAGTTTTTTGGTATCAACCACCCCTCTCAGGAAAAGGCGGAGGAGATGCTGAAACGGTTCGGCAACATCGACTATATTTTTGAGGTGTATGATAATGCGTTCGAATGTGGCGTGAAGGCTGTGATGCTGAACAGTAACGAGAAGGCCATGGCCATCTGTGACAGGTTTCGTGCCAATAAGTCAAAGTATGGAGATATTGCATGGTATCCGTCAATCCCGTATGCCTACAAATATGCGAACATGGTGAACGAACTGGGTATTTTCCCGGCCCTTAATGAGGCGATCTTTAAAGGTAATTCCGCTAAGGGGGTGCTCGGCATGATGGCGAAGGGTGTTACGCTCGCCGTTACAAAGGATGCCATGAAATTGATGGAGATGCTGATTGACGTGGAATACAAGATGTTCAGGGATCTGAACGTGAAGGTGTTCTTCCTGCAGAATATCATTACAGACTTGATGTTGGGCTACAATGTCAAGTCAATCTTCGAGCATTATGCGGAGTATGTCCGAAAGAAGTATAAAGTGACACCAGGATTCGTGACATTGAACATGCCTTACCTGAAGAGCAAACTCGAGGAATGGGGCATCGAGGATGTGGTCATCTGCTCTTCCATCAATGCGGCTGGATTCAATATGCATCCTTCGAAGGAGGAGTATGAGAAGGTGATTGCGGCGAATGATCCTTCAAAGTATCAGCTGATGGCCATGAATGTGCTGGCATCAGGCTCTATTACTGTCAAGGAGTCGTTCGATTATATCAATAGCCTGAATATTCAGAGCGTAGTGTTTGGCGCTTCGAGCAAGGGACATATCAAGAGTACAGTGGAGGCGATAAATCTGAAAGATTAGTGGCTCATCCGTTTTTTGAACTATTGCAAGTGGCGCTGGGTACTCGGGATAAACTGTCTCGGGTGCCCAGTGCTGCTGAATGGGGGAGGCTGTTTGGAGAGGCGGAACGGCAGGCCGTTGCGGGCGTGATGCTCTGCGGGCTGGAACGGATGCCTGCTGAGCAGTGGCCGCCACTTGAGGTGAAGTTGGAATGGATCGGAGAAGCGCAGGCTATTGAATCGCAGAACAAACTGCTTAACACTGAGGCGCGGAGACTTACAGAGGTCTTTGCAGCAGAGGGGAGGCGTTCTGCAATATTGAAGGGACAGGCCAACGCTCTCTTGTATCCAAACAGATTTTCACGTCAGTCAGGCGATATCGATATCTGGGTGGAGGGCGGACGTAAGAGCGTGAAGGAACTGCTTGACAGGCTGGAGATGACAGACGACCACACGCACTCGACATATCATCATATTGATCTTTCACCTAACGATCAGGGGATTGTCGTGGAAGTCCATTTCAGACCGTCGTTGGGTAACCATAATCCGTGGACAAACCGGCGCCTGCAACGTTTCCTCAACGGCGAGATATTACGGCTTACGATCTGCGAGGAGGGCTTCTGTGTGCCATCTGTGACCTTTGCGCTGGTGATGCAATTGGCGCATATCCAGCAACATTTTTTCAATGAGGGTGTAGGAATGCGGCAGATAGTCGATTACTTCTTGCTATTGAGATCGTCGACGGCCGAGGAAAGGTCTGTTGTAAGCAGACACCTGAGGAGTTTTGGATTATTGCATTCCGCTGGCGCCCTGATGTGGATGCTGTCGGAGACGCTGCACATGGAGGAAGAACTGATGCTTTGCGGACCTGATGAGAAGCGTGGCCGTCAGTTGCTAAGCGACGTGATGGAAGGGGGCAACTTCGGCTCGTATAGTGAGCGCCTGCAGATAGGGCTTTTCAGGGGATTCATCAAAGGAAGGCTTCGCCATTTATCGCTGCTCAGTTTCGACTTCCCCGAGGGCATCTGGATGGAGATCGACTACTGGAAGACTTTCTTCTGTCGTATCCCCAAGCGTATTGCAAAGCGCCGCCTCTCGTTGAGAGGGGTGGAGTGATGAAGACATGGTGGTTTAATCGCGGTGATTAATGGAACACAGAGACTCAAAGCCGCAAAGGATAAGCTACATTCACCCGCGTGACCTGGATGCAGGACAGCCGATGCTTGAAGGTTTGCCGCTGGTTCGCCGCTTTAAGTCGTATGTCGGCCTGAGAGGTGCTGAGAAGAAGCTGAGGAAGTATCTGACGGAGTTTGAGTTTACGGATATCGCCACTGCGGAGAAACTGATTGATTGGGAAAAGGTTACGATAGTGAGGTTGTAGGTATATACCTATATAATATAGTAACAGCAGCTATGACTTTGAAGTGAACCCCGAAAGTTAGACAAAAAAACTTTCGGGGTTCACTTCATTTTGTTGTGGTTGCTGTTATTTTTTTATTGTACCTATATGTAATATTTGTTATGTAGTTGTAGTGGTACAACAAAACTACAATTGATATAATGTGTGTTTATCGTGTGCTTGCCCTTGTTTCGTAGTTTTATGTTAAAAAACACATAGAAATAGTGGATTTTTGATTTTATTTCGCTATTTTTGCATCATAGTTTTTGGCTTTGAACAAAGCATAAGATTTGCGTTTGTGTCATTGAACGACTGAAAACCAGAGTGATATGATGACGGCGAATATAACAGGTATAGGCTTGGGACGCGACACATCGATGTGTGGTGACCCTAAGAGTTGGTATCCGATGAGGGTAACGTACTCGCGGGAGATCAAGGTGAAGGCTGAGCTGGACCGGTTGGAGATAGAGAACTTTGTTCCGATGACGTACAAACTGGTATGTGCGGACAACGGGAATCCTCATCGGGAGCTGGTGCCTGCCATCAACAATCTGATCTTCGTGCGTTCTACGCAGGGGCGTATCAGCGAGCTGAAGACATCGAATAAGGTGCTGGAGCCGTTGCGGTATATGATGGATCATACTGCTGAGAAGGCCCATGAAATCATGACGGTGCCTGACAGGCAGATGGAGAATTTTATGTGTGTGGCGTCGATGACCGACGATAGCGTGATGTTCCTGGATGAGAACACCATCGTGGGAAAGGAGGGCAAGCGTGTGAAGATCATGGGCGGCATGTTTGAGGGCGTGGAAGGTGTGATACGACGCGTGAAACGCTGCAAAAGGGTAGTCGTTGCCCTGGACGGCATAGCTAGCGTGGCGATTGCGTATGTCCCGGCAGGGCTGCTGATGGAGGTATAACAGAAAATGATGCTCGTAAGTTTTCTGCTATCACTATCGTCGCTGCTGGCTATGGTGGGGATATGGATGAAGTGTTGTGTAATGAATTAACTTCGTTGACTTCTGTCGCGACTCGACAAATTCTGAGTTAACTCACTTTGTGCTCACTGCTCCAGAAGTTGTTTGGACGATATCGACTACCATTTTAATAAGGTGAAGTGTCGGAAGATTGAGCTGATGATGCCACAGCTTATGAAGATGGTGGAGGAGATGAAGGGGATGAGATAATGGCAATTCACAAGAAAGTGAGGGTGGCAGACTTCTGCCGTGAAAACATGTTGGTCTACAATGATATCTGATTTTGTAATCCAAACTTGCACAGGGCATAGAGCAGATTCCAAAGGATGTGCTTAATGACTTTTTTCGAAATCCTCCGTCCCCTTTGCCTAAAGGGGCTCCACCTCACCCCATGTCCCCTCTCCTCAGGCGAGGGGATAATTGACTTCGGGCAGAAACCGCCCTACATCAAAGTTTTGGTATGTTTCACAAAGCTCTCGCCCTTCGGGTGAAACATGAAGTGCTTATCGGCTGGCGCATGGAGTAGGAGAGAGGTGATGTTTCACAAAACTATGCCATAAAGTTGTGGAGATGGGGTTGCGATATTATCGGGACATACGGATCTGAAGATTAACTATTATAACGTAAGCCATCAGTGAACCCCGTATTTTCTGACTGAGATTTTGTCCGTACCTTTGCGCGGTATTTTAATCTATCGCGTATGACATACATGACAATTGAACAGTTCCGCCAGATCCATGAGGACTGGAAACAGAGTGGACTCAGTGTCCAACAGTATTGTGAGAATACCGGGCTTACAGAGAGCCGTTTCTATTATTGGAAGTCCAAACTGAAGGCAGAGTCCCTTCCGTCAGCCTGTGGCAGTTTCATCCCAGTGAAGATGTCTGGTAAATCAACAGTTTACTCAGCAAGGAATACATCAGGCA
>JAEEGF011696032.1_pt1 | contig 10867 bp, 9 predicted proteins | sample 9134171 | NCBI WGS metagenome assembly JAEEGF01 (sample SAMN16246542, study PRJNA631951) | gut metagenome | biome: gut microbiome; feature: rumen; material: AP-attached | host: Bos | place: Iran: Karaj | collected 2018-10 | reverse complement strand
TCTGACCTCGGAGAATTATATGTGCCGCCATCCATCTCGGACAGGTTGTGAGCATCGTAGTAGTCGGCACTAAAATCAATCTTCCATTTACCAACCACACCAACATAGTAGGCATTGACGGCGTGGGTCATCCGTGGCTTTTCTAAGGTTGTCGTGACGCTATGACCACCGTCAACAAGTTTACCGTCCTGCCATACCTGATCGTCAGAGGTGCGCAGGGTCTTGAAGTCGCCGATGTAGTTGTTGGCGGTGTAGGTAAGTCCGAAGGAATGGTGTTCGTTGATTTCCCAGTTCCAGCCGAGGTCAGCAAAGTAGTACTTCACCCGAGCGAGGCGTTCTGCAGACTTCTTATAGTCCCATGTGGACGAGGCTTGCAACTGGTCATTGGCCGTGTAGGTGATGAGTTGGTTGTTATCCGTCAGGTAACCTCGGACAAAGAAGTCCATGCCGTTTCGTGTGCGATAGTTCAAGGCTGCGTTGCCATTGGCATAGTATTCCTTGCCTTGGCGGTAGGCAGCGGAGAAGTTGCCGCTCCAGCCCTCGCCAGTCTTACGGACGGTCTTGAGTTTAATCACGGAGGTGACATCAGCACCATATTCCGCACCAGGGTTCGTGATAATTTCTGCCGATAGTATCTCATCGGCACGAAGGCGGTCGAGTTCCTGTATATCGCGTACCTTTTTATTGTTGATGTATATTTCGGGCTTACCGTGTCCGGCAATAGTCCCGTCACTCATCATCAGGGGTAGGTGATTGAGCATGTCGCTGGCAGAGCCAAATTGTTCTAATGGGGTGCCCTGAACCGAAACTTGCAATCCCCTGTCTGTTGAAATATAAAGCAGTCGTTGGCCTTTTATGGTAACACCTTTCAGAGCCTGTGTTTCCGGCTGCATCTGAATCATTCCTACTTCGGGCTGGGGACAAAGTTGATAGATGGTCTTGTAGCCGATGTAGGAGATGCGGGCAAGGACTTGCTCTGCCTCGTAGGGGATGGCGAAGTAGCCGCTTTCATTGGAGACTCCGCCGCCCAGCAGCGTGGAGTCCTCAGGCATAAGGATAGCGACATTGGCGTAGGCTATGGGCTGGTTCGCCTCGTCGACGAGAATGCCGGTGAGGCGACGGTCGGCCTTGTGGGTACACTCTACGAAGATTTCCTTGTCGTCGGGCTTCACCGTCATGCGGACGGGATAGAAGCCTATCATCTGCTGGATGGCTTCGGGCAGGGTCTTGCGCTCTATGGCGGTGGTGATGCAGAAGTCTTCCAGCTCGTTGTAGATGAAGCTGATGGTGTAGTCGGTCTGCTCGCGGCTCAGCTGGAGCAGGGCTTCGCTGAGCGACATGTTATTATAGGTACGTGTGACGCGCTGGCTATGTGCTGCACTTAGTGACAAAAGAAGAATCACACACAATAAGCTCAACCGTCTCATCGTACTATCAGTTTTTTGCGTTCGCGGATGATGTTTACTGCCTCGAAATTGTTCAGGCGTTCCACCACTTTGTCGAGGCTGTCGCTGTGTTTCCAGACAAAGTGGAAACGGAGCAGACGTGCGTCGTCGCGCTGGAACTCCACGCTGATGCGGTAGTACGTGGCTATCTCGATGAGCATGGAGTCGAGCGGCACGTTCTCGAGGATGCGCGGCTCATGGGCGAGGGTGTCGGCTGCGAGAGTGTCGGCAGGCAGAGCTGAACGCTTCGCTTTTATGATTTGCTTCTCAGCAGCAGGGGATTTCATTTCCCCTCCCACGGATAGCTGGCGCACGATATGTATAGCGGCGAGGGCGATGCCTGAAGCCATACACACGCCGATGAGGGAGGCGGCGACTTTCGTCCAACGGCGCGAAGGACGTGCGACAGCCGGCCTATGCGACTGCTGAAACTCCTGCCACGCCGTCTGGGCGTCGGGCGTCTGATCCAACTCGTCCATCATGGCCTCAAGCTGCGCGTCGGAGTACATCTCAGGATGCTCCTGCATATCAAGAAACATCTGCTTTTTTTCGTCTGGGGTTTGCATGGTCTTTACTTGTTAAAATGGTTTTTGATGACGTTCAAGACGTGCGAAAGATGTTTCCAGACGGCCACACGGCTGATGCCCTCGGCAGCGGCAATTTCGTCGTAACTGCAACCCTCGGCAAAGCGGAGGTTGAAAATACGTTGTTCCTGTGGGGAGAGGTGGCTGACGACATATTCCACGATGTCCGTCAGCCGTTCGTCCTCAGTCTCCTCATCCGCAAGCGCGCAGAGGCAACAATCCGCTGCTTGTCTGCGTACCTCTTCATGGTGGATGCGCTTGATGCATTGGTTGCGGACACTCGTCAGCAGGTAGTGTTCCGTGGTTTCAGGCTTCAGCGCCATCCCCTCGCTGAGCAGGCTCTCAAAGACATCGCTGACCACGTCCTTGCTCTCCTGTTCATCGAAGAGGATGGTGCGCGCCACCCTGTACATCTTGGCATAATACTGTCTGAACAGCCGTTGGGTTTCCGTCATTTCCATCTTTTCATCACGTCTTTTATTCTAATACCCTCGAGCCGTTCAAAAAGCTAACCCCATAGGCTGTTTTTTGTGAGAAAAAGTGCGCGGTTGGAAAATGACGCCGTCATTTATATAAATGACAGCGTCGTTTAAATAAATGACACTGTCATTTTCCATGATTGCATTCCCTTTTTGAGTGGAATCAAAGAAACGCCGTGAGGGGGAACTCCTTACTTCTTGTGGCGCGAGAGGAGCTCGGCCTGGAGGTCGGCGAGGGTGACGCCCTGCTGCTCGTTGAGGACGAGGAGGTGGTAGAGCAGGTCGGAGGCCTCCTCGATGTACTTGGCGCGGTTGCCTGTGGTGGCCTCGATGATGGTTTCGACAGCCTCTTCGCCTACCTTCTGCGCCATGCGGTTGAGGCCTTTCTCGAAGAGGTAGGTGGTGTAGCTGCCGAGGGGCATCTTCTGGTGACGGTCCTGGACGCAGCGCTCCAGCTCATAGAGGAAGCCTTCGGCTTCGGGGGTGTCCCAGCAGGCGGTGGTGCCGCGGTGGCAGGTGGGGCCGTCGGGCGTGGCCTTGATGAGGAGGGTGTCGGCGTCGCAGTCGGCATACATCTCCACGACGTGGAGGTAGTTGTTGGAGGTCTCGCCCTTTGTCCAAAGGGTCTGACGGCTGCGGCTGTAGAAGGTGACGAGGCCGGTGGAGACGGTACGCTGGAAGGCTTCGGCGTTCATGTAGCCGAGCATGAGGACGCGCAGCGTGGCGGCATCCTGGACGATGACGGGCAGCAGGCCGTCGGCGTTCTTGGTGAGGTCAAAGTCGGAAAATGACATTGTTATTCTGGTTTATGGGTTTACATTGTTCGGGTCCACAAGTCCACGAGTCAACGAGTCAACGTGTTGGGAACGGTCATCATAGCCACCTGTTGACCTGTTGACTTGTTGACTTGTTGTCTTGTTGACTTAGTCTGACGGGTATGCCGCGGGCAAGGAGGGCTTGCTTGAGGGTGGGGACGGTGAGGACGCCGTCGTGGAAGAGGCTGGCGATGAGGGCGGCATCGGCACGGCCCTGGGTGAGGACGTCGGCAATGTGGTCGATGCTGCCTGCCCCGCCGGAGGCGATGATGGGGATGGAGAGCTGCGAGGAGAGGGCGGCGTAGGTGTCGCAGGGATAGCCCGCGAGGGTGCCGTCGTGGTCCATGGAGGTGAAGAGGATTTCGCCTGCGCCGCGTTCCTGGGCTTCGCGCGCCCAGGCAAAGAGCTCCACGTCCGTCAGCCGCCGTCCGCCGTGGGTGGTGCAGCGCCACGTGCCGTCGGGGGTGGTCTTGGCGTCGATGGCGACGACGACGAACTGGCTGCCGAAGCGCTCGGCCAGCTCGCTGATGAAGGCGGGGCGGGCAAGGGCGGCGCTGTTGATGCTCACCTTGTCGGCACCGGCCTGCAGCAGGCGCTCGGCGTCGTCCATGGTGCTGATGCCTCCGCCGACGGTGAAGGGGATGTTGATGGCGCGGGCGATGCGCTCGACAAGCTGGGTGAAGGTGTGACGCCCTTCGTGGGTGGCGCTGATGTCGAGATAGACGAGCTCGTCGGCACCTTCGGCAGCGTAGCGGCTGCCCAGCTCGACGGCATCGCCGACGTCGCGCAGCCCGACGAAGTGAACGCCATTGACGGTGCGGCCGTCCTTGACGTCGAGGCAGGGGATGATTCGTTTGGCAAGCATGATATATTTAGTTAAGAGTTAAGAATTAAGAATTAAGAGTTAAGAGTTAAGAAAAATAGTTCTGCAAACGGTATATTCGTTCGGCGGATTTTGAAATCCAACCGCCTGAACGGCAAATGGGATTGGGGGTACAGCATACAAGACATTCTTTGACTTTGTCTTAAAATGGCTGCGGCTCGGAAGAGCTCAAATGTATTTGACTTTTCGCTCGTCTTGCACATTTTTTCTTAACTCTTAATTCTTAACTCTTAACTCACGAAGGGTGATGCGGGATTCGTAGAGTGCCTTGCCGACGATGACGCGGGGCAGGCCGAGGGCGTCGAGGCGACGGATGTCGTCCATGCTGCTGATGCCTCCGCTGACGGTGAAGGTCACCTGCGGATAAGCGTTCTGCAGACGAGTGTAGAGGTCGAACGAGGGCCCGGCGAGCATGCCGTCGCGGCTGATGTCGGTACAGATGACCTCGGCAAGGCCATCGGGGAGGAAGGAGTCGATGAGGGCATCGATGGTGAGCGCCGATTCCTCCTGCCAGCCGCTGACAGCCACACGTCCTTCGCGGATGTCGGCACCGAGGATGATGCGCTGCGCGCCGAACTCCGTCAGCCAAGCGCGGAAGTCGTCGGGCTGACGAACGGCTACGCTGCCGCAGATGGCGTGTCCGGCTCCTGCCGAGAAGACGTCGCTGAGCGCTTCGCGGCTCTTGATGCCTCCGCCCCATTCGATGTCGAGGTCGGTGGCGTTGGCAATGGCCTCCAGTACGGGGAGGTTGCAGGGACGGGCAGCCTTGGCACCGTCGAGGTCAACGAGGTGCAGACGACGGATGCCCACGTCGGCAAAACGGCGTGCCATGTCGAGCGGCGAAGCGTCGTAGGTGCGCTGGCGGGCATAGTCGCCCTGCGAGAGACGCACGCAACGTCCGTCGATGAGGTCGATGGCGGGGATGATTTCTATCATAGGGCAAGGAAATTGCGTAGGATTTGTTCGCCCACAGGGCCGCTCTTCTCGGGGTGGAACTGCGTACCGAAGAAATTGTCCTTCTGGAGGGCGCCGCTGAAGGGGATGCCGTACTCGGTGCGGGCAATGGTGCAGTCGCAGCATTCGGGGTAGTACGAATGGACGTAATAGACGTAGGCACCCTCGTCGATGCCCCTCAGGAGCGGGCTGCGGAGGTCGGTAATCGTGTTCCAGCCCATGTGGGGAACCTTCAGGGACTGGAAGCGAACGATGCACGTGGGGAAGATGCCGAGGCAGGTGGTGTCGCCCTCCTCGGACGAAAGGCACATGAGCTGCGTGCCGATGCAGATGCCGAGGACAGGCTGTGTGAGGGTGGGTATGAGCGTGTCGAGACGGCGGGTACGCAGTTCGTTCATGGCTGTGCCCGCCTCGCCCACGCCGGGGAGCAGGACGTGCGAGGCACGGCGGATGACGTCGGCATCGTCCGTCAGTACGCAGTCGGCAGCGCCAATGCGTGCCAGGGCATTCATGACGGAGCGGATGTTGCCGGTATGGTAGTCGATGATAGCAATCATAGTCAGAGCAGTCCTTTGGAAGAGGGAAGTTCGTAGTTGAAGGGCTGACGATAGACGGCAGCACGCAGGGCACGGGCAAACGCCTTGAAGACAGCCTCCGCCAGATGGTGGTTGTTCTCGCCGCGTGCCTTGATGTGGAGGTTGCATTGCATGGCGGCACAGAGGCTCTGGAAGAAGTGGCGGAACATCTCCGTGGGGGTATCGCCGACATATTCGCGGGTGAAGGTGACGTCCCAGCTGAAATCGATGCGTCCTCCCAGGTCAAGCAGCACCAGCGCATCGCACTCGTCCATGGGCAGGGCAAAGCCGTAGCGCTCGATGCCCCGCTTGTCGCCCAGCGCCTGCAAGAGTGCCGTGCCGAGGCAGATGGCCACGTCCTCCATGGTGTGGTGTTCGTCCACCTCGAGGTCGCCGTGGGCACTAATGGTGAGGCTGATGCCTCCGTGATGGGCAATCTGGTCGAGCATGTGGTCGAAGAACTTCAGCCCCGTGTCGATGGAGGAGGGAGAGGCGTTGTCCAAGTCCACGGAGACGGTAATCTGTGTCTCGCGCGTGTTGCGGCTGGTGGTGGCGGTGCGGCTCGTGCGACGCAGCTGCTCTGTGATCTCCGCCCAGTTGTTCTGGAAGCGGATGCCCTGCGCACCGAGGTTCTGGGCCAGCTCCATGTCCGTGTCGCGGTCGCCGATGACGTAGCTGGCTGAGAGGTCGTAGTCGCCCGAGAGGTACTTGCCAAACATCCCTGTGCGAGGCTTGCGTGTGGGGGCGTTGTCTTCGGGGAAAGAGGTGTCGATGAGGATGTCGTCGAAGACGATGCCCTCGCTGCGGAGGGTGCGGAGCATGAGGTCTTGCAAGGGCTGGTAGTCCTCGACGGGGAAGGACTCGGTGCCGAGCCCATCCTGATTGGATGCCAGCACCAGTTCGTAGCCGAGCGTGGAGAGCACCTTCAGGGCGCTGATGGCTCCCGGGACGAAATCGAACTTATCCAGCGAGTCAATCTGGTAGTCAACAGGCGGCTCAACGAGGATAGTGCCGTCGCGGTCGATGAAAAGAACCTTCTTCATGATTGTCTAATAAGGGTTAACTCTTAAATAAAACTCTTTACCAGCGCGAGCATCCGCTCGTTTTCTTCAGGAGTCCCGAGGGTAATGCGGAGACAACTTTCGCAGCCTGGGACGCGGGAGCGGTTGCGTACAATGACGCCGCCTGCGATGAGGCAGTCGTAGAGGGCATCGGCGTCGTGTACCTTCACCAAGAGGAAGTTGGCATCGGAGGGATAGACGTGGTGGACACAGGGCATGACGGCTAACGCCTTCGCTACGCGTGTGCGTTCTTTTTTGATAGTCTCAATTTCCGAGCGGACATCACGTGAGAGCAGTTTCTCTGCCAGCTCCATCGCCGCGAGATTGATGTTATAGGGATATTTGACGTTGGCAAAGTAGTGCATCACCTCTTCAGAAGCAAATGCCAATCCCAGGCGCAGCCCTGCCATACCGTAAGCCTTGGAAAGCGTCTGGAGAACTATCAGATTGGGATACTTGTCAAGGAGAGTAAGAAGGCTGGGCTGTTCAGCAAAGTCGATGTAGGCTTCATCGACAACCACCATGCCACCAAAGCGGCGCAAGATCTCCTCCATCTGCGTGAGCGGGAAGCAGTTGCCCGTCGGGTTGTTGGGCGAACAAAGGAAGAGCAGCTTGCTGTGGTTGTCGGCCCTTGCCAGCAGGGCTTCGACGGGGAGGGAGAAATCGTCGTTCAGCTGGACCTCGCGCACCTCCACGTCGTTGATGTCTGCTGCCACACGATACATGCCGTAGCTGGGACGGATGGCAATGGCATTGTCAACGCCCGGCGTGCAGAAGATGCGGAAGCAGAGGTCGATGGCTTCGTCGCTGCCGTTACCAATGAAGATGTGTGCAGGGGCAATGCCCTTGAGGGCGGAGATGTGTGCCTTGAGTGCTTTCTGACGTGGGTCGGGGTAGCGGTTGTAGCCGTTGTTGTAGGGATTCTCGTTGGCATCGAGGAAGATGCCGATGTTGCCCTTGTACTCATCGCGGGCGGTAGAGTAAGGGGCGAGGGAGGCAATGTTGGGACGGACAAGGGATAATTCCTTCCCTCTCCCTCGTGAGGGAGAGAACGCCAGTTTTTCACGGGAGGAAATGGAACTGTCCATCCTTACCTTGACTGCATTGGCATGAGCGTCAAGGCCTTCGGCTTCTGCCATGTCGATGATGGTGGCAGAGAGTTCGGAAAGTCCTTCGGGAGAGAGTTCTTGATAGGTGATAGCATGCATGAAACTATCTACGCCGATGCCGTTGTATGCTTTGGCATAGCCCATCGTGGGCAGGGTGTGGTTGGTGCCGGATGCGTAGTCACCGGCACTTTCGGGCGAGTGGTGACCAATGAAGATGCTGCCGGCTGCGGTGATTTTGTCAGCAATTGCCCAAGGATTGCTTGTCTCAATAAGCAGATGTTCCGAGGCGTAGGCATTAGCGAAACGGATGAAGAGGCAGTTGCGCTCAGCGTCGTCTGTTGTGTTGAAAACGATGATACGGCTGTTTGCAAGTGCCTTGTCGGCTACCGTGGCGCGAGGGAGGCGAGCCAGCTGCCGTTCAAGTTCGGCATTGATGGCATTTGCCATGTCCTCATTCGGACAAACCACCATAGCCTGACTATCGGGGCCGTGCTCGGCTTGTGAAAGCATGTCCGCAGCAATAAAGGCGGGAGATGCCGATTCATCAGCAAGCACCATGATTTCCGACGGCCCTGCAGGCATATCGATAGCGGTACCCTCGATGCTGACAATCTGTTTGGCCTTGGTGACGTAACGGTTTCCCGGACCGAAGATTTTGTTAACGGGACGGATGCTTTCCGTGCCGTAGGCCATGGCACTGATAGCTTGCGCACCACCCAACTTATAAATTGTGTTGATGCCGCAAAGCCTTGCTGTCCAAAGGACGACGGGGTTGACTTCGCCAGCTTTGTTGCAAGGTGTGCAGAGGATGACTTCGGGGCATCCTGCCAAACGAGCGGGGATGGCAAGCATCAGGATAGTTGAGAAAAGTGGGGCACTCCCTCCAGGGATGTAGAGTCCAACGCGGTTGATGGGTAGCCAACGACGCTGACAAACCACACCTGGCATGGTCTCCACCTTGAACGAGGCGGGGAGTTCGGCTTCGTGGAAGCGCTCGATGTTACTCTTGGCGAGCTGGATGGCATCCTTCAGCGCATCGGGGACAAGCGACGAAGCACGTTCGAACTCCGCTTCCGAGACAAGAAAGTCGTCAGGGCAGGCATCGTCAATCTCTGTCGTAATGGCGCGGAGGGCACTATCGCCGTCAGCCTTGACGCGTTGGAGAATAGCGCGGACACGCGTCTCAATGAGGCTGTCGTCGAACACGGCACGCTGGCACAGCGCAGACCATGAAGAGGGTGAGGGGTTTAATAAAATGGGAACCATGATGGTATACTTAGCTTATTCAATGACTTTGTCTAATTGAAGCACGAGGATGCCTTCAGCGCCGAGAGCTTTGAGTTTCTCGACCTTGTCCCAAAGCTCGCAGTCTTTTACAACGGAGTGGAGCGAGCACCAGCCCTCGGCGGCAAGTGGCATCACCGTCGGGCTACGCAAGGCTGGGAGGATGCGGATGGCTTCGTCAATCTTGTCGGAGGGGAGGTTCATCAGGATGTATTTTTTGCCACGACTATCTGACACGGCATCAATGCGGAAAAGCAGCGAGTCGAGGATGGCCTGTTTTTCTGCGCTGAGGTTTTTACCTCCAATGAGCACGGCTTCCGATTCGAATACTCGCTCCACCTCAATCAGACCATTGGAGATAAGTGTGCCACCTGACGAAACGATATCGAAAATGGCGTCGGAGATACCAGCTGCCGGAGCAATCTCTACCGAGCCCTTGATAACACGGATGGAAGCCTTAATACCCTTATCATCAAAAAAGCGCTGGAGGACGTTCGGGTACGACGTAGCAATAGTTTTGCCTTGGAACCACTGAAGCGACGTGTAGTCAGCCGTCTTTGGAACAGCCAGCGAAATGCGGCAGCGCCCGAAACCAAGCCGCCGGACAATGTTGACATCGGCACCCGTTTCGGCAACTTCGTTCAATCCAACGATACCGATGTCAGCCGAACCGTCGGCAACCACTTCGGGGATGTCATCATCGCGCAGATAGAGAACCTCTAACGGGTAGTTGGCGGCACGTCCCAAAAACTTGCGCTTCTGCTCGTCGATGGTAACTCCTGCATCTCTCAGTAGTTCAACACTCTCTTCGTTCAATCGTCCTTTGGACTGGATGGCAATTCGTATCATTGTTTTTTCATTATTTATTAATAAGGAAAAGGGCTTACCTTGAGTGGTAAGTCCTTTCCTATAGTTCACGGATGCTTTTTGACCCATATTCAGCACTTACCCTATCAGTCGATACGGTGATGGTGATGATGGATGGCGTGCAGAAAAAACATCATTTCTTTTATTTCGCTTGCAAAGTTACTGCTTTTACTTCCAATCTTCCAAATTTTTCACCAAGAAATTTAGAAATTCTCATGATTTCTCCAAAAAAGCAAGCGGAGCACACTCATTAGGGCGTGCTCCGCTGTGAAAGGAAGTGTCTGTGTTTATGCTTCCTGCTCCTCCTCAAGGGCTGCCTGCGCGGCGGCTAACGAACACTGATTATCAGCACTTTACGGCAAATTTGGGAAACATTTGGGAAACATTATGAGCATGTACTGCACATTCTGCACCCCATTTCCTCAAAATATCTGACCATTTTTGCCACTTCGACTACTTGTTTCGATATTTTTGTTGTTAAACACTAACTGTTAGATCACAGATTGCATTACGACTTTTCAGCACGTTCTGCAAATTTTGCTTGCAAAATTAATGATTTCTCATGACTTTACGGTCGTTTTGCACGTTTTTCTTGCAGAATGTGTTTGTTTTTAATATAAATTAAGGTAAAAACCACATTCTGTTACCAATTTCTGGTTTCGATTAAAAGAAAAACGGATGGATTTCAATGCCGGAGGTTTAGGTTTAAGTTTAGATGTTCTTATATATATAATTAAGGTATAGTAAACCCAAATCAGGAGATTGAAGGTTTAATGTTTTAGTTTAGAGAGGCATGTATATATACATGGGT
>JAEEGF011618572.1_pt1 | contig 10867 bp, 9 predicted proteins | sample 9134171 | NCBI WGS metagenome assembly JAEEGF01 (sample SAMN16246542, study PRJNA631951) | gut metagenome | biome: gut microbiome; feature: rumen; material: AP-attached | host: Bos | place: Iran: Karaj | collected 2018-10 | reverse complement strand
CCAGGGAGGAGTTCGTGCCTGCGCGCAAAACGAGCGTGTCCTCCCCATACAGGCGCAGTTAGAGGGGGTCGCATTTCCCCTGCAGGAGGCTGATTACCTTCATGACCTCCCCCTCACCCCTCCTGTAGGAGGGGAGTGCCTACGGGTCCAAACTATCAGGCTTTGTTTTCTGACGCGGAAAACAGTATTTTCTGACTTAGAAAACAACGTTTTCTGACTGGGAAAATAACGTTTTCTGACTTAGAAAACAATATTTTCTGACTGGGAAAACAACACCGAGCGTAGGAATGGATTTATCAATTGTCAGTGTTTGGTATTGTGAGCAATAAAAATAGGCACGAAAAAAAACGCGTTGTCCTCCCTTCGCGGGCGGACAGCCTAAAAAGATGGGGCGTTTTCTTGGTTATCTCAGCATAATGTCGTAATTTTGCACGCAAGATTGTAGAACAAAAGACCATCAGCATCTATGGAGATTATCAACCTTACTGAGCGGAATTCCATCATGAACCGCTTCATGGCAGAGCTGCGCGACAAGCAGTATCAGCAGAACCGCCTGCTCTTCCGCAACAACATCCGCCGCATCGGCGAGTATATGGCCTTCGAGATTTCGAAGACTTTCACCTACAAAGACGAGGAGGTGGTGACGCCCTTAGGCACTTCAAACATCGCCCTGCCGCAAGACGACGTAGTGGTGGCCACCATCCTGCGTGCCGGCCTGCCCTTCCACGAGGGATTCCTCAGTGTGTTCGACCATGCTGAAAACGCCTTCGTGTCGGCCTACCGCATGTACACCAACCGCGAACACACGGAGGTGGGCATCCACACGGAGTATATGGCAGCCCCCAGCGCTGAGGGCAAGACATTGATCATTGCCGACCCGATGCTGGCCACGGGCGGTTCGATGGCCGCCGGCTATGAAGCTTTGGTGAAGACCGGACGACCCAAGCACACGCACATCGCCTGTGTCATCGCCACGCCCGAGGGCATCGAAGTGGTGCGTCAGGCATTGCCCGACGACCGCGCCACCATCTGGTGTGCTGCCATCGATCCCGGCATGAACGACCATAAGTACATCGTGCCTGGCTTCGGCGATGCCGGCGACCTCTGCTACGGGGAGAAGTTGTAGTAGTGAGAGGTGAGAGGTGAGGGGTGAGAGGCGAGAGGAGTGATTCCGCCTCTTAACGCACCACTATCTTGCGGCCATCGCGGATGTAAACACCCTTTTTACAAGAACCGTTATCCAATGACCAATAACCGTTTTTCAGCATTCGGCCTTGCAGGTCGTAAACGGCATCATCGCCCAAATTGTTGGTTATAGGATATTGCTGATTGTCTGTTGTAAACTTTTCGATGGAGTCGGCTTCGCCCCTTTCATCCTGCTTACCCATGAACTGGCCGATGAAGAAGATCGTGCCGGAGGACTGCTCGCTGATGACATAGAGGAACGGGCGCGTGGCATGGAACTCCATCACCTCGTATTTCCGTTCCCCAATGACGGTGACGGCAGCCGCTTCCGTACCTTCCTCGTCGACTTCGATTCTGGCCACCTGCTTCATCAGGTCGATATAGCAGGACACATTGCAGAAATTCGAGAAGTCGGCCAAGCCTGGAATAAAAGCCGACGGCATGCCCAAGGCCGACATGATGTCCTCCAACCGCAGGTCGGTCTGGGTTTCGAAACGCGGCAACTTCACGTCGACTTCATAGATTTGGCACTTCGGTTGCCACTCGTGGCCGTTCAGATTGTCCAACACCTCGCCGACGGACTTGCCCTTCTGCGGCAGGAAGATGGTCATGCGGTAGGCTCCGTTGCCATAGGGCATCACCAGCGCCTGGTAGAGGTCGTTCTCGGCATAACTGAATTCCCCGCTCTGACACATCATCGGCACAGACTCGCCGCCGTTGAAGGACTCTTCCTTGGTGAGCGACGGGTCGAACTGGTAAGTCCAGACTCCCTTGAAATAGATGGCGTTGAGCTGGTAGCTGATGGCTTCGGGGTCGAACGTATCTTCGTCTAACACTTGGTTCACCATCCCCTCCGTATGGTCGCTGGCCCATTGGTTGATGACGTCCATCGTCTCGCCGTCGGCAAAGTCGCGGCTCTCAGGCGTGGCGTCGTAGTAAGTCTGTGCCGTCTGCACGAAGTCGGGCAGCAGCACGTAGGGCTGATTCACATAGATGTTGTTGGCGGTGTTCACCTGGGTGGTCTGGTCGAGCGTGTTGCTTTCTGTCATCATCTTGTGGCAGAAAGCATTGATGGCATCGGCCCCCGCATCGCCAAAGCCCAGCACTTGGTTGATTTCCTGTCGCGTCTGTCCAGCCGCTCCGTTGTTCAGCATGCCCAGGGCGTATGTGATGCTCAGCGGCGAGAGCAGCCTATCGGCCTCCCCACGTGCCTCGCGGAAGAGGTTGAAGGCAAAGTCGTTGTTGCTCTTCACCAGTTGCTGCTCCTCTTGTGAGAGCTGAATCTCACCACGCTGATTGTCTGATTGCTCACCCATGTACTGCCCCATAAAGAGGATGACACCAGTCGACTGCTCGGTAATGGTATAGAAGAACGGGCGGTCGGCGATGAAGTCGGTAGGCATCACGGCACTATCGGTGTAGCCGATAATCGTCACGGCAGCAGCTTCAGTACCCTCTTCGTTGACCTTTATTTTGGCCACTTGCTTCATCATGGCAATCCATACGGCATGTTCAGACCCGTCAAGATTCTCGCAACAGTTCAAGAAACCCAGCCCGCTGAAAGCATTCTCCATGCCTAACGATTTCATTATGGGAATGAGCAGTTGGTCGGTCTTGGTCTCAAAACGCGGGAAACCTAAGTTCACATCGTATACTTCATACCACGATGTCGTTGGCGGCTGTTCCTTCAGGTTGGCAATGACATCGCTGATGCTCTTGTCTTGACGAGGCAGATAGACGGTCATCTGGTAGGCCTTGTTGCCGTAAGGCAGGATAACTGACTGATAGACATCGTTATCATAATAGAGAAACTCGCCCTGTTGCCTCATCATGTCTGCCGTCGCCTTGCCTCCGTCGAAGGGCATCTTCACCGTCTTCTCAGGGTCGAACTTAGCCGTCCATTCCCCTTTGAAATAGATAGCGTTGAGCAGATAGCTGATGAAGTCGGGGTCCATATCCTCCGCACTTATCACCTTGTCTATCATCCCCTCGGTATTGTCGCTGGCCCATTGGTTGATGGCGTCCACCGTCTCTTGTTGCGAGAAATCACGAAACTCGGGCGTGACGTCGTAGTAGTCGTGCGCTTTCTGTTCGAAGAGTTCTGTCATCTGAACATCCCCTCGCAAGGTGTTCATGTAGATATTATTAGCAATGTGCACGCGCGTGAGTTCGTCGAGTGTACCCGTTTCCGTCATCAGCTTGTGACAGAAGTTGTTGATGGCATCGGCACCCGCCTCGCCGAAGCCTAACATCTGGTTGATCTCTTGCTGCGTAGCGCCAGTGGCTCCGTTGTTCATCATGCCCAGGGCGTAGGTGATGCTCAGCGGCGAGAGGATGAGGCTTTCATCGCCCTTAGCCTTCTCGAACAGGTCATAGGCAAAACCGTTGTTTCCACTTACCAGCTCGCGCTCTGCTTCGCTCAGAGTGATTTCCTTAGGTTCGTCAGTTTCTGACTGTGCCCAAACACCCATCACCATCGTTGCGGCCACGAAGGCCAATGTTATTCTCCTTCTCATGATTCTTCCCTCCTTATTATATATAGGTGGTGCAAATATACCTTTTTTTGAGGAAACCACCAAAGTATTTCAAGAAAAATGACAATTATATCAAGTAAAATAAGAATTGAGTGTCTACAGAGAGTGTACGAACTCATCCCATTCTGCGGGTGTTCCCGCTCGGCCGAAGGCTTTCTTGTAGAGGCGGGAACGGGTGTTCGTGACCGACTGCTTCGAGTGGGCTGTCAGTTGGGCGATGCCAACAGGTGGCACTTCAGCTTTCAGCAACAGACAGACGCGCCGTTCCTGGGGCGAGAGACGGCAGAAGTCTTGCAACTGGAAGAGAAAACCTGGGTGACTTTGCTCGATGGCCGACTCCAGTTCGTGGAAGTCGTCATCCGTGAAAGCCTCTTGCCGCACGTCGTTGAGCAGGCGGTTCATCTTTTGGATGATGGGGGGAGAAGGGGGGATGGGAGGTACGGCGGTACCCTCGACCCCTCGTTTTGCCTTCTCCAACAGTTGCTCCAAGCGTTGCAGGCGGAGGCGGTAGATGTCGCGCTTGCGCCTGCCGTAGAGGATGAAGGAGGCGAGCAAGACGAGCAACAAGGCGACTACGGCGACAGCCACGATGAGGCGGGTCTGGTAATGGGCGGCCTGCTGTTGTGCCTGCGAATAGTCGTAGATGGCCGACATGCGGCGCAGCGCCTCAGCATCGCTGGCAGCATGAGCCGAGTCGGTGAGCACTTCGTACTGCTTCAGGTGCTGAAGGGCTTCGTCGGTCTTTCCGTCGGCCAACGCATATTCCGCCAACACGCGATGGGCCGAACGGCGTGCATAAAGCGCGCCCTTGCTGAGCAGCTCATGATAGAACAAGGAGGCGGAGTCGCGCTGCCCCGAACGGTGATAGAGGTCGGCCATCATAAAGAGCAGTCCGCTCTGGTTGTCGTCGTTGATATACTTCATGGCAGGCATCAACAGGCGGCGGGCTTCTGCGAGGTGGTTGCGATAGAGGTGATAGGCTGCCAACTGGCTCTCCACATCGCGCTGCATCGGCAGGTTCTGTGTGGCAATAGCCAACTGTCATCCTGCTCACCGAGAATGGCTCGCCCCTCGCCGATGCCGAGATAGCGGCCTTCATCAATGGGGAGTGCCGCGGCGCGACAACGGCCGACGTCGATGGTGAACAGCCGCTCTACTACCTGCTCATCGCTGGCGAAGGCAGCGGACAGCCCATCCAACTGCAAGTCGCTGTCGATGGACAGATTATCGCGCTCCGCTACGATCTCTCCTACGTCAGCGATGGTAACCTCGGAACGCCTTGGGAGCCGCTGGTCATCGACGTCTATGAAGCGCTCCAAGCCGTGGGCATCCGCGATATGGCCGACGATCAGCCGGCAGATGACCACTCGCCGTGGTTCACCCTGCAGGGAATCCGATATGGCAACCAAAAGCCCAACACCTCGGGGGTCTATATCCGCAACGGCCAGAAGCTGGTCGTCAAGTGACCCTCTGGGTCCACCCTCTTGAGTGGTAGTTTACCACTTGCTTCTTTCAGTCCGAACGTCACACGTCTTGCAGTCTGTGACGTTCGGACTGTTGTTTCCTCTCACTTAATCGCTGCCTTTCTACAAGTCGCAAAGCAAGCTTTCAATACACTAAGGAATGTAAAGAATGGCAGATATATCGTTTAAGAACGTTAAAATATTGATAATCGATAAACTTTTATTGAAAAATGTTTGGTGGTTTGAAAGAAAGGGGTTACTTTTGCACATCGAAAATCGATAAATAATTATTGAAACAAAGAAAGGATTGATGAAATGAAGAAAAGACTGAATATTCTCTGCTTGATGGTATTCGTGGTGATGGCCATCGGCATCCTGCCCTTCGCTTACGCTATGGGCGTCGGTTTCCAGGCAGGAACAAGCGGTGACTATCAAGAGAACGATGTTCCAGAGATAGAACAGGTTGTCAACGCGGAGTCGGTTCATCTGATGCCGGCACGGTTGGAAGGACTGACCATGGGCAGCATCCGCAACGAAGTGACAGGACAAGAGGTAAGCATCTGGCCTGAACGAGTGATGGTGAACATGCCCGTTGACTACCCCAGATGGTTCACGGTCATGAACACAGTGACGCAGTGGCTGGTGTATGTGGTGCTGATCGTCATCATGGTGCTGTTTCTGAAAATTATCGTCCGCGTGAACAAAGGCCGCGTCTTCGAATGGAAAAACGTGAGGCTCCTCCGCTGGTTGGGAGGTATCGTGCTGGCTTCCAGCATCCTGACCACCGTCCTGCAAATCTATGGAGCCTCGCTCATCTCTCAGCAATTCGCCGTGAAGGGCTTCGCTCCCGACTATTTCAGCTACATCTCCGTCATGGAACTCACCGTAGGACTGGTGGCCCTGATTGTGGCTGAAATCTTCGCCGTAGGCTTGAAGATGAAAGAAGAACAAGACCTGACGATCTAATTGGATGAAGGATGAGAGATGATGGATGAAGAAACAAAGAATAAGACGAAGAGCGAAATGGGAAAGATCATCGTGAACTTAGACGTAGAGATGGCCAAGCGCAAGGTGTCGCTCGGTGAGCTGGCAGAACGCATAGGGCTGACACAGGCCAATCTCTCCATACTGAAAACAGGGAAAGCGCGCGCCGTTCGCTTTACCACCCTCGAGGCCATCTGCCACGAACTGCAATGCCAGCCAGGCGACATCTTGGCCTACAGCGAAGAAGAATGAGAATCATAAAAAATATTAATTAATCACCCGATGTGTAGCTTTCACGGCCCTCATGCCGTCTATAGTGTACAGTCGTTTAAACAAATTCAAACCAAAATGAAAATCAAAAAGTTTTTCGCAGCCCTGTTGCTGATGGTTATTGGCACAGCAGGCATGGTGGCTCAGGAAATGCAAATGCCGCCAATCCCCGTGGATGAAGCCGTGAGAATCGGCAAGTTGGACAATGGTCTGACTTACTACATCCGTCACAACGAATGGCCCGAGAAGTCGGCAAACTTCTACATCGCCCAGCGCGTCGGCTCTATCAATGAGGATGACTCGCAGCGCGGTCTGGCTCACTTCCTCGAGCACATGGCCTTCAATGGCTCTGAGCACTTCCCCGGCAACGGTCTGATCGACTTTACCCGCTCACTCGGCGTGGAGTTCGGCAGCAACCTGAACGCCTACACCTCTATCGACCAGACGGTCTATCGCGTCTGCGCCGTTCCCACCACAAAGGGTCAGGCAGCCCTCGACTCTTGCCTGCTCATCCTGAAAGACTGGAGCAACGGTCTGTTGCTGGAGCCCGATGAGATTGACAAGGAGCGCGACGTGGTGCACAACGAATGGCGTCTGGGCGAGAGCGCACAGCAGCGCCTCATCACCCGCTCGCTCAAAGAGATGTACCCCGGTTCGAAGTATGGTGAGCGCATGCCCATCGGCTTGATGGAAATCATCGACAGCTTCCAGCCCCAGACTCTCCGCAACTACTACGAGAAGTGGTATCGTCCTGACAACCAGGCCATCATCGTGGTGGGCGACATCGACGTCGACTACACTGAGGCTAAGATCAAGGAACTCTTCTCTGGCATCGTAGTTCCTGCCAACGCCGCTCAGGTGGTAGACGTGCCCGTGCCCGACAACGAGCAGGCCATCTACATCTTCGACAAGGACAAGGAGCAGGCCATCAACCAGATCATGGTGTTCATGAAGCACGACACCACCACACCTGAGGAAAAGTCAAGCATTTCCTACCTCATTGAGATGTTTGCCAAGGGCGTGATCGGCCAGATGCTCTCGCAGCGCCTGAACGAAATGACTCAGAACCCCGACTGCCCCTTCTTCCAGGCTGTAGCCGAAGACGGACAGTACATGATCTCGAAGACCAAGGATGCCTTCCAGCTCATTGGTGTACCCAAAGAAGGCCGCGATATGGAAACGCTGCAGGCTCTGATCCGCGAGGCCAAGCGTGCCCGCGACTTCGGTTTCACCGCCACTGAGTATGAGCGTGCCAAGGCCGACTACCTCGCTATGCTCGAGAAGCAGTACACCAACCGCAACAAGATCCACAACGATCAGTTCGGCAATGACTATCGCGACAACTACCTGACCAATGAGCCCATCCCCTCCATCGAAATGCTTTATCAGATCATGAACAGCATCGCCCCGCAGCTGCCTGTGGAGATGGTGAACATGGCTCTGCCCGAACTCATTAGCGACTCTGAGAAGAACCTCGTGGTCATCGAATGGGCACGCGAAGCCGACGGTCTGACCTACCCCACCGAGGCCGACATGCAGAAAGCTGTGGAAAGCGCACGCGCAGAAAAGCTGGAAGCCTATGTTGACAACGTGAAGGACGAGCCGCTCATCGCTCCTGAGAAAATGCCGAAGGCCGGTAAGATCACGGGCGAAACAGAGAACACACACTTTGGCTACAAGGAACTGACACTCTCCAACGGTGCCAAGGTCATCCTGAAGAAGACTGATTACAAAGAAAACGAGATTGTGATGCGTGGCTTCTCAAAGGGCGGTGAGTCGCTCTACGGACCGGCTGACTACACAAATCTGAAAGTGTTCGGCAACGTAATTGGTATCAGCGGACTGGGCAACTTCTCCAGCAACGAGCTCACCAAGGCTCTGGCTGGCAAGAACTGCAACGCCGACCTGTCGATGAGTAAGACCCGCCAATATGTGACGGCAAACTCTACCCCGAAAGATATCGAGACCATGATGCAGATGGTTTACCTCTATTTCACCGCCGTGAAGAAGGACGAGAGCCAGATGCAGAACCTCATGACTCAGCTCGAAATGGCCCTGAAGAACAAATACTTGTCGCCCGATGCAATCTTCAACGACACATTGGCCAACACGATGTACTGCCACAACCCGCGTTTCGCCAGCCTCGATGTGGAGGATCTGAAGGACATCAACTACGACCGTATCCTCGAGATCGCCAAAGAGCGCTATCAGAACGCAGGACAGTTCACCTTCGTCTTCCTCGGCAACTTCGACGAAGCTACGCTCCGTCCGCTCATCGAGCAGTACATCGCTTCGCTGCCCGCTACAAAGGCTAAGCCCGAAGACTTCAAGGAAACTCGCACGCTGGCTATGGGTCAGGTGAAGAACCACTTCCGCGTGAAGAGCGATTCGCCCAAGGCCACGGCCGTGAGAATCTGGAACACATACGCTCCCTACACCCTGGAGAACGACATCAAGCTCAGCGCTGCCGGACAGATTCTGTCGCAGATCTACCTCAAGACCATCCGCGAAGACGAGAGTGCTGCTTACTCAGTAGGTGCCTATGGCGGCTTCAACCTGAGTGGCAAGGATGCCATCATGCAGCTGCAGGCATACTGCCCGATGAATCCCGACAAGCAGGAGATTGCCAACCGTCTGCTCAACGAGGGCTTCGAAAACTGCACCAAGACCATCGACGCCGACATCCTGAACAAGGTGAAGGAGTTCATGCTGAAGCAGGCCGATGAGGATGCCAAGAAGAACGGCCACTGGATGGGTGTCATCACCACCTGGCTCGACTATGGCTTCGACTCTCACAGCGACTACAAGAAGATTGTGGAAAGCCTGACTCCGCAGACGATGGCCGACTTCTTCAAGCAGATCAAGGCTTCTGGCAACTGCATCGACGTGGTGATGCTGCCTGAGGAATAAAACGTATTGATTTTTGAGATTTAAGTTATTAATGAAAACGCCCGTGCGAGTTGATTCGCACGGGCGCTTTCTTTATGCGTCGTCAAAGAGGGACGACCAAAACGGCAAACGCTCAGGAAAATGACTAATCCTGACTCTTTACATTCATTTCTTCTTAGGGATGCGTTTTGTGGTTCCGATGGCTCCTGTTTGACAGACGAGACGGCAGAGGTGGCAGCCAACGCATTTGGTACCCACCATGCGGGGCTTGCGGGTGGCAGCATCGAAGACAATAGCCTGATGGCCGCCGTCCATGCAGGACACATAGCAGCGTCCGCAGCCCATGCACTTGTTGGGGTCTATCTTCGGATAAACGATGGTCTCACGGTCCAAGTCGGTGGGCCGCACGAAATTCGGCAGTTCCTCACCCACGATATCAGCGCCACCATTTCATAGTTAGTACAAACGGCAGAGAAAGCCAAGAAGAAAGGATTCTCACAATGAATGCCACAGAAGTCGATGGCGAGGGCGGGATCCTTCGATTCGGCTGGGCCACAAGATACAGCCCCGACTGGCTCACCACACACCGAATGAGCCAGTTCCTGAATGCGAATGGGCCTGTCATAATGGATGCAAGCATTCTTTGCTGCCACCAGATCCTCGTCAGTACACCCGACAAACCATTGTCCGGCCAAGCCTTCGTTGCCAAAGCGGATTGCTCTGATGGCTCGTGCGGGGTCACCTTTTTTACACGCTTGGCTGCATGGAGCGTCCAAACAAAGTAGGCATCGTGCCGCTTCTTCCTGAAGATGCATTTGTCTATTCCTATTCATCATATGTTTAGTTTTTAGTTGTTATTTCATTAATTTATCGGGTTCCCTCCACTATTCTATCGTATAGCCAAAGGGCTTGACCTCAATGTGTCTTCCTCCTACTTCAAGGCGGAAGTCTTTCGGACCATTGTTCAGCGCCACGACCACCGTCTCGCCCATGTAGGTGCGGGAGAAAACAAGTACGCTGTCGTCGGCATAGAGCTGCTTGTAGTCGCCATAGAGAAGCGGCATGCTGCTTCGACGGAGGTGGATGAGCTGCTCTGTTTGTTTCAAGAGCCACTGCTCATTGGCTGACAGACCGCTGAAGCGCATCATACGGCGGTTGTCGGGGTCGTTGCCGCCGCATTGGCCGTACTCATCGCCCTGATAGATACACGGCACGCCAGGAATGCAGAGGTTCAGCACTTCCAACAGCAGAGCCTTCTTGAAGGCGATGGCTTCGCGCACAGGGTCGCCATCGGCAGTGACGCCGATGTTGCGGTTCCAGCCTGCCGCCTTCCCGTCCTCGTCCCAGCGCACAGCTCCACCTGCCAGCGAGATGAAGCGTGTCTTGTCGTGATTGCCAGAGATGTTGCCCATCGTGTGGTGGGCGCCAAAGGCTGCCAGCGACTCGTTGATGCTCTGCGCCAACTGTTTCATCGACATGCCGGGCTTTCCCAATACATCGATGGCCGTATGGTAGACATTGAAGTCGAACTGAGCATTCAGC
>JAEEGF010103690.1_pt1 | contig 10867 bp, 7 predicted proteins | sample 9134171 | NCBI WGS metagenome assembly JAEEGF01 (sample SAMN16246542, study PRJNA631951) | gut metagenome | biome: gut microbiome; feature: rumen; material: AP-attached | host: Bos | place: Iran: Karaj | collected 2018-10 | reverse complement strand
CTCCGACGCCGAGTTTTCGTCGAGAGGGGAGAGGCGTTGGACCTGGAAGCGTTTTCAGGCGAAAGCAAATGCGTTTGCGAAGACGCTGTTCTGGATAGAGGGAGATACGGGACGGCTACCGGACATCATCGGACTAGAGGAAGTGGAAAACGCCTTCGTCCTCCGGCAGTTACTGCAGAAGACAGCGCTCCGCAAACTGGACTACAAGTACGTCCACTATGACTCTCCCGACCGCCGCGGCATCGACGTGGCACTCCTCTATCGCTCCTCCCGCCTGGAACTCCTCGATTCCAAACCTTGCCACCTCTTATCCTCGGACTCACTCATGGCCACGCGGGATATCCTATTGTGTGTGTTTAAGGGAAAACCTTCCGTCATTCCCGGACCTTCCCCTTCCTCCAATCAGGACTCTTCGTTACCATCCGTCATTCCCGGCTTGTCCGGGAATCTCTTGGAAGAGGAGGACAGATGCCCGATCGGGGTCGGGTATGACGAAAGTTTTGCCGGGCATGACGACAATTCTGTCAAGCATGACGATAGTTCTACTGGGTATAGCGGAGCATTCGCCGTACTGGTAAACCATCATCCTTCCAAGTACGGTGGTGCAGCCGAGTCGGAACCACGACGGCGCATCGCCGTGGAGCGGCTCAGGTTCCTGGTGGATTCGCTCGCGGCCGTCGGTATCGACCATGTCATCGCGGGCGGAGACTTCAATGACACGCCCGACAATCCGGTTTTCCGGCTTCTGGAGCCCGCCTTGACGCCCATGCACATGGACCTGTTCCGACGTGGTCTCGGCACCATCAAATACGACGGTAAGTGGGATCTTATCGATCATATCTATATCTCTCCAGACTGGATTCCAAGAGATTCTTCCATCGAAACCTTGCCGCATTCTGTAAGCGACCCGGATTTAGGACAGTCGATGGACGCTTTCCGGTCTTCTCCCCTCGGTCCAGTTCCTGTTTCATCCCTTCGAGCCTCTGGGATTCCAATAATGCGAGTTTTGCGGATACCCTTCCTTCTTACCCGTGACACGGTTCACTCCGGCGAAAAACCCCTCCGCACCTACACCGGTCCACGTTATACCGGCGGCGTCTCGGACCATTTGCCTATCCTGTTGGAGGTCTCGTTTCCGCCTTGAAATAGAGCCTTGTACGCTCCTTCTGTGTACAATAGAATGTCATTTCTGGGGCGGATTCTGTGTACACTGTTTCTGGATATCCCGGGTAAATCCGCCGTTTACCCGCGCAGTGTACATGAAACCAAGCCGTATAATGCGTACACGTGTACACGGAAGCAGTGTACAAGAACCCAGCAGGCGACCGGGCCATACGGAATCAAACAAAACTAACTGAATCATCATGCTGAAGACTTATCATTTGTGTTATACCTCCCATAAGGAGGTCATGTATCGGAATATGAAGGATATGAACCGATCTTTCAATTGCTTATGTTCTGCGCTGAAGAGGACCGGCAGTCGCTGCCTGGCTGAAAATGACATTCCCAACCATCACCACGGTTGTTACGAAACGGAATGTCCCGGACATCTCATTCAGCTCAAACGGCAGTCCTATACCCACTATTTCAACGAAAAGTATGGCCGGAAGGGTCCCTTGGGTGACCCGGATTATTTCGAGATGGAACTGGATGGACTGCAGCACAAATTGACGGCCATTTCCTATACGCTCAGGCAAAGTGTCCATCATGGGATTACGTCGACGCCGTTCGAGTGGCCGTTCTGTTCGGCGAACGCTTATTTCCGGAAAGAGCTTGGAAAGTTGTATGTGCCAGAATTACTCTTGACACCAGCACAGATCAAGGCCTCCTTGCCCCGCCGGGCAAAATATGAGCGCCAATGGAAAATGGGCGTGGAGGGGGTGTTCCTTCGGGAGTCCGTTATAGAAACCGATGTCGTGGAGAATCTGTATGCTACTCCCAAAGCGTTCAATTACCTTGTCACCCGTTTGAGCGGGGATGACTGGAGTCAGGAGCAGGAGGCCGACAAGAACGGCCGGCCGCCGATCACCCTGGAAAGCTTTGAAGATTTGGTTCTGCAGCGCTCGGCCTCCCACGAGAAGACCATCGCCGAGATGCTCCGTAACGAAACGAATCGCAGTACTCCGTTGGGAATGAATGACTTGCAACTATGTGAACTAATTGATAAGCAATATGTGCCCCACTATCGGGCGCAGTCGGTCTATCAGTTGTCCGCCCGCGAAAAGAACAACATCGCCAGCGAACTCTACCGTCGCCGCCTGGCCGGCGAGGCGCAGATTCGTCGATGTCTGGTCCTATGATGCCATGATGAAGGAAAAAGTCGGGCACCGGTCTTTCTTCCTTTGTGTACAAGCCAGGCTTGAACAAGATTATTAGCGCCAAAATAGAGCATTCTGTTCAAGACCTGGCGAAATTGGGTAAAGGCGAGCTAAATGTGCGATGTTTGGTCGCGAAAACAGTGACTGTATGGAATTGCGCTGTACAAGCTAGACTTGTACAGCTGAGTGATAGGTGTTATGCCGCAGGAGTCTGTGTACAAAGGAAATCGACCAAAAACATCTCCTTCCACCATGTACAAGTCTAACTTGTACATTAGTAGCGGCAGAGAGATGAACTCCTTTGTTCAAGTCTCCGCGAAAAGAAGATAAAACCGGAGAATAGCGGGAGACATGGTCCTCAAAATGTCCATTGGACGATGTTTTGTTGTACAAGCGAGACTTGTACAACAAGGGGATTGGTAGCGGACACCAATACCATAGAAAATAATCAACTGAACATTGTTTTCAATAGAAAATAATCTATATTTGTAGCGTAAAATAACTGAACTGCACCAGATCATTTCCCGAAACGGTTGGGTATTGCTAAAAGGCCAGGGGAAGGGGAGTCATTTGAAATACGAAAAGGACGGGAAACGTTATACGGTTCCTTTTCACAAAGGGAAGGAGATACCGAACGAGTTTGCCAGGAAAATATTAAAAGACAGGGGTATCGATGAAAAAGGTTGACATCACCATCTGCCGTGCGCAGGACGGAACGTTCAGCGCTTATTGCAACGACCATCCGGCGCTGTTCGGGATGGGAGCGACGGCTGCTAAAGCCAAGGAGGAATTGGAGGAAACCCTTCGCCTGACCAAAGAAGATGGGCGGGAGAAGGCCTTTCTTTACCCTGACTGGCTCGATGAGGAGTTTGAGTTCGTGACCCATTGGGAGGTACGGACGATGCTGGAATACTATTCGGGCATCATCACGCCTACGGCTCTGGGGCATCTGGCGGGAATACATCCCAAACAGCTCTGGTCCTATCTGCATGGATACACCAAGCCCCGCAAGGAGCAGGTCCGAAAAATCGAATCAGCCTTGCATCGTCTGGGAAAAGAGCTGATGAATACGGCCTTTTAAGCCGATGACGGCCGGGAGGCGCCTTTTAGACCAAGACCGGTCAGGAGGCTGTCCGCCCCCCTAGAACACCATGTTCATCGCGGCTTGCTGGGCGCGGGCGCTGTGGGCGGCGTTCATTTTGCCGAAGTTCCACTTGACGCCGAACAGGACGTAGCGGCCCATCACGAGGCGGTAGGAGTCCTCCTCGTAGTTGGCGGTCACCGTATGCGTGAGGTTCCGGGTCTGGTTCAGGATGTCGTGGACGCTAAGGCTCAGGTTGAAAGCACCGATGCTCTTGGTGATTTCCGCGTTCCATTGCCATTCCGGGAGGCCGTAGCCGGCCGAATAGCCTTTGTAGAAAACGTAGTCCAGGTCGCTTTCGATTTCGAACTCATGCTTGGTCGTATAGGAGACTTCGCCGCCGAAGCGGGTGTCCAGCGTGTTCATATTGACGCTCGGGTCCAGCGAGTAGCGGGCGATCCGGCCGTTCACGCCGGCGTTTGCGGAGAAGGACCAGCGGTCCTGGTTGTACCGGAGGGTCAAGGCCGCATACGGCGAGAATGTGCGCGTGCGGCTCTCTTCGAAGCCGCTTGCGCCGCTGTAGAACCGGCTGCCTTCCGCATCTCCCCAGAAGTCATCCAGGAAGGCCGAATAGTCGAAGTGGTCCTTGTCCAGGCCCGGAAGTGACTTCCGGGTCTGGTAGCTGAGGGAAGTATTGTAGCCGATTGAGCCGTTGACCGTCAGGAACCAGTTTTTCTTCGCGTCCAGCGGCGTGCTGTAGTTCATGAAACTGGAGATGGTCAGGCTCGGTTTCCGGGCGTTGACGGGAATGGAATACAGGATTCCGCCCGCGTCGTACCATTGCGCCTGGGTGATCGGCGACGAATTCAACTGTCCGCTGAAATAGGCCATCAGGGTGGAGAATTTCTCCCGGTTGTTCCGCGTCCAGTTCGCTGAGAAATAGTTGTAGGAATAAGGCTTCAGATACACGTTGCCGAGGGTCAGCCGGGACGGGTTCGCGATGTTCAGCACGGGCAGCATCCGGTCCGCGGAAGGCCGCTGGCTGAAAGCGGAGGAACTGACGATCAACCGGTTGATTCCTTTGTTGTACTGGAAATTGAGAGACGGGGCCACATACCAGGACCACAGGTCCTTGCCGGTGGTTTCCTCGATTCCATAACTCTTGGAGAAGGTTTCGTTCAGGGTGCCGATCGCGCGGGCGCCGACCGTGATCCAGCTGCCCGTCCCGAACTTGTACTGGGCCGTGACGTCATATTGCTGTCTCAGGTAGTCGGACTTGCTGATTGACGAGTAATAGTCATTCCGTCCTGCCGGATCGAAGGCGTCCCGCACCCGGTCCCGCCGGGACCAGGTGTAATTCGCCGAGGTGGAGAGCGTCCATTTCTTGCCGAGCGGCTCCGTATATTGGATCCGGCCGTTCAGCGTGGAAGATTCCCCTTCGGACTGATAGGTCATGGAGCGGACATCCTGGACGCCCGACAGGGTCAGGATGGTGTTTTCCGCGCTCTCGCCTCCTGTTTTCTCATAGGAGGAACCTCCGCTCAGGCCGATGGTACGTCCCGTCTTTCCGCCCACTTCCCGGAAGGTAAGATCCGCGTCCACCTCCGCATCCTTGGAATCCGACAGGCTCCGGGTCGTGTTTTCGGAGCGGTTCATCAGGCTCTCTCCCCGGCGGGTTTCCGAGGAACTGCCGCCGAACGAGTTGGTCCGCCCATATCGGAATCCCGGGCGGACATGGAACCAGACCTTCCCGGTTTCCTTCTGGAACTCGACGTCGGCGTTCACGGAATTGGCATATTGTTTTCCCGTGTTCTCCGTTCTGGAGGCCAGGTTTCCGTCCTGCTGGTAGGTAGTCCGGTCGGCGCGGGTGCCGGTATCCGAGTCGGTGTATTTGTAATTGACGCTGACCGTGGTTTCCACATCCTTGATGCGGGTGGTATTGGCATTCACGCCCAGCTGCGCGGCGGTGGTGAGTCCCTGGTCCAGGGACGAGAAGACCTCGTCGTCATCCCCAAGCGCGACCATCACGACAATGTCGGAATCGCTGACATTCTGCGTGTTGCCGATCACCGTCACCTGGTCCTTCTCGGTATAGGCCGATACCAGGGCGTTGGCGTTGTACAGGAGGCCTCGGTTGTCCCGGAGCGGGTCGTCGCCCTCCGGAGAACCGGCCGTCGTACCGCCTTTCAGGCCCACGTTGCCGAACCAGCCCTTCTCGTATTCCTTCTTCAGGCCGACGTCCAGCACCTTTTCCCGGTTGCCGTCCTGGATGCCGGAAGCGCGCGTCTGCTCGCTTTCCCGGTCGATCACGCGGACCTTGTCCACGACGGCCGCCGGCAGGTTGTTCAGGGCCGTGGACTGGTCGTTGAAGAAGAAGGTCCGGCCGCCCACGGTAAGTTTGTCGATTTCCTCGCCGTTGAACTTGACCTTGCCGTCCTCGGTGATCTCCATGCCCGGCATCCGCTTCAGCAGGTCCTTCAGCATCGCATTGGCCCCTACGCGGAAGGAGGAGGCGTTGAATTCGACCGTGTCTTTCTTGACGACAATCGGGTTGCCCACGTCCGTGACCGTGGCCGCCTGCAGGAAGTGCTCGTCGACCTGCATCCGGATGGTGCCCATGTCCACTTCCTCGTTACGGAAGTACCTTTCCTTCACGAAGGGCTTGTACCCCATCATTTCCACGTGGAAGACATAGTTCCCATAGGGGACTTCCTCCAGCTTGGCAACGCCCAGGGTGTCCGTCAGGGTGAAATTGGTGATGGTGGTGTCCTTGGCCGGAATGACATACACGGAAGCGAAAGCGACAGGCTCGTTGGTGAGCGAGTCCAGCACGGTGGCCGTGATGTCGCTCATCCGGCCCTGGAAAATATTGTCATTGAGGATGAACACCTGCGCCCGTGCGCCGAGGCACACGGATAGGCACAGTAACAGCGTGGAGATAACCTTCTTCATAGCGGCGCATTTCGCTGCAATAATTGAGCCTTAGGGCTCTTCCATGAATTTTTCTGCCCGGAGATACTTCAGGTTGTCGGCGGCGAACTCATAGCCCCGGGAGCCGGGACGGGCGACTTTCAGGTACTTTTCGTACCATTCGATGGCCGCCTTGTACTCTTTTTTCTGCTGATAACAGTAGGCGATGGTGGAGAGGGCCGATATGAGCTTGGGATTGTAGCGGTAGGCCTCCTTGTAATGGGCGATGGCCAGGTCCCAGGCGTCCTCCCGGCCGTAGTAGCCCAGGGCATATTGCTGGTGGATCCGGGACATCGTGGCCGGATCCGGCTCCAGCATCTCCAGCGCCTTGTCCAGCCAGGGCTTGACCTCCCGGTCAAACGGGCGCATCGCCTCCTTTTTCACGGCGGCGATGGAATAGGCCAGGTTCACATCGCTGGAATCAATCTGCCAGGCACGCACGAGTTCCTGCTCCGCCCGATAGATCACCAGAGTATGCCAATAGCTCTGCCCCAGATAGTAATGGATGGGATACGAGTCATTGCCGATGTCCTCCTGCCGTTGAAACACCTTGCTGGCGGTCTCGTAATCGCCCTTCCGGTAATAGGCGAGCCCCTGGAGCGGAGCAATGGTCATATTGTCCGGGTCCTCCGCCAGGAAGGGCTCGCTTTGGGCGATCGCCTCGTCATACTTTTCCTTGTCGATGAGAATGCCCACCGCCTTGGACAGGACCGTTTCATTCCCCGGCTTCAGGGCCAGGGAACGGCGGTAGTACCAGAGGGCCGAATCGACCTGCTCCAGCTGCCGGAAGGAATCCCCCACGAAGCTCAGGACCGCCGGGATGGAATCTTGCTGCAGGACCGCCCGCCCCGCCTGGATGCTCTGGGGATAGGCTTTCAGCCGGGAATAGGCCTGCATCAGACGGATGTGATAAAGGATGTTGTCCGGAGCTTTGGACGAGAGCAGGAAATAGGTTCCGGCGGCATCCTCATAGGCGCCGCTCTGGAAATGGCAGTCCGCCAGCTCGGCCAGCACGCCCTCGTCCATCGCGCCCGGCTGCACCAGGGCCGACAGTTTCTCAATCGCATCGTCCGTCCGGTAGATGCTCTTGAGAAACCGGGCCTCCGCCAGCACGGAGTCGCGGTGCGTGGTCTGCGCCTGCAGGGACGCGGCGCAGACCAGCAGGGCGGCGGTCAGCAGGAGGCGTTTCATTGTTTCTTGGAAGTGATCTCGATGACGCCGTAGCGGCCTTTCTCGCCGTATTTCTCCAGGGCGGCTTCGTCTTTGAGGACACTGATGGATTCGATAGTGTCGGGATTGATGTCCTTCAACTTGGGACCTTCTTTTCCGTCCAGGATGACTAGGACGGAATCCGCCTTTTCGCCTCTAATCTGGACGGTGTTGGTCGCGGGTGTGGCATCTCCCCTGGTCTTGAAAACGACCGGGAAGGTGTAGGTGACCTTGACGGGTTCACCCTTGACGTAGCCGGGCGTCCAGTCCGGGGAAGAGGAGATGACACGGACGACTTCCGCATCCAAATCAGGGTGTACGCCGCGAAGGACCTTGACATCCCCGACTTTGCCGTCGTTTCCGACGACAAATTGCGCCACTACACGTCCTTGGACATCCGCATCTTTAGCGGCCTGCGGGTACTGAAGGTTTTCATTGACCCATTTGGCGAACTCGCCGGCATTGCCGCCTTGGAAGGTCGGCTTGACTTCGACGGATGCAAAGGGAATGGTCGTCGTGTCGGGGAGAGCGGCCGGAACCGAGAGGACCGTCTCGGGCTGGCCGGCGGAGACGACCTTGGCGTGGACGGGATTGCACAGGAACATGGTCCCGGCCAGGAAGGGGAGGATGGCGAGCCAGGAGAGGCGTTTCCATCCGGAGGAGGGAGTTTTGAGCATCATGTCGATTCGGTTTTTGAGTTTGGCGTGCTGGAAGCCGTTCGCCAGGGTGAAGCGCTTGTCCCCGACGGCCTTCCGCACCAGGAGAAGTTGATATTGGGTAGCATCGATGCCTTTGTCAAGAACGGTGTCATCCGCCTCGTACTCGTGCAGGAGCTTGAGTTCGCTGAGGGTGATCCAGACGAGGGGGTTGAACCAATGGACCAGCGTGACGACCGTAAACAGGAGAATGTCCAGGGTATGTTTCTTTTGTATATGAGCCTTCTCGTGCTGCAGGATGACCGGATTCGCCTCCGCGTCCTTCCGGCTCATGACGATGGTCCGGCCCCAGCTGAAGGAGGGAATGTCGCCTTCCAGCAGCACCAGTTTCGTGCCGTCTTCCAGGCGTTGGACGGTCCCTTTCCGGATGGTCCGATACATCCGGACCATCGCAACGGCCGTCCAGCCCAGCACGGCCAGAAGACCGGCCCAGTACAGGACTTCCAGATACGGGAACGGGGAGGCGGCGGAAGGACCCATGTCGGACTCGGAAGCCACTTCCGTCAGCGGCCCGACCATCAGCAGCGGCACCTCCACCGTCCGGAGCCGCAGCAATGGCAATAGGAAGCACACCACGGTGCCGGCCAACAGCAGAATACGGTTCAGGCGGAAGAAGGTCGTCCTGCGCATCACCAGCAGGAAGAATGCGTAGAACAGGGCCAGGTACAGGCTGCTCCGGCCGATATAAAGGAGGAACGGTGTCATTTCCGGGCGCTTTCAATCCGGGCGATCAGGTCCTTCAGTTCCTGGAGGTCCATCTTGTCCTCCTCGACGAACTGCGAGACCAGGCTCGCGTAGGAATTGTTGTAATACTGGGCCACCATCTCGCCCACGGTCTCCCCGCGGTACTGTTTCTCGGTGACCTTCACGTGGTAGCGGAAAGTGTTCGCCATCGGCTCACGCTCCAGGAAGCCTTTCTCTTCCAGGAACTTGACGAGGGTGGCCACGGTGTTGTAATGCGGACGCGGCTCCGGCAGCAGCGCCACCAGGTCGCGGATGAAGAGGTCGCCGTGCTCCCAGAACAGGGTCATCAGCTGCTCTTCCTTGGCTGTCAGTTTCTGTCTCATGGTGCAAAGATAGGTAAAAAATCTTTATCTCCTAATTTTTTTAGGAGTATTCCGTGTTTTTTTAGGAGTTGCGGGCGGACGCGTCTTTTGACCGGAAAAATTCGTAACTTAGCACCCAAAGCAAATACGATGACAAAGAACACCAAATCCATCCTCTCAGCCCTCGCGCTGGTCGTGCTTTTCGCCGCCTGGCTGATCATCCAGCGGACGACAGGCTGGAACTTCGGGCAGGCGGCCCCGGCGCTGGACCTCCCCGACTTGCTGGAACTGCCCGCCCAGAAGCCGACGGACCATATCGTACGGTACCAGGGCTTCGTGAGCTCCTACAACACCGAGACCCTCATTCCGGACTGGGTGGCCTATGAATTGACGGCCGAAGAAACCCGCGGCGACGCCACGCGGGCGGACAAGAACTTTTCCATGGACATGAACTTCCGGGGTAGGCAGGCGATGCGCGAGGATTACTGGGGCAGCGGCTGGACCCGGGGCCACATGGCGCCGGCGGGCGATTTCATGTGGGACGACAGCGCGATGGCGGAGACCTTCTATTTCATGAACATCTGCCCGCAGCGGGAGGAGCTCAACAACAAGGACTGGCAGTACCTGGAGAAGCAGGTGCGGCACTGGGCCGACAAGTACGGCAAGGTCTGGGTGGTATCCGGGCCCATCATCGGGGAAAACATCTACGGAACCATCGGCAAGGACCATGTGGTCGTGCCGGACGCCTTCTTCAAGGTGGTCCTGGTCTATGACGGCAAACGGTATCAGTCCATCGCTTTTGTGATGGGCAATGACGCTGAGCGGTACTGGCTGTCTGACTGCGCCCTGACAGTCGACGAGCTCGAAGCGCGGACCGGCCTCGACTTCTATCCGGCCCTTCCGGACGACTTGGAGGAGGACACGGAATCCCAGTACAGTTTGTCGGTCTGGGGCATCCGCAAGCGCTGAAAAATGCTTATCTTTGTAAATCGACACTAAACAGAATACCGATATGAAAGAAAAAATCCAGGAAAAGTTCCAGATCCTCTTCGGCGAGTCCGGCGACCTCTATGCGTCCGCCGGCCGGATCAACCTCATCGGCGAACATACCGATTATAACGGCGGCTACGTTTTCCCCGGCGCCATCGATTGCGGCATCATGGCCGAGATCAAGGTCAACGGTACGATGCGGGTGAAGGCCTACGCCCTTGACAAGGACGAGTTCGTGGAGTTCGGCCTCAACGAGGAGGACAAGCCCGAGCAGTCCTGGGCCCGCTATATCTTCGGCGTCTGCCGGGAGATGGAAAAACGCGGCGGCAAGGTGGAAGGCTTCAATACTGTCTTCGCGGGCGATGTGCCCCTCGGCGCCGGCCTGTCTTCCAGCGCGGCCCTCGAGAGCACCTATGCCTTCGCACTGAACGAGATCTTCCACAACGGCATCGACAAGTTCGACCTTGCGAAGATCGGCCAGGCCACCGAGCACAATTACTGCGGGGTCAAGTGCGGCATCATGGACCAGTTCGCCTC
>JAEEGF012001236.1_pt1 | contig 10868 bp, 8 predicted proteins | sample 9134171 | NCBI WGS metagenome assembly JAEEGF01 (sample SAMN16246542, study PRJNA631951) | gut metagenome | biome: gut microbiome; feature: rumen; material: AP-attached | host: Bos | place: Iran: Karaj | collected 2018-10 | reverse complement strand
AAAAACTTCGACGTGTGTGCCGATGACCACTGCCAGCGCTACCAGGGTATCACCCGGGCCACCACCGAGAAGGTGGAGCAGGCTATCCTCGCTACTTGGGGCCAGGTGCTCATACACAGCGGTGCGTTGTGTGATGCCCGCTTCAGCAAGTCCTGCGGCGGCGTGATGGAGGAGTTTGAGAACTGCTGGGAACCGCATCACCATGATTATCTGGAGGCGCGCCGCGATGGAGAGAACGAGGAGGATTTCCCCGACCTCACACTCGAGGATAACGCCACCGAGTGGATTCTCTCTACTCCCAGCGCCTTTTGCAACACCACTGACCCCGAAATCCTCTCTCAGGTGCTTAACGATTATGATCAGGAGACCAAGGACTTCTACCGCTGGAAAGTGGAATATACCCAAGACGAGCTCGCTGCACTGATTAAGGAGCGCACGGGTACCGACTACGGCCGAATTCGCGATTTGCAGCCTGTGGCGCGTGGCACCAGCGGTCGTCTGTATCGCCTGCGCATCGTGGGCGAGAAACTTGAACGCATCATTGGCAAGGAATTGACCATCCGCTATGCGCTGTCGCCCTCGTGCCTGTACAGCTCGGCCTTTGTTGTTGAGAAGCACGATGTTGCCGACGACGGCTATCCAGCCAAATTCGTCCTGCGCGGAGCAGGGTGGGGACATGGTGCCGGCCTGTGCCAGATTGGAGCCGCAGTAATGGGCGCCAAGGGCTACGATTACAAGCGCATCCTGCTGCACTACTTCGTCGGCGCCTCAATCGAGAAACGATACTAACCTAAAATGAAGATAAAGATGAAAGACAGTCAAGAACAAAAAACGACGAAGCGCTCGCCATGGGCGTGGATACCGACGCTTTATTTCGCCCAGGGCCTGCCCTATGTGGCGGTGATGACGATTTCGGTGATTATGTACAAGCGTCTGGGCATGTCTAACACCGATATAGCCCTTTACACGGGATGGCTGGGACTGCCGTGGGTGATTAAGCCCTTCTGGAGCCCCTTTGTGGACATCATCAAGTCCAAGCGCTGGTGGGTTATCATCATGCAGTGGATTGTCGCTATTGCCCTGGCGGGTATTGCATTCACTATCCCGACGTCGTGGTGGGTACAACTCACGTTTGCGGTGTTCATGCTGATGGGCTTTGCCAGTGCGACACACGACATCGCAGCGGACGGATTCTATATGTTGGCACTGACCGAGCATGAGCAGTCGTTGTTTGTGGGCATTCGCTCCACGTTCTACCGCATTGCTACTGTTGTGGGCCAAGGCTTGCTTGTGATCCTGGCAGGTGTCATCGAGATGAATTCGGGCCTCGACCCTGTCCGCTTCAACATTGATGCCGATGTGAACAGTGCACCAGTTACAGCAGTCATTCCCAGCGATGTCCCGGTCGGTGACCAGGCAGGCAACAACATTTGCTTCGTCACCAGTGCGACCGATATCAAGACGTCGGTGAAAGCACCCACGGATATTCAGTCGGGCGGTGTGGTAATCGACTTTGCCGCCTATTCCAAGGCCATCGCCGACTCGGTCGAGAAGATGAACATCGCCAACGGCTTTTACATACCTGACCCCGCCTTTACCGAGAAAGATGACCTGGAATACAAAGGTGATAAATTCGAGTTGGACAACGCTGTTTGGGAGAATGGCCGCTATGTGTATTACGGTGTGGGCTCTGATGGCAAACGCTTAGCCGTGGCTGCCGAGGAACTCGCCAAAAAGACCGAGGAGCAGAACCCCTTTGAAGCATGGATTGCCAGGTCGTTCCCCGACAAGTTCAAGCAAGTGAAGTCCGACAATAAGGGCAATAGCTTTGCTGTAGTGGCCGTGCGGCTTAACAAGAAGCCCGAGGCTGGCAAGGAATATGTCCTGAACCTCGCCAACGATAAGGGCAGCACCGACATCAAGGCATCGCAGTCACGCATTGTATTCAACGAGAGCAACTGGGACAAACTGGCCTATGTCTATTTCACGGTGGACAATAAAATCAAGAAAGATGCCTCATCGTCGTTCCTGGGTACATCGGGTAACATTCCGTTGGCTTGGGCCATCGTATTCGTCGTGCTGTCGGCCTTCTTCCTGATTGTTGTGATTTACCACACCTGGGCCCTGCCCAGGCCTGCTGTCGATTCCAACCAGGAGAAGAAGACTTCAGGCGAAATCGTCAGGGGCTTCTTGGACACGTTCAAGACGTTCTTCACCAAGTTCCCCATTTGGCAGACAATTGCAGCCATCCTGTTCATGCTCTTCTACCGTTTCCCCGAGGCCCAGTTGACCAAGATCATCATGCCGTTCCTCGTCGACCCGTTGGACAAAGGCGGCTTGGCATTGTCCACCAGCGAGGTGGGTATCGTTTACGGCACCGTTGGTATCATCGGCTTAACTATTGGCGGCATCATCGGTGGCATTGTGGCAGCAAAGGGCGGCCTCAAGCACTGGCTGCAGCCCATGGCGTGGAGCATGTCGCTGACCTGCCTGACGTTTATCTACCTGGCGTTTACCCAGGATCAGAACTTGCTGACGATCAACATCTGCGTGTTTATTGAGCAGTTTGGCTATGGCTTTGGTTTCACGGCCTACATGCTGTACCTCATCTATTACAGCGAGGGCCCGTACAAGACTGCCCACTACGCCATCTGCACCGGCTTCATGGCCTTGTCGATGATGATGGGTATGATGGCCGGCTGGCTCGAGGACCTCGTGGGTTACCAGAACTTCTTCATCTGGACGATGATTTGCTGCGCATGCACCATCATCGTGGCCATGATTGTCAAGGTGGATCCCAAGTTCGGCCTGAAAGAAAAAGACAAAACCACCAAAGAGAAATAATCAGCATTTAATACATAATGACATGAAAAAGATAGTGTTTATAGTGTGTATGGTGATGGTGGCGATGACGGCCGGCGCGGTAGTTAAGCCCGGTGTCGAGGTGCTGCGTGACGGCGGCTTCGCCCAGTTGCAGGGCAAGCGCGTGGGACTGGTGACCAACCCCAGCGGCATCGACAACAACCTCAAAAGCACCGTCGACATCCTGCACGAGGCGCCGGGCGTCAAGCTCGTGGCGCTGTTCGGCCCCGAGCACGGCGTGCGCGGCAATGCCCATGCCGGTGATGCAGTGGGCGATGCAGTTGACCCGCTGACGGGCATCAAGATGTACTCGCTCTTCGGCAAGACGCACGAGCCGACGGCCGAGATGCTCAAGGACATCGATGTGCTCATCTACGATATCCAGGACGTGGGTTGCCGCAGCTACACGTTCTATGCCACCATGGGCGTGTGCATGCAGGCCTGTGCCAAATACGGCACCGAGTTCATGGTGCTTGACCGTCCCAACCCGCTGGGCGGCAACAAGGTTGAGGGCAACCTCGTGGAACCCGGCTATTTCTCGTTTGTGAGCAAGTATGCCATCCCCTATATCTACGGCCTCACCCCTGGCGAACTGGCCATCTTCCTCAACGAGGAGGGCATCATCGGCCAGGAGTCAAAGACGGGCCACGGCTGCAAACTCACCGTCATCCCCATGGAGGGCTGGACGCGCGACATGAAGTTCCGCGACACGGGCATGCCTTGGGTGGCTCCGTCGCCCCAGATTCCCACACCCGAGAGCGCATTTTTCTATCCCGTATCGGGCATACTGGGCGAGTTGTACATCTTCAACACGGGCATCGGCTACACGTTGCCGTTCCAGACGTTTGCCGCAGCGTGGATCAATGCCGACTCGCTGGCGATGAACATGAATGCCCTGAACCTGCCGGGCTTGCAATTCCGCCCCATCAACTACAAGCCGTTCTTCGCTTTGAGCGTGGCGGTGGACAAGTCGTTGCAGGAGGTGCACGGTGTGCAGACCTATATCACCGACGTTGATGCCGCCGACCTGTGCCTGACGCAGTTCTACTTCCTGCAGGTCATCCACGAGATGTACCCCCAGGTGGAACTGTTTGAGCAGAATCCCAAGCGCTACAATATGTTTGACAAGGTGTGCGGCAGCAAGGAAATCCGTGAGCGCTTCATCAAGCGTTACCGTGTCGAGGACATGGCCGACTACTGGAACAAGGACGCCGAGATTTTCCGCGCCCGCTCTGCACAATACTACCTGTACCACTAAATCAACACCACTATGGCTAAAGATAATAAACGATTGCTGTCACTCGACATCCTGCGCGGTATCACCATTGCGGGCATGCTGCTGGTGAACAATCCCGGCACATGGAGTTACCTCTACCGGCCGCTGGCCCATGCCGAGTGGATCGGCCTGTCGCCCACCGACCTGGTGTTCCCGTTCTTTGTCTTCTGTATGGGAGTGTCGATGGCTTTCTCGCTCAAGAAGTTCAACTACAAGATTTCGGGCCCGCTGATGTGGAAAATCGTGCGCCGCACGGTCGTCCTGTTCCTCATCGGCTGGGTAGTGCAGTGGTTCGGCCATCTGGTGCGCGGCCTGTGTAAGGGAGATCCCTTCGTCGAGGCCGTCAACAACCTGGACACGCTGCGTTACCTGGGTGTGTTCCAGCGCTTGGCGTTGGTTTACTTCTTCGGGTCGATGTGCGCCGTGTTGTTCAACAAGCGCTTCATCCCGTGGCTCGTGGGCATCATCCTGGTGGCTTATGCGCTGATTTTGGGGCTGGGCCACGGCTATGACTTCTCGCTCGAGAACATCATCGCCCGGATTGACAACAGCGTGCTGGGCACCGACCACATGTATCACGAGTGGGCCAATGGCGAGCAGCTCTCGTTTGACCCCGAGGGCATCCTGAGCACTCTGCCGTGCATCGCCCATGTGCTCATCGGCTATCTGGTGGGACGCATGATCCTGAGCGTGCACAACAACACCGAGCGCGTGACCACGATGCTGCTGTGGGGCACGCTGATGGTGCTGGCCGGCTGGCTGTTGCAGTACGGCATCCCCTGCGGCAAGAAGATGTGGTCATCGACCTTTGTGCTCATCACCTGCGGCATGGCCATGTGCATCCAGGCATTGCTCATCCACTTTGTCGATGTCAAGGGCAACAAGCGGGGTTGGACGCGCTTCTTTGAGTCCTTCGGTGTGAACCCGCTGGCATTGTACCTCATCGGTACTATCCTGGCCATCCTGTTCGGTGCCATTCCCATCGGCCACGATGCCGAGGGTGGCAACATCACCATCCACAGCGCGGTGTATAACTTCTTCGCCACGTTCTGCAACGAGTACACGGCATCGGCACTGTATGCCATCTGCTTTGTGCTGCTCAACTGGCTCATCGGCCACATCCTCTACAAGAAGAAAATCTACATCAAGATATAATCCGGGACATCCAGTTTGTCCTGAAAATCCTGACAACTAAAAAACTAAAACAATAAACAATATGATGATTCTGATTGCTGACTGCGGCTCCACCAAGATCAACTGGACGCTGCTTAACGGAAAAGAGAAGGTAGCGCAGATTTTCACTACCGGCATGAACGCTCTCCTGCTCACCGAGGAGGAGATGAAGGAACAAATCAAGCGTGAGCTGATGCCTCACCTGACCAACTACAAGGTGGACGAGATCCACTACTACGGCGCCGGCATCATCTCGGACGAAATCAAGCAGCAGGTGGTCAACGCCCTGCGCGCCAATCTGCCCAATGCGGGCAGGATTGAGGTGGCCAGCGACCTGCTCGCCGCCGCGCGTGCCGTGTGCGGCCGCAAGCCAGGCATCGCCTGCATCATGGGCACGGGCAGCAACTCGTGTTACTACGATGGCGAGAAGGTGGTCATGAATGTGTCACCCCTGGGTTATATCCTGGGCGATGAGGGCAGTGGTGCCGTGCTGGGTAAACTGCTCGTGGGCGATGTGCTCAAGAAGCAGCTGCCCGAACACCTGTGCGAAAAGTTCATGAAGGAGTACAACCTGGACTACACGACCATCATCACGTCGGTCTATCGCAAGCCCGCCGCCAACCGCTTCCTGGCGCAGTTCGCTCCCTTCCTGGAGCACAACATCGACGAACCCGCCATCCACAGCATCGTGCTGCGCTCCTTCACCGACTTCTTTACCCGCAACGTGGCCAGCTATCCCGGCTACAAGGAGTTGCCGTGCAACTTCGTGGGGTCGATTGCCTTCTGTGAGAAGGCTGTCCTCCAGGAGGCTGCCGAGGCTCTGGGCATCACCATCGGCACCATCATCAAGGACCCGATGGAGGGCCTGGTGAAGTACCACTCGACCGAGGCCTGACGCTTCGGTGCAGGGCCTCGCCTCGGTGTGGCCGTGAGAAAACAAACAGAGCGAGTGAAACTAGAAACTAAGAACTAAAGATTATGGCATTTGTGAAAATCAGCGAACAGGAGTCGCTATACGATAACCTGGAGAAGAAATCGGTGCTCGAAATCCTCACCGACATCAACCGCGAGGACCACAAGGTGGCCGATGCGGTGCAGCAAGCCATTCCGCAGATCGAGCGTCTGGTCAAGGGCATTGTCGAGCGCATGAAGAAGGGTGGCCGCATCTTCTACATGGGTGCGGGCACCAGCGGACGCCTAGGTGTGCTCGATGCCAGCGAGATTCCGCCCACCTTCGGCATGTCGCCGGGGTGGATCATCGGCATCATCGCCGGCGGTGACACGGCCCTGCGCAATGCCGTCGAGAATGCCGAGGACGACACCGAGCAGGGATGGAAAGACCTGCTGGAATACAAGGTGACGCCCCTCGACACGGTCATCGGCATCGCCGCTTCGGGGACAACACCCTATGTCATCGGTGCCCTGCGCGACGCGCGCGCCAACGGTTGCCTCACCGCAGCCATCACCAGCAACCCTGACGCCCCCGTGAGCGAGGCCGCCGAAATCGCCATCGAGATGATTGTCGGCCCCGAGTATGTCACAGGCTCCTCGCGCATGAAGAGCGGCACGGGGCAGAAACTCATCTGCAACATGATTTCGACCTGCGTGATGATTCAGATGGGCCGCGTCAAGGGCAACAAGATGGTGAACATGCAGCTCACCAACCAGAAACTCGTCGACCGCGGCACACGCTGGCTTGTCGAGGAACTGAAACTCCCCTATGAGGAGGCCAAGCGTCTGCTGCTCCTCCACGGCTCGGTGAAAAAAGCCATCGACGCCTACCGCGCTTCGTGACAGTAACTACGAATTACACGAATTTATCTAATTGTGTTTTCGATGCAACTTCTATTTCCTGATGAGGCTTATAAAATAACGGGATGTATGATGAAAGTACATCGCGAGTTAGGTTGCGGTTTTTTAGAAAAAGTGTACCAAGAAGCTCTCGCATTAGAGTTTAAAGAAACCGGAATCCCTTTTGAAAGAGAAGTTGGTCTTAAAATTCATTACAGAGGATTCGTCCTGCAACAAGAATATATTGCTGACTTTGTGTGCTATGGCAAAATTATAGTGGAACTCAAAGCTGTGTCAGACCTTAATGAAGTACACAGGGCTCAAGTGATTAATTATTTGAAAGCCACTGGATATAAATTGGGCCTATTGGCAAATTTCGCTGAGAGGAGTCTAAAGGTTGAAAGATTCTGTAATGATAGTGTCTCTTAAAAATATTTAGTGAAATTTGTAGTTCTAAAAACAGAGAGCGGAAGCCAAATACTTCTAATTCGTGCAATTAGTAGTTTTTAAAGTAGAGAGCGGATGCCAAATATATATAATTCGCGAAATTCGTAGTTTATAAAGTAGAGCGGATGCCAAATATTTGTAATTCGTGAAATTCGTAGTTTATAAAAGCAGAGAGCGGATGCCAAATATATATAATTCGTGAAATTCGTAGTTTTTAAAGCAAGAGAGCGGATGCCAAATATTTGTAATTCGTGAAATTCGTAGTTTTTATTAAAAGTCGTAATAAGTAGTTTGTTGTTTATGAAAAGGATAGCATTATTGGTGGTGGCGGCGCTTATGTGCCTCACGGCTGTGGCCCAGGCCAACCAGGACCCGTACTATGCCCGGCGGGCGACGCTCTTCGATGAGCTGCCCATCGGCAAGAAGGACATCGTGATGCTGGGCAACAGCCTCACCGATGGCTGTGAGTTCAACGAGCTGCTCGGCAACCGCCACATCAAGAACCGCGGCATCGTGGGCGACATCGTCCAGGGACTCATCGACCGCATCGGCCCCATCATCAAGGGCCAGCCCAAGAAACTGTTCATCATGAGCGGCGTCAACGACATCTCCCACGGCGTCACCGCCGACAGCATTGCCCGTGTGACCGAGCGGCTCATCGTCATGGTCAAGCAGGGGAGTCCGCGCACCAAGATCTACCTGCAGAGCCTGTTGCCCTTCAACAACGACGTGCGCGAGTGGAAACTGCTCAAGGACCGTGACCACGTCGTCGTCGAGGCCAACGCTCTGCTCGAGCAGGTCGCCCGCCGTCAGGGTGTGACGTGGATCAACCTCTACCCGCTGTTCGTCGACGACCAGGGCCGCCTACGCGCCGAACTCACTAACGACGGCCTGCACCTCATGGGCCAGGGCTACCTCATCTGGCGCGATGCCATCCGCCCCTACATCAAGTAAGCCTTAGTGGATGCACTGTCATCCGCCTGCAGCATTAGTCTTCTTGCCGTGACTCCTGTCACGACCCCGATAAGATATCGAAAAGGGCCATCTCAGCCCTTTTTGAGCATAAATTTGCATATCTCATCGAAATAGCTTAATTTTGTCGCAATTGTGGGAGTAGCAACCCCGGGAAAACCAAGCCCGTCGGCCTCCCGCATGAAGCATACAGGAAAGGTAACCCGCTGATAATGACTACTGTGATAGTGTCCTCAGCTTTACCGGCAAGGCAAAGTGCCACCGTCTCATCCCCGAAACGGTGACCCTTATTTTTCGGAAGCTTAAATACAAAGGTTATCTATTAAACCGATAGCATGCTGTTATTGCTACTTGTTTCAATTTTTCTCTTGTGCCTCTATCGCATTGATTGTCGTTTGGTTGGCATTAACGAGGATTATCTATGCAAAGATAAAACCAACTCAATCAAGGGTATATTTATCTTTATGATAGTGATTACTCATGCCTTGCCATATATTGAGCACACATCTTATGGTTTTGACGCTGTTGGGGATGGTGTTTTGATGTGGTTTGTTCGACATTTGGATCAACTTATCGTGGTGATGTTTCTTTTCTATTCTGGTTTTGGAATAGGTGAGTCATACAAGAGAAAAGGGCAGAATTACCTCAATGGATTTCCAAGGAAGCGTATTTTGTCAACATTGTTGAACTTTGATGTTGCTGTCATCGCTTTTTTGCTGTTGGCATTGTTTTTGGGTACGCCAATAACAATAAAACAAGTATTGTTTTCCTTCGTTGGTTGGGAATCATTAGGGAATAGTAATTGGTATATTTTTGTGATTTTACTATGCTATCTATTTTCTTATGTGTCCTTACGTTTGCCGATAGAAAAAGTATGGATCAAAGCGTTGCTTCTGTTTGTATTCTGCCTTTTGGTCATTTTTTGGCTGTCTCATGAAAAAGGCAAATGGTGGTATAACACAATAATGAGTTATCCGATGGGTTTCCTTTATTCATCCTATAAAGAACCAATTGAGAGGTTTTTGAAAAAATACTATTGGCTGTCGTGTTTTGTTTTGTTATTGCTATTTGTTGCTCTATTTAGGCGCTCTGTCGATAGGTTTTGCCTCTCATACAATGCGTTGAGTATGGTTTTTGCATTGTTGGCCGTCTCGTTGACGATGAAGGTTTCTATCAACAATCCTCCTCTGCGATGGGCTGGAGAGCATTTGTTCCCCATTTACATCTATATGAGGATACCGATGATTATACTAGAACATAAACAACCTGTCCTGATTGCTAACCAACCAGCATTATTTATAATAATCTGTTTGGTTGTAACAATGGTAATAGCACAATTATACAAACATTGGCAAATAAAATTAGACTAATTTTTCCAGTATATGAGAAAGGCTATAATAATAGGTGGTAGTAATGGCATTGGTTTAGCTATCGCTCTACAGCTTTCAAGCAATAACTGCTCCCATGTTGTTATCATTGATAAGGTTCAACCAGAAGTGGGTTTGCCCCAGAATATTTCATGGGAGTTTGGGAACTTGCTTGATGGAGACTTGGATTTCTTAGAGGCACATCAGGATGTTGACGCATTGGTTTTCACTGCGGGTTTTGGTCGCGTGGCTCCATTCGAGACAATCATCAAAAATGAAATCTATAATCAGTTCCTGGTAAATGCCATCTCACCAATTGATGTACTCAGGTTTTTTTATCCCCGCTTGAAAGAGAAGAAGCCCTTTTATTGCGCGGTGATGGGAAGTATTGCTGGATTAGTGTCTTCACCTTTGTTCGCATTATACAGTGGTACTAAGGCTGCTGTTTGCAAAGCCATCGAGGCTGTCAACATTGAACTAGAGATGGCTGGAAGTCCAAATCGTGTGCTCAATGTGTCTCCAGGCTCTATCAAGGGAACTCGTTTTAATGGTGGACCTAATGATTTATCGCAGACCTCGGGACTCGCTTCAGTTATTATTGAAAAGATGTTAGCTCGTGAAACACTCTTTATTCCTGAGTATGAAAACGTGTTTAAGAGCGTTATTGAACGTTATCAGACTGATGCCCACCAGTTTGGCGTGGATAGCTATCGGTATAAGATGGAGAGTGGTAGATTCAACCTTGAGCCACAAATAAAGATTGGCTACATGAGTGGCACATGGGATCTATTCCATGTGGGACATTTGAACCTAATCAAACGGGCAAAGCAGTATTGTGACTACTTGGTAGTGGGTGTGCACAAGGATGCGTCCCACAAGGGAAAAGAAACGTTCATTCCGCTTGAGGAACGCATGGAAATTGTGAGAAATATCAAGTGGGTTGATCAAGTGATACTCTCAATGAGAGAAGATTCTGATGT
>JAEEGF010045560.1_pt1 | contig 10868 bp, 10 predicted proteins | sample 9134171 | NCBI WGS metagenome assembly JAEEGF01 (sample SAMN16246542, study PRJNA631951) | gut metagenome | biome: gut microbiome; feature: rumen; material: AP-attached | host: Bos | place: Iran: Karaj | collected 2018-10 | reverse complement strand
GTTGTCTGGTCAAATGCCGATGTGGCTGAACAGACTCAAACTACTGAAAACGAAGGAGAATAACCATGTCTTATTTAGATCAAATCAAGGGGCTGAAATTCAAAGTCAGCAAGGTAACCGTTGACGGTGTGGACTTTTACCTGCGTGAACTTTCAGGCAAGGCGCGTCTCGACTTTGAAGGCGAGAAGGATTTACAGCTTCGTGTCCTTAAGATGATGCATGCGTCTCTTTGTGATGAGAACGGGGATCTCACCGAAAAGCCGAAAGACTTTGAAGCCTTTATGGAATCAGTACCGAACAAGGTACTGCTCCAGCTCGTGAATGCCTTCTCGGCTCTTAACATCACGGGTGAGACACACCTAAAAAACTAATCCGGGGCAGTTTTGTATTCAGACTGGCGGTGAGAATTGCCCGGGAACTTCACCGCCCAATCTCAGAAGTTCTGGAATACCCCACCACCGAGTTCAACTACTGGTCGGTGGTTTTTCAGGAGGAATACTATGAAGCGCATCCGAAAGAGAGATACAGAGACGGAATGACAGAGATCGATTGTACCGGTGAGATTGAAAAATTCAGAAAGCTGATGAAATAGAAATAATACAAATAAAATTGATATTGGTTTCACAATTCAATAGAATACGGGACGCATTAAGACTATTAAGGAGAGTTTGTGAAAATATTCAAAATTATGCTGCCGGTTATTGCACTTTTGGCAGTAGGTACAGGATGTGCGAATAAGCATGATGTTAACAACAACGAAGAATCACTTGATGTCATAAATCTTATTCATTACGAAAGCTGTACAAACCTGAATAGTGAAGTTGCATGTAATAACTTGGGGAATTCATATAGTGAGGGCCGGGGTGTAAAACAGGATTACAGCAAAGCAAATATTTACTATGAAAAAGCCTGCAATATGAATTATGATGAAGGATGCTTCAACTTGGGAAATGCATACTACTTCGGTCGTAATGTAAAGTTAAAGTCTGACTACAGCAAAGCAAATGTTTACTATGAAAAAGCATGCAACATGAACAATGGTGGCGGATGCTTCAACTTGGGAAATTCATACACCTTCGGTGAAGGTGTAAAACAGGATTACAGCAAAGCAAATGTTTACTACGAAAAAGCATGCAACCTGAACAATGGTGGTGGATGCTTCAACTTGGGAATTTCATACGACAATGGCGAAGGTGTAAAACAAGATTACCCAAAAGCTAATTCATACTACGAAAAAGCATGCAACCTGAACAATGGTGGTGGATGCTTCAACTTAGGAAATTCATACAACAACGGTAAAGGTGTAAAACAGGATTACAAAAAAGCTCATTCATACTACGAAAAAGCCTGCAACCTGAACGTTGGAGAGGGATGCTTCAATTTAGGAATTGTGTATGAATTCAGTAAAGGAGTGAAACAAGATTACAGCAAAGCCAAATCCTATTACGAAAAAGCCTGCAATCTGGATAACGGCAATGGCTGCCTCAATCTGGGAGTTTTATATGGTAAAGGTCTTGGATTAAGACAGGACATGAGTGTGGCTGTATCCTATTATGAAAAAGGCTGTAAACTAAAAAATAATATTGCCTGTAATAATTTAGGAATTTTATACGAAAATGGCCAAGGCGTAAGACAGAACAGAACTGCAGCAAAAGAATATTACGGAAAATCTTGTGATTCAGGCAGTCAGGAAGGATGTGATAATTACCGCAAGCTAAACGAACAGGGTTACTAACCATCCATATACAGTTCAAATATAACCAATGAAGGATCTCTAACGAGGTCCTTTTTTCGTTTTTACGGAGATCAAAATGAACGACAGCACCATCAGGCTTTCTGCCGATACGTCTGCTCTGACGGACTCACTTTCCAAAATTGCCGAGGAAATGACGGCCATGAAGGACGCTGTTTCCTCCTCTGCTGCCGCTATGGGGGCAAACCTTGATGCATCAGCAAAACAGGCAGAAGCCACCAATGCCGCCATTCACGGACTTGATGAGAGCGTTAAGACTGTAACGGATTCGATTGAGGCTCAAACCAAAACGGTTACCGACCTCGGCACTAAACAAAGCAAGGTTACCAAGGAAATCAGCAAGGCTCTTGAAACCCAGAATTCCCAGCAGAAAGACGCCAACACCACTCTTGCCGAGCAGAAGAAAATCATGCAGGAGCAGGAAGCTGAAATCAAAAAGGTCACAAAGGCTGTAGACAATCAGACCGGAATTCTGCAGAAGAACGCCTCCGGCTGGAAGATGCTGATGACCGGTTTTGCCATCAAGTTTGCCTCTGAAATCGTGGACGGTTTTAAGAGCATAATCTCTACCGGACTCGAAGCCTCACGGGTTTACGAGGACATGTCAGCTAGACTTACACCTCTCGTTGGTGATTTGGAAACAGCGCAGAAAACCTTCTGGAGCCTTAACGGTCTTGAGGATGAGACAGCTACCGCTACCGACAAGCTAGCTAAAGCATTTGTGGATTTAGGCAACAACGGACTTACCAACTCAAACGAGCAGCTTAAGACCTATGCCACCATTGCTCATGGCACCGGGCGAGACATCAACACCTTAACTGATGCGGTTATTGCTTTCTCGCAAGGTTCTACCAAGGCACTGAGGCAGTTCGGTATTACCGCCAAGGACAACGGCGATACCATATCTCTTACCTACAAAGGCTCAACCACCGAGATTGAAAAGAACAGCAAAGCTCTGGATTCCTATCTCTCTGATCTAGCAAAGAACAACTTTGACGGTGTGCTGGAAGCAAAGCTCAACACTGTATCTGCCGCCACCGGAAGACTGGATAATGCCTGGGGTACTTTCTGCACCAGACTCATGCAGTCAAACGGAGGTTTCGGTGAACTCATCATCATGGGTAATGACTTTCTTGCCAATACCCTGAACGGAATTTCTGAGTGGCTTGATGATCCCGCAGTGATTGAGTGGTTCCACAATCTTGCAAAAACAGTACATGAGACCTTTGAGGGAATACGCACCGCATGGGAAGGTGTGAAGGACTTTTTCAGTGACACCCTTGAGCTTATCGGGGTTGAAATGAAGGACGGTACCGGGAGCTGGAAGCTCTTCTTTTCAAACTTTTTTCAGTTTGCTCAGATTGGTCTTCTTGAGCTTAGTCAGAAAGTCGGAGAACTGTGGGATAACACTATAGGTTACCTCAATGCTATCGGTGAAGGTATTGGAACTTCTCTTTCAGGAGGAACCTTCTCGGAGGGCTTTGATTTTGCCAGGGAAAGAACCAAAAGAGAGGCGGAGGAAACCGCAAAAATATACAAAGCTACCATTGCCGGAATCGAAAAGGACATCACCGAATCTCAGAACCGCATTGCCGCTGAACGTAAACGTATCGCAGAGAAATACCAGAACAAACCTGTGGGTGAAGGTACCCAGTCCGATGAAGGCTTAAAGATTGGTGCAAATAAGGACTCCGGTAAAGGTAAAAGCTCCGGCGGCGGACTCTCAAAATCTGCCGAGGCTCGTGATACCTGGACGCCTTATTATGAGCAAATCCTTGAACTCGACATGAAGTCAAAAAGCGACCTAGAAAGACTAGAGCATGAACACCTCAAAAAGCTGCAGGAGCTTAATGCCGTTATTGCCGAGAATGCTCAAATCTCTGAAATCGAGAAGAATAATGCTCTCCTTATCATCGAGCAGGACTATCAGACCCAAAGGGCAGAAATCGAGAAAGAAGCACAGGACTTTCTGCGTTCACTTAATCCTGAAGATGAGGCAATTCTGCGTCTTCAGGAAGGTTACGGCAGAAAGTTGGAACTCCTGGAGCAGTTCCACAATGACCAGCTTATTTCCGAGGAAGCCTATCTGCAGAGCCGCACTCAGCTCATGGATAAATACACCTCCGACAGCACCACGGCAAAGCAGCGCAAACAGGCTGATGAACTTAGGAAAATGACCGAGCCTTACGAGAAAATGGCTGATGCCACGCTGGACATCTCCGATGCCTTTGCAAGTCTTACCGACAGCATGGATGAATCCTCCGGTGCCTATCGTGCTCTGTTTGCGGTTCAGAAAAGTTTCGCGGTAGCCAGTGCCACCATGGACGCGGTGAAGGCTTGGATTGCTGCTTTGAATGATCCTACAGCGGTTACCTGGCCGCAGAAGCTTGCCAACTATGCCTCAGCCATGGCTACCACCACATCAGCTATTTCCCAGCTTACCTCTGTGTCTATGCACGATAAAGGCGGACAGCTCAAAGCTGGTGAATGGGGTATTGTGGGCGAATACGGACCGGAACTTGTTCAGGGACCGATGTCTATCACCTCACGCAAGGAAACTGCGGAGCTTGCCCGCTCTGCCGTTAATGGCTCCTCCGGTTATGGCGGCGGTGTCATCGTCAACCTTTTTGAGAGCACCGAGAAAGCAGGAACCGTAGAAACCCGTGATGACGACGAAACCCGAATCGTAGACATCTTTGTTTCCGACATCCGTCATGGCGGTTCAATGAGTATGGCGATTCAGAATACCTTTAACCTCAACCGTATGGGGAGTTAATTCATGAACTATTATCCTTCCTCTCTGCCACCTCCACAGCAGAGAGGCTACAGCTACAAAATAAAACCAAACATCATCAGAACCCAGATGGCGGACGGTCATGTAAGGCAGAGACTGGTTAATACCGGAACACCTCATGAACTTTCGGTCACTTTCATGTTTACCCAGAGTCAATATCAGGAATTCATGGCATGGTACCGCAACGACATCAGCTACGGTCAGGACTGGTTCTATATGCAGCTCCTTAACGAGTACGGTGGTACAGAATCCCTCTGCCGCATACAGAAAGGCGAACTCTCCACCTCGCTTAACTGCGTGAATTCCGATGGTCCGTTATGGTCTGTGCAGTGCCGCCTTGATGTTGAACCCGGCATCGGCGGTGATGAGGTATGGATAGATCCGGAAGGATGGGATGAACTATATGCCTATATCTGGGTAGCTTACTACACCAATTACGAGTGGCCGGGGATCAAACTTAAGAAAAACAAGCTCGGCTATTACGTTTTTAAGCTTAATCTTCTCAAAGGCTATCCGTATGACGGGTATGTGGAATTTAACGACAACAACGGCAATACCACCTGGAGTTTTTATTCCTATGAAATCGATGACTGGGCTGGCCGCATTATCAAGGTTAAGCCTGATTCTAGTGAGGTGGAGTACATTTCATGGTTCAGTTAAGGAGGCTTTATGCTTTATTCACTTGAAGAAATCTACGCAAGCGGCGGCAGGCTCCCCATCATAACTCTCACCATTGCAAATGAAACCATAGGCACCTTGCGTTATGTGCTGGGGTACGAAGACATGCAGCTCTGGGGAGACGAATACAAGAAGTCTGCCTTTACTGTCTCCATGCCTGAGCGCTCCGACAGTGGCTTTTCAGATCTCTCCTTCGGTGTTGACGGAGTAAGCGGTGAAGCCTACGAATACATGAAACAGGTTATTGAAGCTCAGACACCTACCTTCATCACTGTTGCCCAGTGGCATTATGATTCCCGTGACAAACTCTCTGAACTGACGCTCACCATAACTGGCGGACGCATTACGAGAGAATCGGCAACCTTCACAGCTTCCTTTTGCGACATGCTGAATCTTGAGTTCCCGCGCCTTCGCTATACCGCATCAAATGCACCAGGGCTTAAATATGTGGCTTAACCATTATCTTCTCATCAGACATACACCAAACGGCAGAAAATTCCCGTTCCTTGACTGCTGGGGGCTTGTCATCGAGTTCTACCACCGGGAGCTTGGCATAGAGCTTGATGACTATACGGATTTCAGCATTAAGGATGGATACGAGAAGGAAAAGCAGCGGGGCGGTTTTATGGAAGTCTCCGGGAGTGTGGCAGAAAAGGGCGATGTGATCGCCTTTTTTCGTCACGGGCAGATCTTCCATGTTGCCGTGTACCTCGGCAGAGGTGAGATGCTGCATACCGGGCTTAACCGTCATGCCAGAGTTGAAAAGATCAAATCAATGCAGTTTGTAGAAGCAAAATTCTACAAATATGCCAGACATTTAAAGGATAACCATGAAACTTGAAGTTGTAACCCGAGAGGACTTGAATAAAGTTCTTGAGCAGGTGGATCTACCTGAGTACAGTGGCAGTCTTACCGCATTGCTTAAGAGTCAGATTGCCTCATATGATCCTACACTTATGCCATATCTGTCGCTCTTTGTTAACGACAGAAAGGTAGAACAGTCAGAATGGCCTTCACTCTTCATCCAGAAAAGCGATCACCTAAAGTTCGTCATCGAACCCGGCGTAACCGGTACTGCCATCGCTGCCATCATTTCCGTGGTGATTGGTGTGGCCAGTGCCGTTTATGCCATGGTGAGCATGCATAAGCTCGGCAAGAATAAGCAGAAAAATACCAAACAGGGAAACTCCATCTATGACGTGAATGTCCAGGGCAACAAGGTAAAGCTGATGGAAATCATCCCGGAGAACTTTGGCTTCTTCAAAAGGTTCCCGGATTATCTCGCGGACCGTCATGTGTTTTACCGCAACAATACGCTCTTCTGTGACATGATTTTATGTCAGGGGATCGGGCATTATGACTACAAGTCAGATCACTCAGACATCTACATTGGCGAGACTCCGATAAGTGAACTCAAGGGTTGCTCCGCTTATGTCATTGAGCCGGGAGTAAAAATTACCGCTGAAAACTCCCCGGAGGACAAATCCTGGTACTGCTGGTACTCATCAACCGAAGTTACTCAAAGCGGTCATACCCTGAAAAGCGGTCAGGGTAAAATCGACACCTCCTCCATGAATGGTGTGAATCTTGAGTTTAAGGGTAACACCTTCAGCGGTTGCAACTACAGAATTTACAACATCGGTTACGGTGGCTGCTCCGGTGGCGGTACTGAGACGGTACGCATTAAGCAGAACCTTGATTTGAAATGGGCAAACGGCACAATCTTTGAGTTAAGCGGCGCCGGAAATACACGTCTTGTCAGCACTGAAATTGTATCTGCAGAAACTGATGCTGCCCTTGGTATTACCACGCTCACGCTGAAATGCGCTGACGGGTTTAAGCCTGATGAGTTTTTCCGGGCAAGAGCCACAGAAATTCAAACCAGCGTTAATGAGGAAACCGGTGAAGAAACTGAGACCGAGGTAATTACCCGTAACGGCGATTATCTGAAGGTTACGCTTTCTGCCGTAACCGCCATTACCTACGATACCATTCCGTCAGGCTGTAGCGGTGGTAAAACTGTAACCGAGGATGAAGCAAATACAGTCGAGGCTCTCTGTGAAATACTCGAAGTGATAAGGTCCGGTGAGAATGTTACGCTAAAGTTCGACAGTTCAGATTTAACCGTTCCTACATACCCCGAGGAGGTTACTCCGTCTCAGCCGTACACGAAAATAATCGCTACCGCAAATCACCTGGCTGGCTCTGTGTTTCAGCCGATGCCTGCGGATTATCCGTATGAGGATAACGGTCTTTATGAAATTCTAAACTACACCAACGGCGTCTACACGGTTAAGCGTCTTAATGATAGCTACGGTGATGTAGCTGAGTGGCATGGCTTTTATTCCACCGGAGTCAATCAGGAGCATGTGCTTTTTACTCTGGTAAGTGGCCAGTCAAGTGACGGTGGTTACGTGGGACCTTACCGGGCATGTCCTTACGGTGCTGAATCAAAAATCTTTGAGCTTGATTTCTCCATGCCGGGAGGTCTTGGCAAGCTTAACGATGATGGTGAGTTCGATAAGCTCTCCATCAGCATTCAGATTGAGTACCGCAGAGCAGGTTCCAATGAGCCGTATACCGTGATTGAGAAAACCTGGACCAACAATACCAATGACCAGCTTGCCGAAACGGTAAGAATCGAGTTGGCGACTGCCGGAAATTACGAGTTCAGGGTTCTTAGAACCTCGCAGGAGGACGGCTCTACCCGTGCTCTTGAGGAGATTAAATGGGTAGGACTTAAAAGCGTCATCAGTACCATTGACCGATATGACAATATGACGGTGCTCATCTGCAGATTCAAGGGTAATGAAACCTTATCCGAGCTTTCCGAAAATCAGCTTGCCACTTACTGGACAAGAAAACTTCCTGCTCTTGGGTATTCAGATAATCTGCCGCTGACGCCGACTCGGGATATTGCTCCGGTGGTTCAGTACATCGTGCGGAATTCCAAATACCGCAACATCCTTGATGTGGATACGCTCATGGACTTTGATGAACTCTGGTGCTCCCAGGGACTTGAGTGTAACGGCTCTATCGACAGTGACAGCACTCTTCTGGAATCACTCAGAGATGTACTCAACTGCGGCTTTGCAGTTCCGGTGGTTCGGGATAACACCTTATCGGTTAAGAGGCTTTATGCCGGAGCAACGCCAACGCAGATTTTTACCAAAAGCAATATGACCTCAAGTCCGGTAATCACCTATTCTCTGCCAAAGGAGGATGACGTGAACGAGGTGGTTGTAAATTTCACTTCGCCTAAAACCTACAAGACTGAAACGGTGTACTGCCATGTTGATGCTGACGGTAATAAGCGCATCACCTCCTATCCTGAATCCGATAATCAGGAGCAGCTTGATGCCTGGGGCGTAACAGACTACGACCATGCGGTAGCTCTCGGCATGAGGAGACTTAGGTATCTCAGAAATACACGAGTTACCTATGAAATCAAAACCGAACTTAACGGACTCAACTGTCAGTTCAACGACCTTGTTGGACTTATGCTTGATGAGAACCTCTCCAACATCACCGGAAGAATAACCGGAATAAACGGTCAGACCGTTACCACGGATATTGAATTACCGGAAGATATCTGGGAAGGCATCGTGTATATCTCAAGAAAGGACGGTTCCTATGGAGAATATACCTTTTACCGTAATGACAGCCATACGCTTTATCTCGATAGCTATCCCGATATCGATTGGGACAGTGAGTTCGGCAAGTCTCTCGAATATCCGCTTTTTGCCATCGGTGAACTGCAGCTCTGCTGGGTTACTGCCGTTAAACCGGAAAGCGGCAATCGCTGTTCACTTAAGCTCATCAATTATTCAGAGGACATTTTTAAAGACGACATTAAGGAGAATAACCAATGAAGGCTTTCGTAGTTCTGGATGAGGGGTACATCAATCAGGCGGTAGTATCCCTCAGCTCATTTTTCAAATACAACCGCATTGAGCTTGTCATTTATGCGGAGAAAGGTACTGACCTCAGTAAGGTTCTTGCCGTGGTTCCGGAGGACCTTGTGGAGATACGCTATGTATCTTTTCCGCAGCATGACCTTTTTGCCACTGTGGGCGGTAACCGGCTCATGGTTCATCGCAGTGCCGTACCTGCCATTGCTCAGAGAATCAAAGCTCTTGAGGAAATTTCAGCCGAAACTGACTGTGTCCTGAACTTCGATTTGGACACTCTGTTTCTAGGCTCCGTGGTTCCTCTTCTCGAGGAGATTACAGCAAAGTACAAGACAGGTATCTTCGGAGTCAGTGAACGGGAGAATCGTGATAAATGGATGAAGCAGATGAATCTCAAGGAGGTAGTTAACACTCCGCTGTATTTCAATACCGGACTTATGTGCTACAAGGCTGACTGCAAAGGACTGTATCAGAAGTTCATCACTGAACTAGAAAAGCGTGGAAACTTCATGTACTGCCCGGAGCAGGATTTTGTGAATCTGCATTTCAAGAAAAAATACCCCCTTGCCAATGAGTTCAATGCCATCTGGTTTAATCCAGGATACAGGGAAATGGCACCTTTGATGGTGCATTATCTTTCCTTTGAGAAGCCCTGGAATAAGTTCATCTATCTCGATTTTCGAGCCTATGCCTGGTGGAAGAAGTACCTCTCCGCCTGCGAACGGGTGGAAGGATACCTCGACAGAGACTTTATCGGACGGGTACGAAGTAACGTAAACAGAGTGAAATGACGGGCGGCTTGATGGTCGCCTTTTTTTATTGGGAGAAACAAAATGAGAGAGCTTTGGAATATGCTCCAGGCAGTATTTACCGGAATTGGCGGATGGCTGGGTTACTTTCTCGGAGGTTGTGACGGACTGCTGTATGCCCTGATTGCCTTTACGGTAATCGACTACATCAGTGGCGTTATGTGCGGGATAGTCGATAACAAACTGTCAAGTTCCATTGGGTTTAAGGGTATCTGCAGAAAGGTAATCGTATTCATGCTGGTCGGCGTTGCCACCATTCTGGATACAAGAATATTTCAGACCGGGAGCATACTCAGAACCGCAGTGATTTTCTTTTACCTCTCCAATGAAGGCATCAGTCTTCTTGAGAATGCATCACACCTTGGTCTGCCGATACCGACTGTGGTCAAAAAGGCTTTAAACCAGTTACACGATAAATCAGAAAATAAGGAGAACGAAAATGGCAAATAGCCCATTAGTGAGTTTTACAAAATTGAGTCCGAACCATTCTGGCAGAAGGACTCTTGCAATAGATCGAATCACACCTCATGCCGTTGTCGGTCAGCTCAGTGTTGAGAGCATCTGCAACTGCTTTAAGGATAGAAGCAGACAGGCAAGCTGCAATTATGCCATTGGTGCTGACGGCAGAATTGGACTTTGCGTTGATGAGGAGAATCGCTCCTGGTGCTCATCATCACGGGATAATGACCAGCGTGCCGTCACCGTCGAATGTGCCTCTGATCTGACGGAGCCTTATGCCATGAAACCGGAGGTGTATTCCGCACTGGTGGAACTCTGCACCGATATCTGCAGCCGGAACGGCAAGAACAGGCTTATTTGGATTGCGGATAAGGAAAAGGCTCTGAATTACCGACTTAAAGACGGTGAAATGCTGCTGACGGTCCATCGTTGGTTTGCCAAAAAGGAATGCCCCGGAGAATGGC
>JAEEGF011971551.1_pt1 | contig 10870 bp, 9 predicted proteins | sample 9134171 | NCBI WGS metagenome assembly JAEEGF01 (sample SAMN16246542, study PRJNA631951) | gut metagenome | biome: gut microbiome; feature: rumen; material: AP-attached | host: Bos | place: Iran: Karaj | collected 2018-10 | reverse complement strand
TTACTGCCACTTGGTTTCCAGTCACATTACCCGCGAAGGTGGTTGGGGTATTGTTATTATCAGTGGTAGTCATGGTTCCATTACCATAGCCAAAATAAGAAATCTTCACATCAGCAGGATTCAAACTCCGGACGGGGCTATTGGGGTCGCTATAATAGCTCCAACCGTGGTCTTCGCGGTCGTCCAAGAGGACCACGGAACCATACACACCGTTTTGGGGCTCGCCAGAAGCATTAGTGGGAACGTACATTTCTGAAACCGTGTTCGAGACGGTATAGCCCGTTTGGTTCACAGCGGCTTTGGCCTTAACGGTTACACCAGCACTCACGGCAAAGATGCCATTATATTGTTGCGTGGCATTGTTGCCACCCACATGGGTCAAGTCAGGCTCGCTGCCATCAGTGGTATAATAGATGGTGGCACCTTGGAAGTCGCAGGTGATGGTGGCTGTGCCGGCACCCGAGGTCTGGTTGGTGGTGGTGAAGGAAATCACCGGGTCGTCAACCAGGATGTTGCCGAAGGTGAGCGGTCCTGCCACCGGTGAAGACAGGTTTTGGCAGGTGAAGCCATAAACCTTGGCACGGAACACTGCACTGGGGTTGGTGCACACAAACTCATACGTGCTGTTGCGGTGCACATTGAGCGTCGTGGCACCATCGGGTTCAAGGTCGATGTCGGCATTCACGAAGATGAGTCTCATCGAGTAGTTCGATGGCGTGGGCTCACCCGTTGCAGTGATGCCGTCGGTATAATACACCACGAAGGTCTCGTTGAGGCCACTGGGCACCCTGGGGCAGGTAATCCTTACCTTGTTGGTGCCTGCCAAGCGCACCAGGCCAGGGGTGTATGACGCGGTATTGATGTTGGGGAGACGGTCGGCATCGGTGAAGGTCACTTCAGCGATTACAGGATCCAAAACACTGGTGCCTTCGCCCACAACGGCGATAGCTTTTACTGTAAGGTCGCCAGCGCCCCAAGTGATGGGCGTGCCATCGTAGACCTGAGTCAAAGTTAGTGGATCAGCAGGGTCGGGATCGCTGCCACTAGTAGTATAATAAATAGTTGCGCCGAGGGTGGCCGGAATGAGCTCGATGGCGTCGCCACAGGTGCTGCGGCGCATAAAGGGAGGTTGGGGGACCACCTCGTTCGCTTTCACAGCCGTCACCTCCGCTTCCCAACCTTCCTCACGGAACAGGTCGTTCGACACGAAGCGGAAGGTCATGGCGCCTTGGGCCATGATGGTGAACTCCTGCTTCGAGTTGCCGGTGTAGGCACCAATCAACTTGGACTCATCCACTGCAGTGCCTTCGTAGACATAGAGCCAGTCGTCGTTCAGGCGAAGCGACCATTTCCCAATGCTTTTGCAGTTATAGGGTTCCAAAGGCGGGAGGGCTTGATAGTCTCCGTCTTCAGACCAGTCGTATGCAGTGAATTGGTTGAAGGTCACTTTCACATAAGGTGAGGTGCTGGGGGCGATGAAGGTGTGGACGTAGTGCTCGGGGGCGAGATACCATTTGTCCCAATAGTTCACTCTCATGCCACTTTCGTCGTCCAAAGCCGCGGATGCCTCTGCGGGGCCATGTGAGTCGCAGAAAGTGTAGGCCTGGTTCTCGATGATTTCGGTGCGGCCTTCTCTCATCCAAACATTGATGTTCTGTTGTTGCGCTTGCGCAGCACCAGCGAAGCACACCATCATCAGCAACAACAAACTGACTTTCAATTTGTTGAGCTTTCTTTTCCTGTTGTAGATCATTTGCATTTTCTGATTAATATTACTAACTATTTGATTATTATCACTTTATAGATTTATAAGAACATTTTTAAAATATCGTATACCTTCTCCCTTAGTCGGAGACCATATATAATAAAGTATAAATGCACCTGCCGATCACTTTCGTTTTCAGCGGGTGTACAATACTTCTAATTTCGGGCGCAAAAATACTCTATCTCCTTATTATATAAGAAGAAATGTAACAAATAAGATACAGATTTGTAACAAGTATGCTACTTGTTTGTAGCAAAATTTTCTTCATCCAACTTAAGGGCGGAGGAATAAAGCGCAAAGAAATCACGACCCAGCAATTCCGAGATGCGGAGCAGCATCTGAGTGTCGATACTGTAGCTTTCGAAGATGCGATAGCAGGTCATGCGGCTGGTGCCGAGCTGCCGGCTCAACCAAGCCACACTGATGCCCTTGCGGTTCATCTCCTCACGAATGGACAGTCCTATGTTGACATTCTTTGCCATTATGGCGCGACATTTTGCTTAATTGATAACCAATGTGCAAAGATAGCATTAATAAAATGAACAGCCAAAAAAAATGGCGAAAAAATCATTTCATATGCACATCCACTTGCGGGAAAGGTATGTTGAGGCCTTCTTGTGCGAAGGTCTTGTAGACCTTTTCGTTCATGCTGAAGAACACGGGCCAGTAGTCGGCCGAGTTGACCCAAACGCGCACGGTGAGGTCGACGGAACTGCTGTTGAGCTTGCCCAATTCGATGAAAGGTGCCGGCTCTTTCAAGATGCGACCATCCTCGTCAATCAGGCGGGCAAGCGCGGCTTTGGCCTTGTCGTAGTCGTCGCCGTATGCGATGGAGAAGGTCCAGTCGACGCGGCGGGTCTGCTGCTTCGAGAAGTTGGTCATCACCCCGGTGGCGAGGGCACCGTTGGGCAAGATGACCTCCTTGTTGTCGAGGGTCAGCAGGTGCGTGTTGAAGATCTGGATCTCTTTCACGAACCCTTCCGCGCCTTGTGCCGCGATGAAGTCGCCCACCTTGAAGGGACGGAACATGATGATGAGCACGCCTCCTGCGAAGTTCTGCAACGTGCCGCCGAGCGACATGCCCACTGCCAGACCTGCTGAGGCCAGTAGTGCCACCAGCGAGCTCGTGTTGATGCCCAGTATGCCGATGACGGCCATGACAAGGAAGAAATACAGCACCACTGAGACCAAGTTGGACAAGAAGCCGTGCAAGGTGGCGTCGCCGTGGCGGCTCATCAGCCCGTTGGCCATCCATTTCTTCACCAGTTTTATGATCCAACGGCCCAAAAGGAACACGATGACGGCGGCCAAGATCTTGAGACCCAAGGGGACAAGATAAGTCCGCACCAGTTCCGGCACCCATTCCGAGACGGGTGTGGTAGTGATATACTTCAGGCTTTCGCTCACTTGGCTGATAGCGGTAGTGTCGGTCACCGTCTCAGCAACATCGGCCACAATACTGTCATTTCCCATTTTTTTCAATTATTTTGAGGTGCAAAGGTAATGATATTTCGATAATTCTTAATTTAGCAGCCCAAAACTTTTTATGGACATTCAAGGCATCAAGGCATATTGCAAAGACCCGAAGAACCGTAGCACGGTCAACGTGGCGTTGTTTATCTTATTGATAATCAGTTTTCATTTTCTCTACCTGGGTTGGCAGGCCATCGGCTATTGGCCCATCGGGAAATGGATACAAAGCCTGATGGTGTGGTCGGTCGACCTGGTCTACGGCCAATGCTGCTGGCTGCTCGACCGCCTCTTGCACATCGACATCACCACCATTGACACCGAGAGACTCATTGCGGCGCCCGACAAAGAAGGCGGCTGGGCACGCGTCATCGTCGCGCCCGAATGTGCCAGCCTGAAGCAATGGCTGCACTGGCTCTTCCTCATGCTCCTCTTCCCCGGTCCTTGGAAGCACAAGATGTGGTACATCCCCGCTGGCCTGGTCGTCATCGAGTGGACCAACGCCGTCAGGATCTGCGGCATCCTGCTGATGCAGATTTGGTGGCCCAACATCCATATCCACCTCTTCGGCAACGACATCAACACGTTCCACTTAGGACACGACTACATCTTCAAGTTCTTCTTCTACCTCGTCATCTTCCTCATGTGGATGCTTTGGGTGGAGAAATTCTACAACAAATCGCTGAAAACAAAGAAAAAAGCATAATCACCATGAACGAACAACCCATCATCTTCATCCTTGACGCGGGCGGCACAGGCTTCAAGTTCTCGGCCGTGCAAGAGTCGCGCGAAATCATTGAGCCCTTTACCATTCCTTCGGCAGCGCCCACTCTAGAAGAGGTGCTGCAAAAGCTCATCACGGGATTCCATGAATGCGAGACGCGCTGCGGCAGCAAGGCCGCTGCCATCAGTTTCTGCTTCCCTGGTCCCGCCGACTACCCCAACGGCATCATCGGCGACTTGCAGAACCTGCCCACCTTCCAAGGCGGAGTGCCGCTGAAAGCCATGCTCGAGAATGAGTTTCAGATCCCCGTCTACATCAACAACGACGGCGACTTGTTTGCCTATGGCGAAGCCTTGAACGGCCTCCTGCCCGAAGTGAACAAGCTCTTGGAGCAACAGCGCAACCCCAAGCGCTACAAGAACCTCTTGGGCGTCACCCTCGGCACAGGCTTTGGCGGAGGCATCGTCATTAATAAGGTACTGCTCAACGGCGACAACTCGGCAGGCGGCGAGATCAACCGCCACCGCAACCCCCTCTACCCCACCACCAGCGCCGAGGACAGCATCAGCATCCGTGCCGTGCGCCGCGTGTATGAACGCGAGGCCGGCATCGCCTTTGAAGAGACGCCCCATCCCTACGACATCTACAAGATTGCCATGGGGCAGTTGCCCGGCAACAAGGAGGCTGCCCAGAAATCGTGGGAAGAGATGGCAACTGCCCTGGCCGACGTGCTGGCCAACGCCATCTCGCTCATCGATGGCATCATCGTCATCGGCGGCGGCCTGTCGGGCGCCTGGCCCGTCTTCATGCCTACGCTCATCAAAAAGATGAACGAGCCTTTCGCCGACCTCAACGACGGCCATCCCTACAGCCGCATGGAGACCGAGGCCTACAACCTGATGGATGCCCAGGACATGATCCGCTTCACCGAGAAGTCGGGAAAGATGGTCAAGGTGCCTTTCAGCGAGCAGATGGTGTGGTACGACCCCACCAAACGCGTCGGAGTGGGCATCACCCGACTCGGCACCTCGTCGGCAGTGGCCATCGGCGCCTATGCCTACGCTATGGAGCAACTGAAGAAATAGCGTTATCAACACCTGATGTTGAAAAAATGAGCCCTGAAAAAATGTTTTTTTCGGGGCTTATATGATTCATCTTTCTTAATTTCGCAATCTGAACAAGCGTCCGAGAAAACGCTATTGCTTTGTATTTAACAAATTAAATATCAGAAAGATGAGATCAAACCATACGCAAATGGAATTGGATGGTGACTTGTTTAGCGGACTAGAAGAAAACCAAGCGCCGCAACCTGAGGAACGCCCTTACGGCAAAATCATTGAGACGCGCCAAAACGCCTCCTTCGCTTCGGAGCAGATTGAACGCCAAGAGGAGGTGCAGGTGGTCGACAAGACCGAGCCTGAGCGTCCCGTCATCGAATACCACTCCTACCCCATCGAAGAGGTGAAGGCAGCCGCCAAGGCATACTTCCATGGCGATGCGCTGGCAGGAGATGTGTGGGCCAACAAATACGCCTTGAAGGACAGCGACGGCAACATCTACGAACTGACGCCCGACGACATGCACCACCGCATCGCCCGCGAAATCGCCCGCATCGAGCGCCGCTACCCCAACCCGATGACGGAAGAAGAGATCTTCGAGGTGCTGAAAGACTTCCGCTATATCGTGCCACAAGGCAGTCCCATGACGGGTATCGGCAACAATTTCCAAATCTCATCGTTGTCGAACTGCTTCGTCATCGGCAACAACGGCGACTCCGATTCCTACGGCGGCATCATGAAGACCGACCAAGAGCAGGTGCAGCTAATGAAACGACGCGGCGGCGTGGGCCACGACTTGTCGCATCTCCGCCCCACCGGCAGTCCTGTCAAGAACTGCGCCCTTACCTCCACCGGCGTGGTGCCGTTCATGGAACGCTTCTCCAACTCCACCAAAGAGGTGGCACAAGACGGTCGTCGCGGCGCCCTGATGATGACCATCAGCATCAAGCATCCCGACTCGGAGGCCTTCATCGACGCCAAGATGGCCCAAGGCCGCATCACCAACGCCAATGTGTCGGTGCGCATCACCGACGAATTCATGCAATGCGTCAAAGAAGGCAGACCCTTCGTCCAACAATACCCCATCGACTCGCCCAACCCGAAATACACCAAGGAAGTCGACGCCCGCGCCTTGTGGAACAAGATCATCCACAACGCGTGGCAATCGGCCGAGCCCGGTGTTATGTTCTGGGACACCATCATCCGCGAGTCCATCCCCGACTGCTATGCCGACCTAGGCTTCAAGACCTTGAGCACCAACCCCTGCGGCGAGATTCCGCTCTGCGCCTACGACAGTTGCCGCCTCTTGGCCATCAACCTCTATAGTTATGTCGACCACCCCTTCACCCCTGAGGCCCGCTTCAACCACCAACTGTTCTCAAAACACGTTGCTATCGCCCAACGCATGATGGACGATATCATCGACCTTGAGATTGAGAAGGTGGACGCCATCCTGGCCAAGATCGCTGCCGACCCCGAAGACGACGAAATCAAGCGCACCGAGGTCAACCTCTGGAAAAACATCAAAGAAAAATGCCTGCTAGGCCGACGCACGGGCATCGGCATCACCGCTGAGGGCGACATGCTGGCCGCCTTGGGCAAACGCTACGCCTCCGACGAGGCCATCGCCTTCTCGACAGAGATACAGAAACTCTTGGCCTACAACGCTTACAGTTCTTCCGTCAATCTGGCCGAAGAACGCGGCAAGTTCCCTATGTACGACGCCAAACGCGAGGAGAACAACCCCTTCATCAAGCGCTTGCGCGCCTTGGACGAGACCCTCTACCAAAAGATGACGCGTGTGGGGCGCCGCAACGTCGCCATGCTGACCATCGCGCCTACAGGCACCGTCAGCATCTGCACCCAGACCACCTCTGGCATCGAACCCGTCTTCATGGTCAGCTACAAGCGCCGCCGCAAGGTGAACCCTAACGACAAGGACGTCCATGTCACCTTCACCGACGTGACGGGCAACTCGTTCGAGGAATACAATGTGCTCCATCCCAAGTTTGTCACCTGGCTTGAGGTGAACGGCTACAACGTGGACGAAGTGCTGCACTACGACGACGAGAAACTGAACGCCATCATCGCACAATCACCTTACTACAAGGCCACTGCCAACGACATCGACTGGGTGAACAAGGTGAAGATGCAAGGCTCGATGCAGAAATGGGTCGACCACTCCATCAGCGTGACGGTCAACATCCCCAAGGAGACCACGGAAGAGCTGGTCAGCCAAATCTACATGACTGCCTGGGAAAGCGGATGCAAAGGCATGACCATTTACCGCGACGGTTCGCGCGACGGCGTACTAGTGGCCAAAGACGAGAAGAAGAAAGAGGCCCCGAAAACCGAAAGCGGCGCCCGTCCCGACGACATCCGCGAGACAGCAGCGCCCCCCCGCCCGAAGGAACTGGAATGCGACATCGTGCGGTTCCAAAACAACTACGAAAAGTGGATTGCCTTCGTCGGCAAGCTGCACGGCAAACCTTACGAAATCTTCTTGGGCAAGGCAGAGGACTTCTTCCTCCCACCCTATGTCGAAAAAGGTGTAATCATCAAGGAGAAAATTAAAGGCGAGACCACCCGTTACGATTTCCGATACAACGACAAGGACGGCTACGAAGTGTTGATGCAAGGCCTGTCGCGTTCATTCGACAAGGAATACTGGAACTATGCCAAACTCATCTCTGGCATTTTGCGTCACGGCATGCCCATACAATACGTGATTGAGCTGGTGCAAAACCTCAACGTGGAGGAAGAGAGCATCAACACTTGGAAGAACGGCATTGCCCGAGCGCTGAAGAAATACGTACCCGACGGGTTGGTCGATGAGAAGGAAAAATGCCCCAACTGCGGCGAGAAACTCGTCTTCGAAGACGGGTGCAAGCACTGCCGCAACTGCGGGTATTCCAAGTGCGGGTAAACTAAAAAACGGAAACAGTTGTTTTTTATCTTCATAATGGCGGGTCGCCGGCGCTTTCGCGTCGGCGGCTTTTTTTTCACGTCATTGCGAGGAGGTACGACGAAGCAATCCAGTAAACCAGCTTTCACTAGACTGCTTCGTTCCTTGCAGTGACGCAATGCGACGTCAGAGTTTAAAAAGAGTTATTACATTTTTCGTTGTAGCCTCCGCCAATTCCTCAACAGGAATTTGCAGAACATCAGCAATCTTCTGCGCCGTATGCACCAAAAACGCCGGTTCATTACGCTTGCCACGGCAAGGCACTGGTGCCAGATAAGGCGCATCGGTTTCCAAAACAATACGATTGATAGGCAAACCAGGAAGATAATCCTTCACGCCACAATTCTTATAAGTGGTCACGCCACCCAAACCGAGATGGAAACCTAATTCCAAATAGGCTTTGGCCTCTTCCTCTGTGCCAGTAAAGCAGTGCATAATGCCATGCAAACCTCCGTCTTGTTTCTTTTCAAGAATCTTCACCATCTTGTCAAAGGCATTGCGGCAGTGGATGGAGAGCGGCAAATGGAGCTGCTTGGCCCATTCCAATTGGGTCTCAAAAGCATCTAATTGTTGCTTCTCGTAGGTCGCATCCCAATAGAAATCGAGGCCGACCTCCCCCACCCCGACGTACTGGACGCGGGACTGCGAGACGCGAGACGCGGGACGAGGTTCGCCCAACTCCTTCTCCATCATGGAAAGCACCTCTTTGTAGTCCTCCTTGACTTCTTCGGGTTGCAGGCCCATCATCACACGGGTACAGTCGGGATATTGCTCATGCAATTCAAGCATCGGTGCGATTGTCGATGCATCCACATTGGGCAGGAGCATCATCTTCACGCCTGCATCCAAAGCACGTTGAACGGCCTCGTTTCGGTCGAGACTGAACTGATGATCGTAGACGTGGGTATGGGTATCGATGAGATACATCTATAGTTTAGAGTTTAGGGTTGAGAGTTGAGGGAATATTTAATAGAGGAAATTATCATACGGATAGCGAATCGCGTGCATGTCTCGGATTTCCTTGTAGAGCAAATCACGGAATTCCTGGTAGTTGTCGCGGTTCTTGGCGGAGATGAAGATGCAGTTCTCGTTCATCTTGGCCATCCAGGTCTTTTTCAAATCCTCGTAGGAGACATTGCGCTTGGTGGGTGGCGTCAAGTCATCGGGGTCTTTCTCCTCCCAAGTGTAGGCGTCGGTCTTGTTGAAAACCACGATGGTCTTCTTGTCGGCACAGCCCAGTTCGGCCAAAGTCTGGTTCACCACCTCCATCTGTGCCTCGAAGTCGGGATGCGAGATGTCAACCACATGCAGCAGGATGTCCGACTCGCGTACCTCGTCCAAAGTCGACTTGAACGACTCCACCAAATGATGCGGCAACTTACGAATGAAACCCACAGTGTCGGAAAGCAGGAAAGGCAGATTCTCCACCACCACCTTGCGCACTGTGGTATCCAAAGTGGCAAAGAGTTTATTTTCAGTATAAACCTCCGACTTGCTCAACAGGTTCATAATGGTCGACTTGCCCACGTTAGTATAACCCACAAGGGCCACACGCACGAGCTTACCGCGGTTTTTGCGCTGCACGGTCTTCTGTTTGTCGATATCCTTCAATTTCTCTTTCAGCAAGGCGATGCGTTCCAGAATCAAACGGCGGTCGGTTTCGATTTGAGTCTCACCGGGACCGCGCATACCGATACCACCACGTTGGCGCTCCAAGTGGGTCCACATGCGGGTCAAGCGAGGCAAAAGGTATTGGTATTGCGCGAGTTCCACCTGTGCCTTGGCGTGCGCTGTATGGGCATTGGAGGCGAATATATCAAGAATAAGGCTGGTACGGTCGAGGACACGACATTCGAGGGCCTGCTCCATGTTACGGGCCTGCGTGGCGCTCAATTCGTCGTCGATGACAGCAATCTCAATATTCTCCGCCTTGATGTATTGGTGGATCTCCTCCAACTTGCCCGAACCGAGATAGGTCACGCTGCTCGGCCTGTCCAAAGGCTGCACAAAACGAGCCACTGGGATTCCGCCTGCCGTCTCCAACAGAAAAGCCAACTCGTCGAGGTATTCCTCCGTACGCTCACGACCTTGTTGTTTGCTGGCAACGGCAATCAACACTGCGCGTTCTGGTATTTTTTCGTAGGTTATAAAGTCGCCCATAGGTGTCGCAAAGTGTGTGTTGTTATTGAACTATCGAGCTCGAAGGTATAATCCTGTCAACCAAAACAGTATCTCCTTCGACATGAAACACATACGCCCATTTGTGGTTATGCGAGACCATCCTACGGGCTTTAGGATGAATGTCACGAATCGTTTTTGAGCGTGTTTCAGCAAAACAATTGGCATAAACGGATAAGGACAACACTTCTTGTTTCATAAACTCAAGGTAACGGTAAGCCCCCTCTCTAGAAAGGTTCTCGAAGAGGAAATCAGCTAATGTCTCTATGTCGGCCTCGGCAGACTGAAGAATCCTGACCTTATAGGTTTTCATATCGTTTATCCAACGCTTTTCTAACCTTGTCAAAATAGGCTTCTACCGACATGCTCTTGTGACTTGGTTTCACTGGAGTCGATACACTACCGACATAAGCCACACCTGGCTCGCTTGCCATAGTGACCGAGTTTTCGTTGTCGTATTCCTTATTCGCCATATTGTTCATTTCTATTGCGATGCAAAAATAATTATTTTCGCCGAAACTGCAACCTTTTCAGTTTCTTCTGGCGTGGAGTGTCAATAGACTCTAAAACCAATAATCTTACGAACTTCATTCAAAGTCTTTGCCGCGCTCTCACGGGCCTTTTCGGCGCCCATACGGGCAATGCGGTCGAGACGTTCCGTATCGGATGAAAATTCTATGATGCGTTCACGGATAGGAGCAACGGTCTTC
>JAEEGF010336555.1_pt1 | contig 10871 bp, 8 predicted proteins | sample 9134171 | NCBI WGS metagenome assembly JAEEGF01 (sample SAMN16246542, study PRJNA631951) | gut metagenome | biome: gut microbiome; feature: rumen; material: AP-attached | host: Bos | place: Iran: Karaj | collected 2018-10 | reverse complement strand
TACTTAGTATGAAATCAGTACTGATTGGTGTCGAGATAGTACATGATATCCACATCGGTGAAGTACGCGTCGAGGATCTCCTTCGCCGTATATCCCCGCGCGGCCAGATCCAATGCGCCCCACTGACTCATGCCGACGCCGTGTCCCCATCCTTTTCCGACGAAGATGAAATTGTCGCTGTCTTCGGCATAAGCGATTTTGTAAACCGTCCCGGAGCCGTCTCTCTGACCGAATGAATCCCCGTATGCGGAATCGTTTTCTTCGATCCGGATGGATGTATTTTCTTCCCCGTTCCCGTAGAGTTCATCGTATTCCTCGCCCAGAAAGGCCGCGGCGTTTTCCGAGGTGATGGCAAAGATGTCTTTGCGGAAATAGTCCGTGTAGCCCTCACCGCTGACCAGAAGAACGGAGTTGCTGAAGTAACTCCTCTCGAGGGAATCGGAGGTGATCACGACGTAGGAATCCAGATCCGTGTAGCTGTATTCGATCCCGAGCGGTCCCTGCGGTTCCGCCAGAAGATCGTCTGCACCCGTCTGCGGAGGGATGTAATCCATCACGATATCCTCCGTATATTCCACCTTTCCCTTCCCGACGACGAAATTCGCGCTCTTGACATACGGTGTCAGGGAGGTCCGGACCGCGTCCGTCGTGTTGATGATGACCGCGTTTCCGTAGATATCCGTCACGCGGAGGGTCTTCACGTAGGTGGAGTTCTGCGCGAGCGCGAGGACCTCCACGCTCTCAACCTCTCCCCGCAGCTGGTTGTACCCAGCCTTCCGGAGTCTCTCCAAAAGGGCGGTCGGAGAGATCTCGTTGATCCAGAAGGAGTTTTCGTGCTCCATGTAGTTTTCCCAGGGTGTTTCCACTGCTTTCAGGTACGGAACGGGGTCGGATCCTTCCCACGCGTCCTCCACGTTGACGGTCACTCCCCCGACGCTCGAGGAATAGTATGCCGTCACGATATCGCCGTAATAGGTGATGACCTGTCCGGCAGTCCCGAGAACCGCTTCCATCACCGCTTCGTTCGTGCGGCCGGCTCCGCGGTACACCTGACAGCAGACCTCGCAGCAGAGATCGAACCCCTGATTCTTATGTTTTCCGTGTTCTCCACAGTGCGTCAGCGTGAAAGAGCGGACGGTCATCGCAAACGCTTTCATGGTTTCGATCGGCCAGCTGTTCGACGTCTCGTATGGCAGCACGCCGGCGACGTAGGCTTCCAGCGGTATCACGTTGATGACGGTGAGGCCGTCCGTGGTGCCGTTCACCGTGCGCTTGAAGGTGAACACGCCGTCGTAAATATATCCGGAGGTCGTTTTTATGTACGTGTTGCCGTTGCGGTCCTCCCGCGCGGTGACGCCGAGCTCCAGCATGCCGTCGCAGTCAAATTCGAACAGGATCCTCCGCTCATACGGATCGAGGACGGTCACGCCGGTGCCTGTTGGGGAAACGACGGATATCCTGCGGTCCGGGAATATGTCTTCCGCCCTGTCGATCGCGTCGTCCGCTTCGTTCCAGGAAAAGAAACTTCCGATCCGGACCACGTAGTTACCGTGAATGTACCCCGGGATCAGATCGTATCCGAGCCGGGAGGCATACCAGGCATTGTCCTCGATGATCTCTTCCAGTTCCCTCCGGCTATAGCCGGAAAAATTCACTTCCAGATGATAAGCGCCGATGTCTGCTTCCCGTTCCGTCCGGGCGGGGGTGAACGACCGCGCGCTGGCGGTGAGATTGCAGTCGGATGCGCAGGTCACGGTTTTTTCGTTCAGCACCCAGAGATCGGTGAAATCACGTTTCCCGTCCAGCTCCTGGATCCCGAGAATGAATCCTTCGTCCGACGCGCATTCAAAGGAGGAAGGGACATCGGATCCGTAGTAAAGACCCGCAGTTATCAGAACATCCCCGCTTTGTTTCAGCGAGGATGTGTCGATAACTTCAACGGGCTCTTCCGCCCAGATCTTTGATCCGAAAATGACCGTAATCGCTGTCACTCCCAGACCGAGCACCATCAGGACCGCTAAAATAATGGCGATGATCCGCACGGATGTTTTCTTTCTCGCTTCACGGGAAAGTCTTTTCTTTTCGGAATTATCCCTTGACAATGGTGTAGTCCCCCCTTACCATGATGAATACGGAATCGGACAGAGCCTGAATGCCGCGGCCGTCCGCGCGCGGGATGAGGCACATATGATTCTTTGTGAGAAATTCGCCGCTGTAGATTTCATATCCTCCCGTAATGTCCGCGAGTCCCTGGGATGCGTCCGATGCGATGCAGGAGACCACTCCCGCCCGGAGCATGATCTCGCAGGCAGAAGCGGCGTACAGAACGTCTCCGTAGGACAGCTCCACCACTTCGAATGCGGCGGAAGCGGAGGATTCCTGAACGGGAGGGGTGTACGGCTCGGGATTCCGGTCCTGATACAGGGCATAGGCTTCGAGCGAACCGGTGATATTCTCGATCCGTTTGTCCACTTCGGACAGAATCTCGTTTTTGAACTGGTTGGACAGATAACTGAGCGTCACGAGCGGATCTAAGGAGCTGTCGTAAGCGGCAGCATGCGCGATCACGCCCGCAGTGACCAGAATCACGAAAACAACCGCGATCCCGGCCGCCATTTTCTTCTTCATAACTAAGCTCTGCCTTTCACTTGTTTGATCGGCGGTAACTTGATTATACACGAAACGGAAGTTTTTTGCAAGAGTCAACGGTGCGATACGCGCAAAATTTACATTCCGTTTGCTTTATTGGCAATATTATGAAGGATTCCGGCGCGTCAGCCGAGCTTTATCTGTTCCGGCACCGCGATCCCCACCGCGGGAATCTTGTTTTTCCTGCATTTCGCGTATCCCGCCGCCCCCGCGCTTTCGCCGTACAGCGCTTTTGTGATTTTCAGGCCGCTTTTCATATTGAACAGAATGACGCCGGCGGAAGAACGGGTCGTTTTCTCCGGAATCAGCTCCGAGGAGAAAAGGATCCCCTTGTGGACGCTGTTTTCGAGGAACACGTCCGCAGTTTCTCCTTCCGCTTCGAAGAATACGGCGACGATCGGGGACACCTGTGAAAACGCGCCCGTCAGCTTTTTGCGGTTCGTTTTGGTCTCGTAAGCCGACGCCGGGATCTTCACTCCCTTTCCGTTCTCGAAGAGGAAAATAAAGTGATCTTCGTCGCGGTATTCGGTCAAAGCCTTCATCATGACGGGCTTTTCGCCTTCTTCGAATCCGAGCTTTGCGGCAATATACTCGCCGAGTCCGGAAGCCTTGACGGGATCGAAGTCCGCGGTCTTCGCCTTGTAGCACTGCGCGCGGTCCGTGAAGAACAGCAGATCGGATACGTTTTCGCTCTCCTCCGCGCTGACGATCTCGTCCCCTTCCTTCAGTTTCTGTTCGTCCGCGCGCAGCAGGGACTGGCGCGTGATCTTTTTGAAGTACCCTTCTTTTGTGAGAACGACGTAAACGGGGTAATTCTCCACTTCGTCCTCGTCAGGCAGCGGAAGCTCGTCCGTCGCGGCAATGATTTCCGTTTTCCGGGGCTGACCGTACTTTTTCTTGATCGCCTGCAGCTGCTTCGCGATCAGTTCCCTGACCTTGATGTCGTCGGCGATGACCGCTTCCAGATCCGCGATCTCCTTCTGCAGGGCTTCGATCTCCCGGATCCGGTCGAGGATATACTCGCGGTTAAGGTGGCGGAGGCGGATCTCCGCGATATACTCCGCCTGGACCTCGTCAATGGAAAAGCCTTCCATGAGACGGGGTACGACCTCGGATTCCTTCGCGGTCCCGCGCACGATGCGGATCGCCTTGTCGATATCGAGCAGGATCTTGCCGAGTCCGCGGAGCAGATGAAGCTTTTCCTTTTTCTTTCCGAGTTCAAAGGAGAGTTCCCGCCGCACGCACTTCATCCGGAAGGAGATCCATTCCGTCAGGAGATCCCGAACGCCGAGCTGTTTCGGAGAACCGTCGATCAGCACGGTGAAGTTGCAGCTGAACGTATCCTCCAGCGTCGTCTGCTGATACAGCTTCTGCATCAGAGTGTCCGGGTCGGTGCCGCGCTTGACGTCGATGGCGATCTTGAATCCGGAAAGGTCGATCTCGTCGCGGATGTCGCTGATTTCCTTGAATTTGCCTTCCTTCAAAAGGTCCGTGATCCGCTTGATGATGACTTCGAGCGCGGTGGAATACGGGATCTCCGTGATCTCGATGACGCTGTTCGCCTTGTCCCAGCGGTACTTCGCGCGCATCTTGAAGCTTCCCTGCCCGGTCTCGTAGATCTGACGCATCTGTTCCCTGTCGTAGATCAGATTCGCTCCGCCGGAAAAATCGGGAGCCTTGATGAGATCGAGCAGTTTGTCCGTCGTCGTTTTCGGATTTTTTAGCAGCGCTACGGTACCGTCGCAGATCTCGCCGAGATTGAACGAGGAAATCTGCGAGGCCAGTCCGACCGCGATGCCGGTATTGGGAGAAACGAGGATGTTCGGGAAAGAGGTGGGCAGAAGGACGGGTTCCGTCTGGGTGTTGTCAAAGTTCGGCACCATGTCCACGGCGTCCTTGTCGATCCCGCCGAAGAGCTCTCCCGCAAACGCTTCCAGCTTGACTTCCGGATACCGGGGCGCGGCAAAGGCCATATCCCGGCTGTAATGCTTGCCGAAGGATCCCTTGGAATCGATAAACGGGTGAAGCAGCGCCTCGTTGTCCCGGGTCAGCCGCACAAGGGTCTCGTAGATCGCCATATCGCCGTGGGGGTTGAGCGTCATGGTCGCACCGACCACGTTGGAGCATTTCGTCCGCGGCGTGGAGGGATTGAGCAGCCCCATTTTGTACATCGTGTAAAGAAGCTTCCGGTGGGACGGCTTGAACCCGTCGATCTCCGGGATCGCCCGCGACACGATGACGCTCATGGCGTATGGCATGTAGTTTTTCTCGATGGTGTCCGTGATCTGCTGATCGCGCACTTCCGCCGCGGTTTCCGGAACGGAGGGCGATTCTTTCTTTTTTCTCGGCATTTCTTCCTCTGAATACGTTTATCTGTTTGCTGCGTGAATGACGAATTCCGCAAAGACGGAGTTTGCCCACGCGAACCATGCCCGCGTGAAGTGCTCGGGATCGTCCTTGTGGAACCCCTCGTGCATCAGTCCGCGGTCAGCCGTGGTCGTCTCGAAGAGGTCCAAAAGATAGTCGATCTCCTTTTCGTCCGTGGAGGTCAGTCCCTGCATGGCGAGGGAAACATGCCAGATATAATCCTTCGGCGTATGGGGAGAACCGATCCCGCGCGCGGCGGATCCTTCGAAATAGTAGGGATTGCGCTTCGAAAGGACGAAGCGGCGGGTGTTCTTGTAGATCTCGTCGTCCGCCGAGCACCATCCGAGATACGGCAGGGACAAAAGGCTCGGGACGTTCGCGTCGTCCATCAGGAGATAATTCCCGAATCCGTCCGTCTCATAGGCGTACATCTTCCCGAACTCCGGATCTTCCACTACGGCATATTGTTTGATGCCTCCGTCGATCTCGCCCTTCAGCTTTCCGACGCGCGCGGCAAAACCGTCGTCATGCCAGACTTCTTCGGCGATCTCCGTCATAAAGCCGAGGATGACGGACGCGAACATTTCGGAGGGGATCAGGTAATGGTACGTGCAGCTGTCGTCGCTCGGCCGGAATCCGGACCACGTCATGCCGGTATACGCGACCGGAGAACCTTTTCCGTTGTGGGACAGCGTATCGGTCGGCGGACAGTTGGTGCGGCGGAAGTAATAGTTCGAATTCTCGTGCCGCTGCTCCCGCTCGAACGTGTCCAGTATCGTCCGGCACGCCGCTTTGAAGGTGTCGTCCAGATGGCCGGCAAAACCGGAGGATTTCCAGAAATGATACGCCAGATTCACGGGATAGCACAGGGAGTCCACCTCGTATTTCCGCTCCCAGGCCATAGGATTGCGGAACTCGGTATCGTCGTGGAACTGCCACTGTGTGATGTGATCTCCGTTGCGGTTGAAGGCGTTGGCATACGGGTCGTTCAGGATGCAGAGGGACTGCCGCTTCACAAGGCTTGCGACAAAGGCAAGGATCTCGGAATCTTCCCTTGTCAGCGGGAGATAATGCCGGACCTGGGCCGAGGAATCCCTCAGCCACATGGCCGGAATGTCGCCGGTGATGACAAAGGCGCCGTTCCCGTCGGGCGTAACGGTCGTCTCAATGGTGTTCAGATAGGTCGCCGGGAACATCTCCGCGATCTTCGGACGGCCCATCCGGATCAGCTTGTTCTGGATATCCGCCACATACGCGTTCATTCTTTCGGTAATCAGAGCCATGATTTCCTCCGGTATCTGTTATTTTTCATACGGATTTCCGCTTCCGCCGAGCTTTAGGATCCTGCATCCCGCAGACCGGACGATGCGGTTGTACAAAGCGAGGGTTTCTCCTTCCGGAAGGGGCAGACGGACGTAAACGTGATCCAGTCCCGCTTCATCCGCCCTCCTCAGAAGGGAGAAAAGCCGGCGGGACGCTTCTTTCGCGTCGTTCCGGGGTCCCGTGAGCAGCATCGTGCCGCCGTTGAAGTATCCGGCGTCTTCGTTCGGGATCATCACGCCGTAATGTCCCTCCGCGGTTTCGCGCACATACCGGAGAAACGTCTCCTCGGGCGCGTCGATCAGAACGATGTCGGCTTTCGGGGAATAGTGCCTGTACTTCATGCCGGGAGATTCCGGCGGTGCGTCGCCGGCGAGCTGGGGCTCCACGACCGCGGGAGAGATCATGACTTTCCGGCAGACTGCCGCCAGCATATCGGGCGTGACGGCGCCGGGACGGAGAACCGTGCAGGCGTCTTCCCCGTCGAGCCGGATCACGGTGGACTCCAAACCGATCTCACATTCGCCGCCGTCTATGACCATATCGATGAGCCCGTCTAAATCCGCCCTGACATGAGCGGCGGAGGTCGGGGAGGGACTGCCGGAACGGTTGGCGGACGGCGCGGCGATCGGATGCCCGGATACTTCGATCAGCCGATGCGCCACGGGATTGGAGGGACAGCGGATCGCGACCGTGTCCATCCCGGCCGTGACTGTGGAGGGGATACAGTCCCGTTTTTTTAATATCACCGTGAGCGGCCCGGGCATGAACCGCTTCGCAAGAGCAAAGTACAACGGATTCGTATGAGCAACGTTTTCCGCGTCCCCCGGCTCGGCGATGTGAACGATCAGCGGGTTGTCGGCGGGACGTCCTTTCGCCGCGAAAATCTTTTGCGCGGATCCTTCCAGGTACGCGCTGCCGGCAAGCCCGTAAACGGTCTCGGTCGGGATCGCGACCAATCCTCCGCTCCGGATCACGTCCGCGGCTCTCCGGATTACTTCTTCGTCCGTCTCCCTGTTTCCGGTGACGGTCAGATATTCCGTATTCATGAAGGCCTCCGTCCTGCGTCGGGGTTCTGTTCGCCGTTTTTCAGCTTTTCGGCTGTATCGGCGGTTGCCAGCGCGTCGATCATGCCGCCGATGTCTCCGTTGATGAAACTTTCGAGCGTGTATACCGTCAGCCCGATGCGGTGATCCGTCACCCTGCTTTCTCTGAAATTATACGTGCGGATGCGCTCGCTCCTGTCTCCCGTGCCGACCTGGGAACGGCGCTCGCTGGCGATCCTGTCGTTCTGTTCCCTTGACTTCATGTCGTACAGCTTGGTCCGCAGGATCTTCATCGCGCGGTCCCGGTTTTTGAACTGGCTTCGCTCGTCCTGACACTCCACCACGATCCCCGTAGGTTTGTGGATCAGCCGGATGGCGGATTCCGTCTTGTTGATGTGCTGGCCGCCGGCTCCGCTGGACTTGATCGTTTCGATCTCCAGATCGTTCTGGTTGATCTCCACCTCCACGTCCTCCGCTTCCGGAAGGACCGCGACTGTCGCCGTGGAGGTGTGGATCCGGCCGGAGGTCTCCGTTTCCGGTACGCGCTGAACCCTGTGAACGCCGCTCTCGTATTTGAAGCGGGAATACGCGCCGGTCCCGCTGACGGTAAACGTTATCTCGCGGTACCCGCCGAGTTCCGTTTCATTCGCGCTGACCAGTTCGGTTTTGTACCGCTGCGCGTCTGCATACATAGCGTACATCCGGTACAGGACCCCCGCGAAAAGCGCGGCTTCTTCCCCGCCGGCGCCGGCACGGATCTCGATCACCACGTTTTTCTCATCCATGGGATCCTTCGGAAGAAGCATGATTTTCAGCTCTTCCTCTGCTTTTGCGGCGGTTTCCTTCGAGATCCTGTATTCTTCCTCCGCCATTTCGATCAGATCCGGATCGTGTTCGCTCTCGAGCAGCGCGCGGGCTTCTTCCCCGTCCGAAAGCGCCTTTTTGTACTCCCGGAACTTCCCGATCACGGGAGCGAGCGACGCCCGTTCCTTCATCAGAGCGGTATAACGTTCGATATCCCGCATGGCATCCGGATCGGACAGCGCCGCTTCGATGCTGTCGAAGCGTTTTTCCGCTTCAAGAAGTCGTTCAAACATGAATTCTTCCTCCGCGGCATTCCGCGACAAGCTCCGCCGTCTTTCCCGCGCGCGCTTCGATCGCTTCGAAATCTCCCGCTTCCAGCAGCTTCGCGTCCGCGACAAAGCTTCCGCCGCAGCAGAACACACACGGCAGAGAGAGATATGAGGGGAGGTTTTCTGCCGTGATCCCGCCTGTCGGCATGAAGCGAACATCTCGGTACGGGGCGGAAAGAGCTTTCAGCATTTTCACGCCGCCGGAGACTTCCGCAGGAAAGAATTTCAGCGCGGAAAAACCGTAGGCGCACGCCGCTTCGATCTCCGTAGGCGTCATGACGCCGGGAATGAAGGGGATCCCCCCTTCGAGCGCCGCTTCCGCGATTTTCGGATTGAATCCCGGCGCGACGGCAAACTCTGCGCCCGCCGCGAGCGCGTCTTTCAGCTGCGCTTCCGTCAGTACGGTCCCGGCTCCGACCAAGAGATCGGGTTCCGCTTCGCGCATCCTGTAAATCACGTCGCTCGCAGCGTCCGTCCGGAAGGTGATCTCCGCGGCGTAAAGTCCCCCTTTGCGCAGAGCGGAAGCCAACGCGGGCGCTTTTTCCGCGTCGTTCAGAGTGACGACCGGGATCAGGCCGGTGTTGTGTAAAAGTTCAAACCAGTTTCTCATATCCGCACGAAAACGATATCCCGGTACCGGGATGATACCGGAATATCGCTTTTGCCTTTTCCATCTGAGATATTATTTGCAGAACGCCGCAAACGCGCGGTGCGCTTCGTACAGGTCAGCCTTGGAAATCAGCTCGAACGGCGCGTGCATGGACAGCACCGGAACGCCGATATCCACGGTTTCGATGTTGCGGTTGGCGATGTACATGGCAACGGTGCCTCCGCCGCCCTGATCCACCTTTCCGAGCTCCGCGGTCTGCCAGACGACGCCCGCTTCGTCGAAGATCTTCCGGACTTCGCCGACCAGTTCGGCAGACGCATCGTTTGTCCCGCCTTTTCCGCCGGATCCGGTGTACTTGGAGAGTCCGACGCCGGCGTGTACGATGGCGGAATTGCGCTTTTCGTAGACTTCGGAATAATTCGGATCGTATGCGGCGGTCACGTCCGCGGAAAGGCACTTCGAGCGGTTCCGAACGACGTTGAAGTTTCCGCCGAGATTTTTGGCCAGTTCGTCGATGAGATCGGCGAGAAGGATGCACTGCATGCCGCTGATGCCTTCGCTCCCGATCTCTTCCTTGTCCGCGAGCACTGCAATGTTGGTATGTACGCTGTCCTCCGCTTCGATGAGGGAAGTCAGGGCGGGATAGGCGCAGACCCGGTCGTCGTGGCCGTAGGAACCGATGAGCCAGCGGTCCAGTCCGACGTCCACGGAATTCTGGGCGGGAACGATGCTCAGTTCCGCGCTGATGAAGTCCGATTCGGTGATGCCGTATTTCTCGTTGAGCAGGATCATGATGTTGAGCTTGCTCTTGTCGTCGGCGGGCGTGACTGTTCCGTCCTCTTCCATGAACGGGGAGGTCCCGAGAATCACGTTCAGGCCTTCGCCCGTAAATGCTTGGCCGAGCGGACGTCCGTTCTGATCCTTTGCGAGATGCGGCAGCAGGTCGGAAATGCAGAATACGGGATCTCCCGGTTCGTCGCCGATCCGCACATCCACCGTTTCGCCTCCGGCCTTTTTCACGACGCCGTGAAGCGCGAGCGGGATCGTGATCCACTGGTACTTCCGGATCCCGCCGTAATAATGCGTCTTGAAGTAGGCGAATCCGTCGTTCTCAAAGAGCGGATGCTGCTTGAGGTCCAGTCTAGGGGAATCGATGTGTGCGGCGCAGATGCGGACGCCGTTCTCGATCGGCTCAGTCCCGACGTGGATGGCAAAAAGGCTCTTGCAGCGGTTGTTCAGGTAGATCCTGTCGCCGGCGGAGATCGGATCGCCCACGCTCCAGGCCTTGTATCCCGCCTTCTCCAGCAGAGCGATCCCGGCTTTTACCGCCTCGCGTTCGGTTTTTGACTGATCCAGCCAGGAGGCGTATCCTTCGGCGTAACGCTTCGCCGCTTCCAGTTCTTCCGCGGATTTCATTTCGAATACGTTCTTTTTCTTGTAGAACAGTTCCTCTCTCAGATTCTGTCCCTTCGTCTTTTCGCTCATGTCGTCCATTCCTTTCACGATCCGGTTCCGGATCTCTGAGATTCAGTAGTACAGCGAACGGTACACATCCGCCTTTTTTTCGATTTCCTTGATTTTTTTATTTAAGTCCGCGTACGGAGTCTTCGTCAGATTCCCGTTCTGATCGGTGTTTCCTTCTTCCAGCGCCCAGAACGTCACGTTTTCCACGTTCGTCTCATAAGCGGCCAGCACGGGAGTCCACCTTCCGTACAGGGAATAGAGATAGGCCAGATAATAGGTCCC
>JAEEGF010212353.1_pt1 | contig 10872 bp, 12 predicted proteins | sample 9134171 | NCBI WGS metagenome assembly JAEEGF01 (sample SAMN16246542, study PRJNA631951) | gut metagenome | biome: gut microbiome; feature: rumen; material: AP-attached | host: Bos | place: Iran: Karaj | collected 2018-10 | reverse complement strand
CTTCATCATCAAAGGATGTTGTTCCTTGCGGATCGACATTCAGACGGATGGTGTAGGGTGCACCTGATTCCAGTTTTTCTTTAATCTCTTCCTTGCTTAAAAGCTTGCAGGGATCGACGAAATAGAAGGAATCTCCCTGTTCCTGACGCTGCTTTTCGATCTCTTCTTCGCTGCAGAAACAGTAGTGGGCCTTACCCAGATCGATCAGTTTATGCGCATATTCACTGTAGATACCCGATCTCATACGGTCGGACTGTACATAGGGTCCGTAATCTCCGCCGACATCCGGTCCTTCATCATGAGAAAGGGAACACTGTTTCAGTGTCTCGTAGATGATATCGACGGCACCTTCGACCAGTCTTCCCTGGTCGGTGTCCTCGATCCTGAGTATGAAATCACCGTCATCTTTTTTGGCGATCAGGTAGGCATAGAGAGCTGTTCTGAGATTGCCGATATGCATATAGCCGGTAGGCGACGGTGCGAATCTTGTTCTGACTTTGTTCATAGTATTTCTCCCTTTGTTCATTTTAGCAGAACACTGCGCATTAAACTAGCAAATATACCTAAATTAAGATAAAATAAAGTGCGGTAGGTGACGATATGAAATTTGAATATGTGCCAAAAGGAGTCTGTTCCAGACATTATACCTTCGATATCGACGGAGATACGATCAGATCGCTCGTCGTTGAAGGCGGATGTATGGGAAATCTGGCCGGAATCTCCAGGATCGTCGTCGGCATGAAGGTCGATGATGTCATCCGTGCATTTGAAGGCGTTGACTGCAATTTCAAAGGCACGAGCTGTCCGGATCAGATCGCCAGAGCGCTCAAGGAATACAAACTGTCTTTATAAACACGATCGGATCGTGTTTCTTCTTTTAAGGAGCCTATGACTGTCATTCTTTATCTTGTTTGTATCAGTATTTTCGTACTGATTGACCAGATCGTGAAAAAAGCTGTCCTGAATCATCTGGCGCTCGGTTCGGCTGTCGAAATGATCAGGAACTTTTTTTATCTGACTTATGTGCGCAATTACGGTGCCGGTTTTTCGATCTTACAGAATGCGACATTGTTTCTGATTGTTCTGTCCGTGATCGCCAGCATTGTGCTTTTTTACTATCTTTTGAAAAGCGGGAAGGACGATCTGATCTCAAAAATGTCATATCTGCTGATCATATCGGGAGCCATCGGCAATCTCATTGACAGGATCCGCTTCGGATATGTCGTGGACTTTCTTGATTTCAAGATATTCGGATATGATTTTCCGGTATTCAATGTCGCCGATTCTTTTATCACAGTCGGCTGTTTCATACTGATCATCAAAACATTGTGGGAGGCCAGACATGCCGCAGATTGAACTGATCGTCGATGAAGAAAACACCGATGTCAGACTGGATGTCTATCTGGCGGAGAATACGCCTTTGTCCAGAACAGCGATACAGAAGCTGATTGAAAACGGTCAGCTTTTTCTCAACGGTGAAGTGCCAAACAAAAAGACGAAGACCCAGCTGAACGACCATGTTTCTTTCTGCTATGAAGAGAAAACACTGACAGATATACTGCCGCAGGATATCCCTCTCAATATCGTCTATGAAGATGAAGATCTGATCGTCATCAACAAGCCCAAGGGCATCGTTGTCCATCCTGCTGTCGGCAATCCCGACGGCACGATCGTCAATGCCTTGCTTTATCATTGCAAGGAACTTTCCGATGTCAACGGCTACTACCGTCCGGGCATCGTACACAGGATCGACAAGGATACATCCGGACTGCTGGTATGCGCCAAAAACAATGAGACACATTCCAATCTGTCTGAACAGCTGAAAGACAAGACCTGTTTCAGAAAGTATTATGCGATCGTATCCGGTGTGATCGAAAACAATGAAGGGGAGATCGATGCGCCGATCGGCAGGAGCGAGAAAAACAGGCAGAACATGTGTGTGACACCGAAGAATTCCCGGCCGGCTCTGACGCTGTTCCGTGTCCTGGAACGCTATGATGATTCCTGTCTTCTGGATGTCGAACTCAAGACAGGCAGGACACATCAGATCAGAGTGCACATGCAGTATATCGGCCATCCGGTCGTCAACGACCAGAGATACGGAAGAAAGATCATCGATGAAAGCGGTCAGTACCTGCATGCGTATTATCTTTCTTTTATCCATCCGAAAACGATGGAACGGATGGAATTTCAGACAGATATGCCTGAGTATATGAAGGAATATATCAAGAACAAGGGCAGTAAAGCATGAAAGACGATAAGAATTACGCAAAGATGTACCAGATTGCGTATGTTCTGGTCTCAAAATACGGCTTTTCAACGCAAATGATCAAGCAGTATGCCCAGTTCATCAATGTTGAACTGTGGCTTCTGAATCTCAATGATCCCAAATACCAGATCATCCGTATCACGACAAACAAGGCAGAAGACTACAGTCAAGATGCTTCGCGTGTCGAAACGATCATCAAGGCATTTTCATCGATCTACCGGAAACAGCTGGCTTTTCTGGATATCCATGTATCGGATGAAACATATATTCAGTCTCTGGAAGATCATGATTATCTGATCCTTGAACACAATTATTCTGCCGGAACAGATGTCAGCCAGATCTATCCCGAGATCTATCATGCTGTCGATGACAGTGCCGATCCTGATAATGAAGTCAGCCGTTTCATCTCCATGATCACATCTGCCGTTCATCAGACAGAAAAGAATAAACCTGTTTTCAGAAGAAGGACATCACCGGTGAATACCGTGATCATCGTTGCATGTGTGATCATGTATCTGATATCGGCTTATCTGATGAAAGATCATCCCGAATCTGCCGTCTATGTCTTTTTAGGCGCTGACTACGGAACGTTTACGAGAGGACTGCATCAGTACTGGCGTCTGTTTACCTGCGCTTTTCTGCACGGGGGCATCATTCATCTTGCCAGCAACATGTATTCGCTGTACATGATCGGTGCCTATCTGGAAAGGATGATGGGAAAGAAATACTATCTGCTTTCACTGTTTGTCTGCATCCTGACTGCGTCGCTGACCCAGGATATTCTATCAGACAATACGATCACTCTTGGCATCTCGGGAGGCATCTACGGTCTGCTGGTGATACTGATTACTGACATGCTGAAACGGAAAATCACGACTGTCAGTGCCTTTCTGCCGCTGATCATCGTAAACCTGATGATCAATATGCTGGATCAGACGGCCTGGATCGCCCATATCGGCGGACTGGTAGGGGGGTTTGTAATGTATTTCTTCTATACGGAAAAAGATAAGAGGGGGCCTTCGGTACTGATTGCTGTGATGTTGTTGTGTCTGTTTGTCAAATATGTGACAATGAAGACGATCTCTCCGATCTATCCCGGAACGGATATGCAGGTAGTGAGATTATGGGGCGATCTGGGTTTCAGGGATTATGCGGAAAAACTGGCCGCAAGGCTATATGATGTATACAAGGTTTACGGAGGTTGATTGATATGGTCATTTCTTGGGAAGAATATTTCATGGGGCTGGCACATCTGTCGGCATTGCGGTCCAAGGACCCCAATACGCAGGTCGGAGCCTGCATCGTCGATCAGGACAACAAAGTCGTTTCGATCGGCTATAACGGCATGCCCAGAGGCTGTAACGATGCGGATTTCCCCTGGGAGAGGGAAGGCGGTTTCCTGGATACGAAGTATGCCTTTGTCGTACATGCGGAACTCAATGCCATTCTGAATTCGCCAAGACCGGTCAACGGCTGTACCTTGTATGTATCGCTGTTTCCCTGCAACGAATGTGCCAAGGCGATCATCCAGTCCGGCATTAAAAAGATCATCTATGAATCAGACAAATATGACGGTACCGAAGGAAACATCGCATCAAAAAAGATGCTGCAGGAGGCAGGTGTCGAGCTGCAGCAGCTTCCTTACGAGGTAAACGTTATCCTTAAGAGTGAAAAGTGATCGTCTGATCGTATTTATGTTCTTTATAAAGGCTCTTATAGTAAGTAAGAGCTTTTTCTTCGCCGTTTTCCTTGAGATACTTAAGAAGATAGGAGATCTGTTCAACTGTTTTTGGATTCATGACATGGATCTCTTTTGAATTCACAAAGAAATCATAGGGTTCCGCCTGTGTATATTTCTCTTTTTTGTATACCTTGGAAGCACTGATGCGGTCGATCACCGATTCAAGCATGTATCTGAAGGGCATCTCTATGCAGGAAAGCTTCGTATCGCTGCCGAGCCTGTCGGTCCAGTATTCCCAGTGATGTTTGTTTCTGCCTTTGTGATGCAGCCAGCACTGTGAATAGCCTTTGACCTGTTTTTCCTTGCTGATGGGAGAGCGGTCACCCTGAAAATAGGTGACGGAAGGCCAGAACTCGCTGAAAGAATATTTCGAAAGGTCATGCAGAAGCCCCTGGGCATACATTCCGCATTTAAAACAGGTCTTCATGACCAGAAAACGATGTGTATTGATCGTATGCAGATGACCGAAAAAGCGTTTCGCAAAACTCATGTTTTCCACGATCAAAATTATACATCAAAGACTTGAAGAAATGATTTCCGATTCACTCTGCCGGGTGGTCAGCATATGAAAAATGTTATATAATACATGTATGCCAAATCGCCATGAATATCGCGAAAAAATCGTATTTTCACTGTATCAGCATCTTCTGCTTCACAAGGATCTGAACAGCTGTTTTGATGATAATCTCGAAAATGATGAAGATGAATTCGTATCTTCCATGAAGGAAGATCTTCTTGCCAACAAAGATTCTTACATTTCTGAGATCGCAAAACATCTGAACAAATGGTCGTTTGACAGACTGAATCTTGTGGAACAGGCGATCCTGCTGGAGACAGTTTCCGAAATCAGCCAGGGGATCAATGACCGGGCAGTTGTGATCGATGAAGCAGTAATCATGGCAAAGGAATATTGTGATGAAGATGCTTATAAGTATATCAACGGAGTTCTGGATCATATATGCAGCAGGTCACAGTAAGCAGTCTGGTCAGATATCTGAAGAATTCTCTCGATCAGAATCATAATCTGCAGAAAATCTACGTGTCTGGGGAAATTTCCAATTACCACAGACATTTTTCAGGTCATCTGTATTTCACATTGAAAGACGAATATGCCGCCATCAGCTGCGTCATGTTCAAGTCAGCGGCTTCTACTTTGGGTTTTGAACCCAAGACAGGAGACAAGGTCATCGTCTATGCCAATGTCTCGATCTTTGAAAGCAGCGGACAGCTGCAGCTGTATGTACTGAAGATCACACCCCAGGGATATGGTGATCTTTATGCTAGATATGAAGCTCTGAAGAAAAAACTGAGTGAAGAGGGCAAATTCGATCTTGGGCACAAGAAGGAATATACGATCACTTATCCCGAAAGGATAGCAATACTGGTGGGTGATCATTCGGCAGCCATGTCGGATATCAGAAGATCGTTTGAGAGAAGATGGCCCTTGTGTCAGACGGATTATTATCCGGTACTGGTTCAGGGAAACGATGCCGCAAAAGACATCATTGAAAAACTGAAAGACGCAGATGAAAAAGATTATGATGCGATCATCCTGGCAAGAGGCGGAGGATCCTTTGAAGATCTATTCTGTTTCAATGATGAAGCCCTTGTAAACTGCATCTACGGGCTCAGGACATTCATCGTGACCGGTATCGGACACGAACAGGATTTTACCTTATGTGATTTTGTCGCTGACTTGCGTGCAGCGACACCGACTGCAGCTGTAGAACTGATCACGCCGGATATCACGGAAGTAAGCAAGCTGATCGATGAATATGAATCCGATCTGAAACAGATCATGTACGATCTGTGTGCGAAAAAGAGGATGGAATTCGACTATCTGACAGCCAGACTCTTCCATTATCAGGAAAGACTCTCATCGATAAATGAGCGTATCGATGCCGCTGTAACACTGATCAGGACATCGATTCAGCATAAAATCGCAAGATATGAGGAACGCGTGGATCATTATGATGATTCCATGTCCTTAAACCTTGATTTAAAGCTCAATAATGCACGTTTATTGTACAAACGATTAAATACACTTCTGGAAGCTTACAACGCTGAAAACGTCCTAAAAAGGGGCTACAGCCTGATCGTGCAGGAAGACAGAGTGGTGAAAAGGAAGGCAGATCTGAAAAAAGATGTATTTCAGGTCAGATTTGCGGACGGAATGATTGACGCCGTGGAAAGGAACTGATATGGAAAAAGAGTTATCTTTTGAACAGCAGATGAAGAAACTGCAGGATATCGTCGAAAAACTGGAAAAAAACGATGTTGAACTGGATGAATCGATCGCCCTTTATGAAGAAGGACTCAGACTTTCAAAAATACTGAAAGAACAGCTGGATCAGTTTGAAAAAAAGATCGAAGAGTTAAGCAGGGATGATGAAGATGAATGATTTTGAGACTCATATCAGCAATTATCTGAAAAGACAGAGGCCCTGTCTGATATCCGATGCCATGGCCTACGCAATGGAGGGAGGCAAGCGCTTCCGTCCGCGTATCATTTTTGCGATCACAAAAGGCATGGGTTTTGATGAAAACATCGCTTACGATGCCGCTCTGGCGCTGGAGATGATACAGACTTATTCGCTGATCCATGATGATCTGCCGGCAATGGACAATGATGACATGAGAAGGGGAAAACCCTCGTTGCATAAGGCGTTCAGGGAAGATATCGCCATACTGACAGGTGACCAGCTGCTGACCGATGCCTTTCGAGTCATCAGCGAAAGCAAAGATTATGACGACAGTGTCAAAGTCAACATCATCAGGGCATTAAGCACCTATGCCGGAAGTGACGGCATGATCTATGGCCAGCTGCTGGATGTCACAGCCGATGATGAACATATCGACAAAGAAAAACTGGAAGAGATTCAGGACAACAAGACCGGCGGTCTGTTCAAGATCTCCTGTCTGATCCCGATGTATATCCGCAAGGAAAAAAATGAAGCATATTATACAAAACTCGGTTCTCTGATCGGCCGCATCTTCCAGAACCAGGACGATCTTTTTGATCAGATCAAGACCGAACAGGAAATGGGCAAGAATCTTTCCGATGCCAAAAACAATAAGGGAACGGCGCTTTCTGTCTATTCCCTGCAGGAACTGAAAGATCTCATTGATGAAGAGTTTGCCCAACTCGACAGATATCTTGAAGAAGCTACTTTTGATACATCGTATCTGAAAGACATATTGAAAAAACTGAAGGAGCGTTAGAATGAATATTTCCGAAATCAGAAATCCTCTGTTTCTGAAAGAACTGGATCAGGAAGAACTTAAAAACGTCTGCAGCGAAATCAGGGATTATATCATCACTTATGTCAGCAGAAACGGCGGCTATCTATCCGGCAACCTTTCATCCATCGAACTCAGCGTCATGCTGAACAAGGTCTTTTCCGATGAAGATTCGCTGCTGTTTGACGGAAACGATCTGAATTACACGAATAAGATCCTCAACGGAAAAGCCGATGAACTGAACATGAATTCCAACGGTGCCTATTCTTTGGGTAACGCCATCGGTCTGGCTGCTTCCAGAGATCTTGAACACAGAGAAAACAATATCGTCGTGGTAGTCAATTCAAACGATCTTCTTTCGGGAAGAAATATCGAAGCATTGAATCTGATCTCTGCTTTGGGAAAGAAACTGATCATCGTCTTCAATGATGATACGACGATCGACAGAGGCATAGGACTGATCGATAAACTGATCTCGGGATTAAGAAATACAAAATCCTATACGAACCTGAAGGACAATGTCAAAGATCTGATCCGTCCGGCAAAGAAGGGTGATAAGATCATCGAAAACATTCATAATCTCAAGACCAGCATCAAGAAGAACGTCATCGATGAAGGTGTCTTCTCCGGATTCGATATCGATTATATCGGCCCGATCGACGGACATAATCTGAATGACCTGCAGAGAGCGTTTGAGATCGCAAAAGACAAAGCCTATCCCTGTGTCGTGCACTGTCTGACGACAAAAGGGAAGGGTTATGGCTATGCGGAAGCTTCCACAAATGATGCATGGAACAGAGTCGGCAGTTTCGATGTGAAAAGCGGAAAACTGGTCCATGAGGAAACACAGGATCTAATGTATCCGAAAAACATTGCCGGTATGACGATCGAAAAACTGATGGCGGAAAACAGGAATCTGGTCTGTGTCACGACCAGGAACATCAATGACTACGGTGTCGCCAATGTTTTTGCGAAGTATCCGGACCGCTGTTTCGATGCGGCATCCAGTGCCGAGAATTCGCTCAGTTTCGCTTCGGGACTTGCTTTGGACGGACGGATACCGTATATCACATTGCGCAGTTTTGAACTGCCAAATGCCTATAAGATCCTGAAAAACCAGGTCAACAAGCTGTATAAACCGATGATCATAGGTCTGATCAATGACGGAAATCTGGATTATGATCTGTTATCAAAACTGGACAACGTATTTGTCTGCGAACCCTGTGATGCTGATGAACTGCAGGATTTCGTCTATACCGGATTGAAAACTGAACGTCCTTTGATCATCATTTACCCGGATAAATGCATCGAATTCAAAGAAAAAAGTGATTTTTGTGAGAAAAAGTTAGGAATTTGGCAGAAATATGCGAATAATGTAGTAGGGAATATCGCAGTCGCTTCCTGCGGTCCCGATTTCAGCACGATCCGTGATATGATCGCATCCAATGATCTGCCATATGAACTGATCAATATTGACTGTCTGCTGCCGATCGACAGGAAAACTGTCGATGAAGTTCTGGATAATCATAAACAATTGTTTATTTATGGTCATAAAGCAGAAGAAGCAATATTGAAATACATCAATGAAAGCGGAAAGAACTGTACTGTTTCATTCATTGATGAATCTTCAGCAAGGAAATTCCTGGATACAGTAAAAGAAAAGAGTAATGCTTAAAAGTCTTTATATCAGAAACTATGCGATTATCGATGAACTGACACTGGATTTCAGCGACGGTTTTACTGTGTTTACAGGTGAGACTGGTGCCGGAAAATCCATTATCGTCGGTGCGCTTTCATATCTGATCAAAGGGAAGGCGGATCCTTCCGTGATCAGAAACGGAAGTGACAAGGCGGTCATAGAAGGAATCTTTTCCGTGGAAGACTATATGAAAAACAGTCTTGATGAAGCAGAAATCGATTATGATGATGAACTGATCATACGCAGAGTGATTTCAAGAGACAATCACAATTCGATCCGGATCAATCAGTGTTCCGTCACACTGTCTTTTCTCACTGATCTGTTTGATGAACATATCGATATTCATTCACAGAAAGATTCCCAGTATCTGCTTTCAAAAAACAATCATCTGAAACTACTGGATAAATATATTCAGCAGGGGGAGCTGATCGAAGCATACAGAGATGCCTATGGTTTGTATACGAATGCATTAAAAGAATATGAAGAACTGGAAAACAACACTTATAACCAGAGCGAACTGGACTTCTATAAATATGATCTGAATGAACTGGAAGAAGCAAAAATCGACCCGGATGAAGAAAACGAGCTTCTCGATAAGGAAAAAAGATATAAATCAGCTGAAAAATACATCAATGTACTGACAGGAGCCATCGATCTGTTTGACGGTGAAGAAGGGATCTCTGAGAAACTTTCAGCATTGATCAAATTGCTGAATCTGGATGACAGCGCGATATCTTCCATTAAAGAGAATACTGTGAATCTGTTCTATTCGCTTGTTGAAGAAATGGAAGGGTTAAAGAAGATCCTTTCTCAATTCACGGATGAAGATATCAATATAGAATATATCGAGGAACGGCTTTACAGCTATTCAAGACTGAAAAGAAAACACAATACAGATACAGACGGTCTGATCAGAAAACAGAAGGAACTGAAAGATAAGATCAGTTTCTTTGAAGACCGCGATTTTGTCCTGGCAGAAAAGAAAAAAGAACTCGATCTGCTTCATGGCAAGGCTTATGAACTTGCGCAGAAACTGAGTTCCATCAGAAAGAACAAGGCACTTGTTCTAGAGGATCAGATCATGACGAATGCCAGAGACCTGATGCTTCCGAATGTATCTTTCAAGATCAATATCGATGAGACAGATATGAACCGTAACGGAATCGATGATGTTGAGTTCTATGTCTCCATGAACAAAGGAGAAGATCTCAAACCTTTGAAAAATGCAGCTTCCGGCGGTGAGATCAGCAGGCTGATGCTGGCATTAAAATCTGTATTTACTGAATTAAGTGACACTTCACTGGCTATTTTCGATGAGATCGACAGCGGTGTATCCGGCAAAGTCGCACTGGCGATCGGACAGAAGATCAATGAGATCGCAAAAAGCACGCAGGTATTATGTATCACGCATCTTGCAGCCGTTGCTGCTTGTGCAAAACAGCATTTCTTTATCTACAAGACTGATTCCGATGCTTATTCCAATACTTCAGTAAAGAAACTCGATCATGAGGATATCATCCGTGAACTGGCAATGATCTCTTCCTCAGATACATCAGATTCAGCAATCAAAGCGGCAGAAGAACTGTATCAGAGCGCCCAGGACAGCATCCGGAAATGAAACTTGATACTGCAATCAAGGAATATATGATCTCTCTGTCCTCATCTCAAGGCATGTCGGACAATACGATATCCAATTATGCCCGTGATCTGAACAAATACAGAGATTATCTGAAAGAAAAAGAAATTGAAGATACAAACAATATCAGAGAAGATGATATCTTCTCTTTTATTGATCTTCTGAATAAGAAATATGCACAAGCGACTGTCAGCAGGATCAAGACATCGATCCGTAATTTTCATCGTTTTCTGAATTTCAAATATGATTTTAAAGATCCATCATTAAATATAAAGGTATCAAAAGGG
>JAEEGF011931750.1_pt1 | contig 10874 bp, 5 predicted proteins | sample 9134171 | NCBI WGS metagenome assembly JAEEGF01 (sample SAMN16246542, study PRJNA631951) | gut metagenome | biome: gut microbiome; feature: rumen; material: AP-attached | host: Bos | place: Iran: Karaj | collected 2018-10 | reverse complement strand
GTCTGAGTTGTGGTCTTACTGTGTTTAGGTGTTATTTGGGAAAAGTAACCCCTTGTAACACATAAAAATGACACCTTTTAACACCTCTTCATGCAAAAAAGTGTTTCATTTACTATTGGTAATAGTTGCAAGTATGAGTTTAACAATTAATTTCAATTTGAAGTCCCCATCCAAGGAGCATTCTTTACTCTTTGCAATCATAAGAGTGGATGGTAGGCAGTTAAGAGTTAGCACACAACAGAATGTGCTTACTGCAAGTTTTGATAAGGTAAAGCAGAGGTGCTTTACAAGTAAGGAAAAGTTCTCTATGAGAGAGAATAAGCATAGTGAAGAGGTGAATAAAATCCTTGATGATATTGTCTCCATAGTAAGCAGAATATACAACTCTTCTATCCCTGATAGTGACTTGTTTGGTTCTATCCATTCTGCTATTTCTGACTTAACAGAGGTGATGAAGAAGGAAAAAGAAACATTGCAGATGTCACCTATTGAGTTCTTCTCTTACTACATTGAACAGAAAAGGGTTGATAGTCACACTGGCAGATATATTGGAGAAAGGACAAAGATACATCAGAGGACAGTCATCAAAAGACTTTCATGTTTTCTTGAAGACAAGAAACTGCCAGATACCTTTGCTACCTTTACATCTAAATTGTTTGACCAGCAGTTTACAGATTGGTGTTATGGCACTAAAAACTACAAGCAGAATACAGTATATGCTACCTATGGGGTATTGAAACCTCTTTTGAATGCAGCAAGAGCAGAAGGTTTTGAGTTTGGTGATGCTTATAAAACTCTAAAAGGTAAGTGCAATGATACTGATGCCATCTATCTAACAGAAGATGAAATAAGGAAAATATATCAACTTGATATACCATCCCTTATGGAAGCAGGAGAGATAGATGCCAAATCCACTATTGAGATAACAAGAGACCTTTTCATTATTGCTTGTTGGACTGGTTTAAGAAGAAGTGATATAAACAGACTTGAAAAGGCAACATTTGATACTGATACAAAGACAATTACAATCACCACAGAGAAAACAAAACAGCAAGTTGTTATCCCTATGCATCCAATGGTGCTTGCCTTATATATTAAATATAATGGCAAGTTTCCTTATCTTTGTGACAAGGGGAAGGCAAACAATCATTTGAGAGAGTGTGGCAGACTTGCAGGTATTGACAATGATGTAAGAATGGTTGAGAATAGGGGAGGGATGGTCTCAACCCTTGCTTACAAAAAGTACCAACTTATTGGTATGCACACTGGCAGAAGGTCATTTGCAACCAATATGTATAAGAGGAGGTTCCCAACCATAGCCATTATGAAATTGACTGGTCATACAACAGAGAGTAATTTCTTAAAATATATCAAAGTAACTCCTGAGGAAAATGCTTTGATGATGGCAGAGGAGTTCTTCAAGATACAAAAGCCATTTGAAGAAGACACTGTGTAATGCAGTCAAATAACACCTAAACACAGTAAGACCACAACCCAGACACCAAAATATCTGAATTGTGGTCTTAAACTATTGGTAATCTTGCAAATATGGTGAACTTTCCCAACCAGTTTTAACAAGTCTGCACTTGGTCAACTTGGTCTTGAAAATGCCTCATAATTACTCCCACTCGATTGTCGATGGTGGCTTCGACGAGATGTCGTAGCAAACGCGATTGACTCCTTTAACCTTATTAATGATGTCGTTCGAGACTTTTGCCATGAATTCGTAGGGTAGGTGAGCCCAGTCTGCTGTCATGGCGTCTGTGCTCGTTACGGCCCTTAATGCAACGGGGTTCTCGTAGGTGCGTTCGTCGCCCATCACTCCGACGCTTCGAACGTCGGAGAGCAGGATAGCTCCAGCCTGCCAGATCTGGTCGTAGAGTCCCCAGTCGCGCAGTCCCTGGATGAAGATGTCGTCGGCATCTTGCAGGATGCGAACCTTTTCTGGCGTGATTGCTCCAAGGATTCGGACTGCCAGACCTGGTCCTGGGAAAGGATGACGACCTATGAGATGCTCTGGAATGCCCAGCTGACGGCCCACTCGACGCACTTCGTCCTTGAAGAGCCACTTCAGAGGCTCGCACAGGGAAAGGTGCATTTCTTCTGGGAGGCCGCCTACATTGTGATGACTCTTGATGACCTTGCCCGTAATGTTCAGGCTTTCTATTCGGTCAGGGTAAATCGTGCCTTGAGCCAACCACTTAGCATCCGTAATCTTCTTCGCTTCGGCATTGAAGACTTCTATGAAGTCGCGACCTATGATTTTGCGCTTCTTCTCTGGCTCAGTCACACCGTCGAGGTCGGCAAAGAAGCGAGCGCTTGCATCCACTCCGATGACGTTCAGGCCCAGACATTCGTAGTCCTTCATGACATTCTGGAACTCGTTCTTTCGAAGCATTCCGTGGTCCACGAAGATGCAGGTCAGTCGATCTCCGATAGCGCGATTGAGCAAAACGGCTGCCACACTACTGTCTACGCCTCCAGAAAGGCCGAGGATAACACGGTCGTTCCCAATCTGTGCTTTCAATTCGGCAACGGTCGTTTCCACGAAATTCGCTGCAGACCAGTCCTGACGACTGCCGCAAATGTCAACCACAAAGTTCTTCAGCAGTTGAGTTCCCTGCAAGGTGTGGAAAACTTCGGGATGGAACTGAACGCCCCAAATGGGCTCATTATCAGCAGCATACGCGGCATATTTCACTTTCTCCGTGCTTGCGATTGCATGGAAACCTTGAGGCAGAGCCGTGATGGTATCGCCATGACTCATCCAGACCTGACTGTTCTCGTCGAAGCCCTTGAAGAGCGGATTGTCGAAGTCGATTGTAGAGAGATTCGCGCGACCATATTCGCGACTTCCTGCAGGCTCCACTTTGCCTCCAAGAGTATGGCTCATAAACTGCGCACCATAGCAAATGCCCAGAATAGGCATGCGTCCCCTGAATTGGTTCAGGTCAACGCGGAACGCTTCAGGATCATAGACGCTGTAAGGACTGCCTGCCAGAATGACGCCGATAACATCAGGGTCCGATACTGGGAACTTGTTGTAAGGCAGTATCTCGCAGAAGGTGTCGAGCTCGCGCAAACGGCGTGCAATCAACTGAGTGGTTTGCGAACCGAAGTCCAAGATGATGATTTTCTGTTGCTGCATATAATATAATGTGTAAGTGCTTTTGCCCTTGTCGGACTATTGCGGACTATTAATTTGCGTGCAAAGGTACGAAAAAGTGAGCGAAAAAGCAATATCAAACAATAAAAAGAGCATAAATAATTTGTTTCTTGTCGTGGAAAATCGTATTTTTGCAGCGTATAAGAATAAGAGCGACCAAGTTCAACACAACTAAAATAACAATTATTATGAAAAAACGATTACTTCCGATTATCCTGCTCCTATTGGCAGCGGCAGGAAGCCTGAGGGCGGCAGAAGACGTGATGGAAATTGCCACAGCTCAGGATCTGTATGACTTCGCGCAGATCATTCAGGACGGCGTAGCCACGGATGGCGTCCTGACGGCCGACATCAACTTGGCAGATAGCGATTATCCCGACCTGATGCTTGGCACGGAGAGTGAAAAGTTCAGTGGCGTCTTCGATGGTCAAGGGCATACCATTACCATACATTATGAAGGCGATTGTTTGGCAGAAAAGTGGCGTGGTCTGTTCCGTGCCGTTGACGGAGCCACCATCCGCAACCTCCGCGTAGAGGGTGAGGCATATCCGACAAACATCCACTTCGGTGCTTTAATCGGCGTGGCTTATGGTACCGTGCTCGTCGAAAATGTTGTGACGAATGTCGATATTACTGGAGTGCACTCTGGCGTGACTGGCGATGCAGGCATGTTAGGTGCCAACTATGCCGATATTACCTTCAACAACTGCGCTGTACTCGGTCCGATGGGCAATCCAGGCAGTTCTATGTACAGCCCCTTCTCTGGTTGGTCAAATGGTAGCAGCAAGGTAACACTCAACAACTGCTATGCTGCCTGCTATTTCAAGGAAGGCACAGGAATCGACGGAAACAGCGCCACCCTGACACATGGCGGCACAAGCTACAATTATTTCAACAACTGCTACTACCTCAACTATATTGATAAGGTACAGGGTACGCAGATAACTGAAGAACAGATTGCTAACGGCGCTCTCTGCTACAAACTGAATGGCGACCAAAGCAACATCGTTTGGACGCAAAACCTCGACGGTTCCGAACCTTTCCCCGTTCCCAACCCCGAAGGCAAGCGTGTCTATGCATCGGGTACTGTCCGTTGTGACGGCGCTGAGTTGGAAGGTAGTCCTCTCACATATTCTAATACTGAGAGCTACCCAGTGAAGCCTGACCACCAGTATGGTATGGATGGAATCTGCACAGTTTGTGGTATGACAGACCCCAATGCAGTCACTCAAAACGCAGATGGCTTCTACCTCATTGGTAATGCAGAGCAGATGTATTGGCTTTACCTGAAGATCCAGGAGAGTGATGCTCAGCTGAAAGTACTTTTGACCGACGATATCGATTTGAACGATGGTGTTGATCCAAGTCTGATGTTAGGCACGGAAAGCAGACCGTTCACAGGTATCTTCGATGGTGGCTACCACACCATTCACTATGATTATGATGAGGTGACAGAAAAGTGGCGCGGCCTCTTTGCTTTCGTCAAGGATGCAACAATTCGCAATCTTCGCGTAGAAGGCAGCGTTTACGTGACACAGATTCACTACGGCGCACTCATCGGACGCGGTAATGGCACGATACTCGTGGAAAACGTCATCACAGACGTAAACATCACCGGCGCAATGAACCAAGTGACCGGCGACGCTGGCATGATTGGCGCCAACTATGCCGACATTACTTTCAACAACTGCGCCACCCTCGGTGAAATGGGCTTCGAGGGTAGTTCGATGTACAGCCCCTTCTCCGGATGGTCGAGCGGCGAGAGCAAGACAACGCTCAACAACTGTTACTCAATCTGCAAGCTCACCGAAGGCACAGGTACGGGCAACTGCTTCACCATGACACACCAAAGCGGCACAGTCACCATCAACAACAGCTACTATCTCAATGCAATTGGAAAGGTGTTGACGGGCAACAATATACATCAAGCTCAGATAACAGAGGAACAACTTGCAAGCGGCGAACTCTGCTATCTGCTCAATGGCGACCAGAGCGAAATCGGCTGGTATCAGGCCCTTGGCGAGGACGATATGCCTGTGCCAGACCCAAGTCACCTGAGAGTTTATGGTGCCGGTAGTGTCTTCATGAACGTCACAGACAATGCTAGCCTCAATGAATTCGTTACTCGTGTTATTCAGGAAGAGACCGAGCGTCTTGAAGAAACCAAGCTTCAGAAGAGCCTTGTTGACTCTTATCTTGAAGCTCTCAATGTTTTGAGTTCTTCAGATGACATTGATACTTTCATGGCAGGTTACAATGAACTTGAAGAGCAACGTCAGGCTATCCAAAGTTGTGCAAATGCCTACGCTGCATACATCGCTAAGGTGGAAGAGACAAAGGCATATCTGGAAGAGCATCCCGAATTGGATAATGTAAAGAGTCAGGCTTTGGCAAGCTACCTTACCGAGTTTGATGCACCCAGTGAAGATTATCCGAATGGATCTGCTGTTTATATCCTCGACAACTGCACACTTACTGAAGAAGAGATCATTGCCGAGACTGCTTTCATCGAAGAGAAACTGGTTGAAGCCATTACTTATACCACACCTATAGGAACCGAGATAACTATGCTCTTCACCAATGCCGACCTGAGCGACCATTTTAACGGATGGGAAGGCCAAGTTCCTACAGGATGGGGTACTTCGGAAACAAGTTCTCTGTATGCAGGGGAGTGCCTTGCTGCAACGATGGATATGTACCAAACAATAACAAATTTGCCGAATGGTATCTATGAGTTGCAGATAAATGGAGCATTCCGCCCGACTCCCTACAATGACTTCTACAATGTCAATTATGCTGCAACGCTATATGCGAACGACATACACAACTTCTTCCAAGCTAACATCGAAGACATGATTAGTGTGGATGACGCCATTGATGGTGAGAATTGCAACATCAACGGTCCTGTAGCCGACTTCCCAATTGTGGATGAAGACGAGAATGTCATCGGCTACACTATGCAGGGCATCGTCAGCTGCTGCAACGCCTTCCAGGCAGGTCGTTATCCCAACTACGTGCTTTGCAACGTTACAGATGGCCAACTGACTATTGGCGTTCGCCAACCAGGAACAGGACTATCTCGTGACTGGCTCGGTTTCGGCAACATTAAGGTACGTTACTTTGGAGAGATGGATGAAGCAGGCGAGAGCCTCGACCGTGTTTTGGAATCACAATCGGCTCGTGCTCGCACCATTCTTGATACATACGAACAGACAATTGCTATAGACGATGACTATCCCATTTATCCCAACTATAGCCAAGCACTTAAGGACGAACTTCGTCAGACACTTGATGCTGTAGCTACTACAACTGAACCAGAAGCTAAGTATCAACTCATCGAGAAGTTCTCAGAACTTTTCCTGCAAATCTATGAGAGCAAGCAGGCTTATGTTAAGCTTATGGATATGGCTGAAGAGGTGAGCAAACTGGAGAGTGCGTTCGCCGAGATTCTCACCGAGGATGAATTCGATAAGATGGAAAACCTGTATTCTACTCTCATTGGCGGATACGTTGACGGTACCATGTCAACAGAGGAGATACTTGCCATCAACATCTATGATTACATTGATTTCTTCCCTGATGAAGAGGATGGTTATTACCTGCTTCGCGACCTTGACGATTACATCGTATTTGCAGCCATGGTCAATGGGGGCAGCACAAATATCAACGCTAAGTTGCTTACGGACATCGACTTGAATGAGGGCGATAACCCCAACCTCATGATTGGTACATCAGATTCGCAGTTCGGCGGTATCTTTGATGGTCAAGGACATACTGTTACTTACAGCTACGAAGTCAACGATAATTATTGTGGACTTTTCCGTTATGTAGACGGCGGCACTATTCGCAATCTGCGAGTTAAAGGCGATGCCATTGTGACAACTATCCACTTTGGCGCACTTGTAGGCTGGGCAAGCAATACGGTTCTCGTGGAAAGTGTCATCACGGATGTCGATATCATAGGCGAACACAGTGGTGTGACAGGCGATGGCGGCATGTTCGGACGTATGGAGGGCGAGACTACTTTCAACAATTGTGCTACTCTTGGTTCGATGGGTAATCCTGGCAGTTCGATGTATTGCGGCTTCGTCGCATACTCAGGCAGTGGCTCTTCTACGCTCAACAATTGTTATACAGCTTGTGAACTTACCGAGGGTACTGGCACTGATTACTGCTACACATTCTGCCGTGGTACAGTACAACTCAACAACTGCTACTATCTCAATGCAGTTGGAACAGTTCAGGGCACACAAATGACTCTTGAGCAATTCCAGAATGGCGAGGTTTGCTACAAGCTTAATGGCAACCAAAGTAATATCTATTGGTATCAGAACATTGGCGAAGATAAATTCCCGGTTCTCAATGAGAGCCACGGAATTGTCGTTCGCAATGAAGATGGCACTTATACAGGCATCAATGAAGTGGCGGCAACCGAGACCACGCAGCCTGTAGCTATTTACAACCTTGCTGGTCAGCGTCTTAACAAGATGCAAAAAGGTATCAATATTATTAATGGGAAAAAGGTTCTTGTTAAATAAGCAATGAAACAGACATTTTCAACTATTATCCTCTGCGCCGTAGCCTCTGTAGCTATGGCGCAGAGTTTCACGGTCTACGAGAAAGATAAAGACCACGGATATAACATTGTAGATGTGGACAGCATCGTGTTTAGCCCTGATCCTGCACAAGCAGCTACTCCTGAGCCTCGCGTAGTTAATGGGCGATGGTGCTCGTTGGGAACATCCATCTCATGGCTCAACGAGAACACAGCCTCTTTTCCCCTTACCAAAGGCTATCAGACACGCGTTATGGAGAAAATTGCCTTCAAGAATTTCAGCAACAAGGCAGTCAATGGCGGCACCCTTTCTTCAGCCATCTCGTCGGTTGTCCTTGCCGACTACTATACCATAGAGCACGGCATCAACGATTGGGGGCATTCTACGCCTGTAGGTACCATTGATGACTATATCAACAACACGAAAAATGGCACCTTTGCCGCTATCTATAGGCAAGTCATCGACCGTATCTTCTCGCGTAACAAGAAAGCTCGCGTCATCCTTTGTACTCCGCGAAAAGCTTATGGTTTCAACGGCTACCTGCCTGACCATTGGTACGACCCTCTGAATGGTATCTACCTTGAGGAGTATGCAAATGTTATACGTCAGATAGCAGCTTACGAGTCGTTCCCCGTGGCCGACTTCTTCGCTGAATGTGGTGGTCAGCGCCAACTGGACAACTGGAGTTACGACACAGCTTTACATCCCAATGACGATGGTATGCAGATAATGGCCAACGTGTTGATACAGGCTTTCGAAAAGATACTTGGAGAATAAAACGCATGACAGAAGGCCGTTTCACCATAAAGAATGCAACAATCGTCAATGAGGGCAGGTGTTACCAAGCATCCGTCTCTATTAATGATGGCCGAATCGTTGAGATAAATTGCCATCCTCATTCGAAGGGAAGTGGAGATGATGTGGCGTTTGATGCTACAGGAATGTTCCTGCTCCCAGGTGTTATCGACGGTCATGTTCACATGCGTGAACCAGGCCTTACGCATAAGGCTACGATGGAGAGTGAGACCAGAGCTGCTGCAAGAGGTGGAGTTACGACGGTGTTCGATATGCCAAATGTCATCCCGCAGACAACAACACTCAAACTTCTTAGAGAGCGTTATGCACTTGCTGAACATCAGTGTCATGTGAATTATGGTTTCTATCTTGGTGCCACGAATGATAACATCGAGGAAATCAAGCAGCTTGACACAACTACTTGTCCTGGCCTAAAACTCTTTATGGGTAGTAGTACAGGCGGAATGCTTGTCGATAAAGAAGCGTCACTTCGACAGATATTCCGTTCCTCGCCTTCGCTCATTATGACACATTGCGAGGACACAGCTCGCATCAATGCCAATATGGCGGAGGTTAAAAGGAAATATGGTGAAGATCCTGATGTCCGTTATCATCCTATAATCCGTGACCATGAAGCCTGCTACCAAAGCACAGAACTAGCAGTCCGTCTTGCTAAAGAAGAAGTAGCCCGACTGCACGTCGCCCACATTACGACAGCCCAGGAATTGGAACTCTTTGAGCCCGATGATGAGCGTATTACTGCAGAGGTTTGTGTGCCACATCTTCTTTTCACGGATGAGGATTACGAGATGCTTGGCACTCGCATTAAGTGCAATCCTGCCATCAAGACGGTCGCTGATAGAAATGCCCTTCGCAAAGCCCTTACAGATGGGCGCATCCGTACTATTGGCACGGATCATGCTCCGCATCTGCTAAGCGAGAAAGAAGGCGGTTGTTGTAAGGCAATGAGCGGAATGCCTATGGTACAGTTCTCTTTGCCTTCCATGTTGGGTTTGACGACAGACGGCGTGCTTAGCATTGAACGACTTGTCGAACTGATGTGCCATAATCCAGCCCGTCTCTATGGCATCGAGAAGCGCGGTTTTGTCCGCGAAGGCTATTGGGCAGACCTTGTTTTGGTGCGCCAAAATCCTTGGGAGGTGACGAAGGACTGCATAGAGAGCCGTTGTGGTTGGAGTCCTTTAGAGGGAAGAAAGCTCAATTGGCAGGTTGAAAAGACATGGGTGAATGGCAATCTTGTATGGGATGGGACATCTGTCTCGCAACAACCTCAAGGCAAAAGAGTTAATTTTGGCTCCTGAATAAACCTTTATACATTAATCGAGTCAAAGAAACGACGAAATAAATATAACTTTAACCCCAAATCCCTAATTTGTGAAACGTTTCATTTCTCTCCTCATATTATGCCTTTGCTCTTATTTCGCAATGGCACAAAAGGTTACCGTGAGCGGATCTGTCGTGGATGGCTCTTTGAACGAACCCATGCCGGGTGCTTCTGTCGTGCTGCTTCAGCCCAAGGATAGCGCTCAGGCAGCAGGTGTTTCTTCAGACCTCGAGGGCAAGTTCAAACTTCCGGCAGTCAAGGCGGGCAACTACATTCTGCGCATCAGTTTCATCGGTTTCCAAACCTATTATCGCAATATCGTATTGCCCAAACAGAATAATAGTGTCAACCTTGGCGAAATAACCTTGCAAGAGAACAGCAAGATGTTGAAAGAAGCGGAGGTGACAGCCAAGTTGGCACAAGTGGAGATGAGTGCTGACACGTTCGTCTTTAATGCGGATGCGTTCCGTTTGCCTGAAGGTTCTGCTCTCGAAGACCTCGTCAAGAAACTGCCCGGAGCGGAAATAGATGAATCGGGTAACATCAAGATTAATGGCAAGAACATTTCCAAGATAATGGTCGACGGTAAGGAATTCTTCCAGAACGACACTAAGATGGCGCTGAAGAACCTGCCTTCCAAACTTATCAAGAAGCTGAAATCGTACGACAAGAAGAGTGACTATTCGCGCATTACGGGTATTGATGATGGCGAAGAGGAGACGGTTCTCGACCTTTCTGTCAAGAAGGGCATGAAGGACGGATGGGTGGGCAACTTCGACGGAGCCTACGGCACGGAAGACCGCTACTCGGGCAGATTCAACGTCAATCGTTTTATGGACAACAAGTTCCTGTCGGTTATTGGCAGTCGAAACAACGTCAACGACTTTGGCGGTCGTTGGGGTGGTGGCGGAAACGGCATCACAACCAGCACGATGGGCGGTGTGACGTTTGCTTGGGAGAACGGCAAACCCGAATATACAGCAGGCCTCTTGAAGATGGGCGGCAACGTGCG
>JAEEGF012401113.1_pt1 | contig 10875 bp, 9 predicted proteins | sample 9134171 | NCBI WGS metagenome assembly JAEEGF01 (sample SAMN16246542, study PRJNA631951) | gut metagenome | biome: gut microbiome; feature: rumen; material: AP-attached | host: Bos | place: Iran: Karaj | collected 2018-10 | reverse complement strand
GCTCTGCATCTATCCGAGCCGGATAAATTCATCTGCATCACCGATGTTGAAAAAACCGAAATCGGCATAATCGAGGATACATCCGTTTTTGCCCCCGAGCAGAAAAAGCTTATCGACGCGGAGCTCTCACAGCGGTATTTTTGCCCCGTCATCACCGAGATAAAATCGATAAAAGAGAAGTTCGGCAATTTCTATTTTGACGTGATGATAGGCGATTTCAAAAAGAATTTTACGGTTAAAAACCTCAATAAAAACATCCGCTATCACGGCGAGGGCTTCGACCTTATCGACGTGGACGGAAACAGATACAGAATCCCCGATTTCAAGGCGATTTCACCGAAGAGCCGCAGAAATCTCGAGCCTTATCTTTACTGAGTTTTTCCGCATTTTTAAGGAAAGGAGGATGATGCTATGCTCGTAAAAGCCGCTTTTGATATGACTCCTCAGGGCGAATATACCCGGGGCGAGCTCACATTTGACGGCAGCATAATCGCGGCCTCAATCGGCGGCGAAGAAATCTTCCGCGGCGGCGCGGGGGAGCTCGTCATGCGCACCTATGTCGGCTGCGGAGAGCTTGAAATCATCCCCGAGAATCCTTCGCCCGACGCTTCCGACAGCGTTCCCGTCTGCCGCTATTCAATGAGCTGTATTGAGGAGATAGGCGAATTCTGCAAGGTGGTCAACTATTATCTGAAGACCGGCGAGGAAACCGAGATTGATACTTCCTCATTCCGCGTCTGCCCGAAATGCGGCAGGCACTACGCGAAGGGTATGAGCACCTGCCTTTTCTGCGTTGAGAAAACCTACCTTTTCAAGAGGCTGCTCGCTCTCGCGAAACCGTATATGCCGTCCCTGCTCTTTGCGGGATTCTTCATTATGCTCAATTCCGGCTGCTCGGCGCTGATACCCGTGCTCAACAGCCGCCTTATCGATAATTATCTCAATAACTCCGCGCTCGCGAAGGATCAGGTTATAAGGGGCGTAATCATCACGGCCGCCCTGATGGGCTTGTCGCAGATTCTCGGCAACATTTTCCATATGATAAGCAACCGCCGGGCAAACAAAATCGGCGGCAGCATCTCCCATGATTTAAGACTGCAGGTCTATGACAAGATGCAGAGACTTTCGGCTTCATCCATGTCTAATAAAACCTCGGGCGACCTGCAGAAACGAATCATCAACGATACGGAGAAAATCAAGGATTTCATTACCGAGCAGGGAATCTATTTCCTGTCGAGAACCGTCCTTTTTATAGTAATTCTCATTATTCTTTTGAGCATCAGCCCGGTCCTTACTCTCATAGTGCTTCTGCCCGTACCTTTCGTGCTCTGGTCAATCACAAAATTCTGGAGCATAATCCGTGTCCGCTACGAAAAGCAATGGCGCTGCGATTCAAGGGCAACCTCAATTCTTCACGATATCGTCAGAGGCATCAGGGTTGTTAAAACCTTCGGCAGCGAGGAGAGGGAAATAGCCAAATTCTCCGCCGCTTCAAAGCGGCTTGCGGATGTTTCGGTCAGCAACGAGCATATGTGGGCGCTGGTTTTCCCCGTGATAGCGTTCTTTATGGGAATAGGCGAATTCTTCGTTATGTATTTCGGCGGCAGAATGGTGCTCTCGGGCAGCATTTCGCTCGGCGAGCTGCTCGCCTTCAACCTCTATCTCGCCTATATCTATGAGCCGCTCAGATGGATGTCGTCAATTCCGAGGCGTCTCGGCGAGGTGGCGACAAGTCTCATAAAAATATTTGAAATCACCGATGAGAAGCACGATGTGAACGATGCCGAAAACCCGCTTCCCGCTAATCTCGACGGCGATATAGTCTTTGAGAATGTTCAGTTCGGCTACAAGGCATATGAGCCCGTGCTTAAAGATATTTCCCTGACCGTAAAGCAGGGTGAGATGATAGGTCTGGTCGGCCACTCTGGCGCCGGAAAGAGCACCTTCATCAACCTAGTTCTGCGCCTGTATGACGCTGACAACGGCAGCATAAAAATTGGAGGCGCGGATGTGCGGGATATTTCGCTTGACGATTATCATTCAAAGGTCGGCGTCGTGTTCCAGGAAACCTATCTTTTCTCCGGCACGGTCTATGACAATATAGCCTACGCGAGACCGACCGCCACGCCTGCCGAGGTTATCGCCGCGGCAAAGGCGGCCAATGCCCACGATTTCATCATCAATCTCAGCGACGGCTACAATACCGTCATCGGCGAGGACGGCCTCGATTTATCGGGCGGCGAGCGGCAGAGAGTCGCTATAGCCCGCGCCGTGCTGAGAAATCCCGAAATCCTCATCCTTGACGAGGCGACAAGCGCCCTCGACCCCGAGACAGAGGAGGCGATTCAGGATGCCCTCGCGAAGCTCGTCAAGGGCAGAACCACCTTCGCCATAGCCCACCGTCTTTCAACATTAAGGAACGCCGACCGCCTCGTAGTAATTGAAAAAGGCAGAATCGCCGAGGTCGGCACACACCGCGACCTGCTGCTTCAGGGCGGAATCTACGCCTCTCTCGTTATGGCTCAGAGGCAGACCGCGAAGCTCACAAAATAGGAAAAATATGGAAATTCACAATATACCTCCCGTCTTTGACAAAGACAGCAGAATACTGATTTTAGGCAGCTTTCCTTCCGTAAAATCACGCGAGGCGGAATTCTTTTACGGTCACCCGCAAAACAGATTCTGGAAGGTGACATCCGCCGTTTTCGGGTGTGAAACGCCGCTGACAGTCCCGGAAAAACGCGAATTTCTGCTGAAAAATCATATCGCCGTCTGGGATGTGATTGCCCGGTGCGATATTGAGAACAGCGCCGATTCAACGATTAAAAATGTTGTTCCGAACGATCTCGGCATGATCCTCTGCACGGCGGATATAAAAGAGATTTTCGTAAACGGCAGAACCGCGGAGAAATATTATAATAAGTATATTCTTCCGCTCAACGGCAGAAGGGCGGTATGCCTGCCCTCAACCTCCCCCGCAAACGCCGCAAAATCTCTCGATGATCTGATCGAAAGCTGGAAAATAATAAAGGTATGAAAAAAGCGACCGATACTCAATCGGTCGCTTTTAAAATTCAGTTCTTTATCTTATCCGCGTATTTTTCAATCAGTCTTCTCGCGAGGGCGACGGTATCGCCGTCTGTCGGGGGCTCCGGATCGCAGGTGCGCAGCCAGTTTTTCTCGAATTCGGCATAGCTTTTATAGAAAGCCAGACCGAGATAGGTGTTGCGGTCATCCCTCTGCTTCTTTGTGACGGTCGAGAATTTGCTGTGCTTATGCGGGAATTCCATCGCCAGGCGCTCAAAGAAACTCTGCCAGCGCTTCGCATAGTAGGTCTTGATGAGCCCGCCCCATTCCTTCCAGGCGTAATCATATAAACTCGGATTGTTTATCGGTCCCCAGAGCGTGACCTGAGTGAGCAGATTGAGCTCAAAATTCTCTTTTTCCTTATCTGAGAGAGCGAGTTCTCCCGCCTCCCGAAGATGGGTGGAGAGCGATAACTCGGGCCTCGTCTGAAGCAGGTCGTCGAGCTCCTCGCAGATTTTCAGGAATCCGTTTGCCGAGCGCTCAAACAGGGCGAGATTTCTCTCGTTGAAGCCCTGTATTGCCCTCGAATAAAGGACTCCGGCGTAATTGCTGAGCACCTGCCTTGTGATATCGCAGACATCGAAGAGATAGCCGTCCGTTTCGCAGTCTTCCGCGCTGAGAAGAGACTGGGCCGCCTCGAGCAGAATCGCGTTGTCATAGCGCAGCTCAGGGTGGTCGTTCGGCGCCGCGTGAGTGAAATTCGTGGTCGGTCTGAGCGCAATCGGCGAGCCCGTTTCCCTGCCGGTGCAGGCATCGGAATAGCAGGATTCGCGCAGCTTTTTCACGGCGTTCACTGCCCATTCTGCATCCGTTCCGTAGCGGCGGCGGGCATAGTCGGCGAGCCATTCATCAAGATTGATTTCATCCGCCTCGGTCAGCATTCTATACTGAAGATCATAATAGAGAGGATTCTGGAAAATTCCCTCGGGGAAGAGGCCCGTTCCCACGCAGTTGGGCGCATTCAGCTTTGAATACGCGTTTTCCGCGAGAAGCTTTACGGAGCCGTGCAGTGTATTCCTGTCGCCGAAGGAGTGGATATTGCCGAGAACAAAATCATAACCCCAGAACTCCTCGTTTTCGGAGTGCTTCGCGCCGTTTATATCAAGGATAAGCAATCGTTCTTTCGGAACCGCCCTGACTATCTGCTCGCGCAGGGACCAGCTCTGCATAACCCAGACGGATTCGGGGTCGAATTCCTTATACATGCTGTCAATCGCTCTGCCGACCTTGAATAGATAATCCTTTGTTTTTACCGACGGCTCATTTTCGTGGAAGGGATCGCAGGCGTAATAATGATATGCGCCGAAAAGCTTTTTCTGATTTTCGAGAAGAGCCCTGCCGAATTTTCTGAAAGCGGGGTCCGTCGGATCGACGATGAACGTAATCGGGAAATTGCACCAGGACTGAACCATCGACATGCGCGCCCTGCCGAAATCCGCTTTGGGCGCTTTTTTGATGCTTTTGGGAACCATGCCGGCAAATCCCTGCTGAATCGGAGTCATGCCGAGCTCAAGCTCTCTGTCAATTATCTTTTTGCCGAGCTCCGCTCTGCTCTCGATGAATTTCACATCTGTCAGCGAGAAGTATCCCTCGATATTGTTCATCATCTGCCAGGGCCAGAAGGCGGGGCCGCTCAGCTCACGCAGAGCCCCGTTTTCGCTGTAGCCCATTTCGCGCAGGGTATAATACCAGACAGCTTCGGTGCCGACGACGGCGAGAGGCATATTTATACCGTTCATCGCCATGAAATCTATTTCTTTTTCCCACTTGTCCCATTTCCAGAACGCCATGGAATATCCGAAGGTGCAGTAGTTGAGGTAAACTCTTTTCTGCTGAGGAATGATTTTAGTCAGTTTTCCTTCGAAAAGAGGAGCTTCGGTCACTTTGAGCTCCGTATTTCCGCAATGCGAGAGATTGACCCCGCAGTATTTTTTGAGATAATCGTAATATCCCATCGCCTGTGAGATTTTGCAGTCTCCGCAGACGATTATTTTTCCGCTTTCGCAAAATACCTCGTAGATGTTTTTACCGTCAGCCGAAGGTATATCGCGCAGCTCGAAGCAGTCCGCTATATCGGGAGTATTCCGGATAATAAGGTTTCTCAAGGCAATTTCCCCTTTCGGAAATTCAATGGAGTTATTATACTACAAATTCTCAGCTCAGTAAACCATATTGTAAACTTTTTTATAAAAATAAAAAATTATCTTTACACTTCTAAAAAAATAATATAAAATAGATTCAACTGTAATATGAGGAGGTATGCGCCATGCAGCCCGTTTATAAAAGAATACTGCTCAAAATCAGCGGCGAAGTCCTCGCAGGCGAACAGGGACACGGCTTTGACTTCGATGTGATGAATTCAATCTGCGAAGAGGTCAAAAAGCTCAGCGATCTGGGTGTTGAGGTCGGTCTCGTGGTCGGCGGAGGCAATTTCTGGAGAGGCCGCAGCGGCGGAGGAATGGACCGGACAAGAGCAGACCATATCGGAATGCTCGCTACCGTGATGAATTCCCTCGCTCTCGCCGATACGCTTGAGCATCTGGGCGTTGATGTCAGGGTTCAGACCGCTATCGAAATGAGAGCGTTCGCCGAGCCGTATATCAGAAACAAGGCGGTGCGCCACCTCGAAAAGGGCAGAGTCTGCATCTTCGGAGCCGGCACCGGCAACCCCTTCTTCTCGACCGATACCTGCGCGGCGCTCAGAGCGGCGGAAATCAACGCCGAAGTCATCCTCAAGGCGACCAATGTTGACGGCGTCTATGACAAGGACCCCAACAAATTCGCAGACGCGGTCAAATACGATAAGGTCACGCATTCCGAAGTGCTTGAAAAAGACCTGAAGGTCATGGATTCGACAGCGGCTTCCCTCTGCAGGGACAACGGCATCAAAATTCTCGTATTCAACCTCAGCGACCCCGAGAATATCGTGAAGGCGGTATGCGGCGAAAATATAGGAACACTTGTTTATTAAATACATCTCAAATCTATTCTTAACAGGGAGGATATTATGGATATTTTAATTCAGAACACAGAAGAGAAAATGCAGAAGACAGTAAAACTGCTCAGCCAGGAGTATTCCGAGCTCAGAGCGGGCAGAGCAAATGCAAATGTGCTTGACAAAATCAGAGTTGACTATTACGGCACTCCGACCCCGATTAACCAGATGGCGGCAGTCTCCGTTTCCGAGGCGAGAATTCTCACAATTCAGCCCTGGGATAAATCCACAATCCAGGCTATAGAAAAGGCAATCCAGGCAAGCGATATCGGAATCAATCCGCAGAATGACGGCGTTGTTATCCGCCTGATTTTCCCGCAACTCACCGAGGAGCGCCGCAAGGAGCTGAGCAAGGATGTCCGCAACATGGCGGAGAGCTCGAGAGTAGCCATCCGCTCCATCAGAAGAGACGCTATCGAAAAGGCGAAGAAGATGGAGAAGGCTTCGGAAATCACCGAGGACGATCTTGAGGATCTCGAAGAGGAAATCCAGGATCTGACCGATAAATACATCAAGCAGATCGATGAAGCCGCAAAAGAAAAAGAACAGGAAATAATGACGGTATAATGACTCGGGAACAGCTTGACGGCATTATCCTGCCTAAGCATATAGGCATAATAATGGACGGCAACGGCAGATGGGCAACCAAGCGCGGCCTTGAGCGCAGCGAGGGTCATAAAGCCGGAGCCGAGGTCTTTCGCAGAATATGTGATTACGCAGCTGATATCGGCATAGAATGCATGACATTCTATGCCTTTTCCACCGAAAACTGGCGCAGACCCCCGAAGGAGGTCGCCGCCATAATGAAGATATTCCGCAGCTTTCTCAAAGAGGCGAAAGACAGAGAAAAAGAAAACGAAGCGAGGGGTCTGCAGTTTCACCTCATAGGTGAGAGACAGGGCCTGCCGGCAGATATCGTTAAGAATATCGACACGCTCGAGAAGGATTCTGCCGATAAAAAAGTTATGCAGGTCAACCTTGCGATAAATTACGGCGGCAGGGATGAGATAGTTCACTCTGTCAGAAAAATAGCGGAAAAGGTCAAAAAGGGCGAACTGAATCCCGCGGATATTTCCGAGGATACGGTCTCCTCCTTTCTTTTCACGGCAGGTCAGCCGGACCCGGATCTGATAATCAGACCGAGCGGAGAATACCGCCTGTCCAATTTTATGATTTGGCAGTCGGCTTATTCCGAATTCTGGTTTGATGATATATTATGGCCGGATTTCACAACAGATGACCTCGACAGAGCGATTCTCGATTACTGCTCGCGCCACAGGCGATTCGGCGGAGTTTGACCGGCAGGGAGTTTTTGGTATGAAAGTCAGAATAGCGGTAGGCCTTGCGCTTGCCATTTTTGCAATAGGTATGCTCGTTTGCGCGGGCTACGGATATGAGGAAGTAATGACAATTCCGGCGGCGCTGCTCTCGGGTCTGTGCGTTCATGAGATTATGGGCGTTTCGGGCTGTAAGAACAAAGCGCTCACGCGTATTATGGTAACCTTCTCGGTCTGCCTGTGCGCCTACGCCTGCCTCGACCTCGGGAAATATATTCCGGTCGCGGGGCTTGTCATAGTTGCAGTCTTCGTGCTCGCGGTTCTGATACTGATGCTTAAAATGTACAGCGTCACAAGATTTGAGCACGTGGCAATCGGAGTATTCTCTTCGGTCACGGTTCCCCTCGCGATGGGCTCGGTTGTTATGACAATCCATTATCTTGAGCGCTTCCCCGTATTATTCTGCCGCTCGAATATCATATTCCTGCTGCTCATGCCGATGTTCTGCGCCTGGCTTTGCGACACCTTCGCCCTCTTCTTCGGCAAGGCATTCGGAAAGCATAAGCTCGCCCCCACAATCAGCCCCAATAAATCGGTTGAGGGCGCTGTTGCAGGCGTGGTCGGAACGACGGTTTCCTCTCTCATAGCATTCTTTGTATGCGACAGATTCTTCTTCGGCACCGATACAATCCGCTGGTGGATGGTTCTCGCCTATATCCCCGTTCTCTGCATAATGGGAATGTGCGGCGATCTTGCGGCGAGCGTAATCAAGAGGAACTACGGAGTCAAGGATTTCGGCACCCTCTTCCCCGAGCATGGCGGAGCGATGGACAGAGTCGATTCCTTCCTGTTCACGATGCCCTCAATGTATCTTACGCTGAGAATTCTTCTTTCGATTCTCGTTAAATAACTCTGCGAAAACGCCGCAAGGCGTTTTCTTTGACCCGGAGGATAAATCATGATTAAAACTCTCACCATACTGGGTTCAACAGGCTCAATAGGCGTGCAGGCACTGGATGTCGCAAGGCTTATGGGCCTTGAAATCCTTGCCCTCACCTCCAATGTGAGAACGGATATCCTCGAAAACCAGATAAGGGAGTTTCATCCGAAATATGCGGCTGTAGCCGATGAGGCAAAGGCGGCTGAATTGAAAACAAAAGTTGCCGATACCGGGACCGTGATTCTCTCCGGAAGCGAAGGCGTTGCCGAATGCGCGGGCATAAAAGCGGACTGCGTGCTGAATTCCCTTGTCGGAATAGCAGGTCTCGCGCCCACCGTCGCCGCAATCGAAGCGGGAAACAATATCGCCCTCGCCAATAAAGAAACTATGGTGGCGGGCGGTGTGCTCGTAAACCGCCTCGCGAAGGAACGCGGCGTTTCGATTCTCCCCGTTGACAGCGAGCATTCGGCAATTTTTCAGTCCCTTCAGGGATGCGCGGATAAAAAACAGGTAAAGAAGCTTATTCTCACGGCCTCGGGCGGTCCGTTCTTCGGAAAAAAAGCCGCGGAACTCGAAAATGTAACCGCGGAGCAGGCGCTTAAACATCCGAACTGGTCGATGGGCGCAAAAATTACCATCGATTCAGCTACGATGATGAACAAGGGTCTCGAGATTATAGAGGCGGTGCGTCTTTTCGATATGCCGGAGGATAAGATTGAGGTGCTCGTCCACAGGCAGAGCATCGTTCATTCGATGGTTGAATATACAGATAATTCGGTCATAGCGCAGCTCGGGGTGCCAGATATGAGGATTCCGATTCAGTATGCGCTCACTTACCCCGACAGATTCATAAGCCCCGTAAAGGAGCTCGACCTCGCAGAGGCGGCGACCCTCACCTTCTCAAAGCCCGATAATGAGACCTTCAGGTGTATGGATTACTGCCGCGAGGCTTTGAGAAAGGGCGGCTTATACACTGCCGCGGTGAACGCCGCAAACGAAAAGGCAAACGAGCTTTTCAGACAGGGCAGAATAAAATTCGGCGACATAGCGAAGTGCGTTGAGAAAGCGCTCTCGTATCCCGCGGATATTGAAGACTATACTCTTGAAGATATACTCTCGCTTGACAGAGAAATAAGAATGAGAACGGAGGCGGATAAATGACAAATAATATATTACCGCTTATTACTGCAGGCGCAATATGGAGCAAGGTCTGGCCGATACTCATAGCGATTCTTTTCTTCGGCCTGCTGATTTTCTTTCACGAGCTCGGTCATTTCACCGTCGCCAAGATATTCAAGATTAAAATCAATGAATTCTCGATGGGAATGGGCCCCGTCCTTTTCAAAAAGAAAAAGGGTGAAACTCAGTATTCAATCCGTCTTTTCCCGATCGGCGGATTTGTCTCAATGGAGGGCGAAAGCACCGAGAGTGATGACGAGCGCGCCTTCTGCAACCAAAAGGCATGGAAGAGATTTTTCGTAATCATCGCCGGCGGCACGGTCAATTTGATTATGGGTATCATTATAGTAATGATAATGCTCGCGACCACGAATAATCTTATCTCAACGACCGAAATCCATTCCTTCTCAAAGGATGCCACCAGCCCCTCCTACGGGCTTAAAGAGGGCGACGAATTCTATAAAATCAACGGCCGCAGAGTTTTCTCGGGCGAGGATGTCACCTTCCTTATGCAGAGAGACGATGACGGCGTATTCGATATCGTCGTAAAGCGCGACGGCAAAAAGGTCGAGTGCAAAAATGTCGCTTTCAAGACCGAATACAGAGAAGTCAAAGGCAGGCAGTTTTTCACGATTATCTATGATTTCGTGATAGTCGGCGTCAAGCCGAGTGTAAAAAGCGTGCTCAAAAACACGGTCACGGAATCCCTGACCTATTCCCGCCTTGTGTATCTTTCGCTCTTTGACCTTATCACCGGCCATTATAAAGTCAGCGACCTCTCCGGTCCGATAGGCACCGTCTCGTTCATAGCTGATGCCGCGCAGACCGCGACTCAGAGCGCAAACTGGGATTATGTGCTTATGCTCATGGCGCTGATTGCCATTAACATCGGCCTTTTCAATCTCCTTCCCCTTCCCGCGCTCGACGGCGGCCACCTCCTTTTCATACTTGTTGAGATGATATTCAGGAAGCCGATTCCGCGCAAGTTCGAGGGCCTTGTTCACGCGATAGGAATGATTCTCCTGCTCGCGCTCATGGCCGTGATTTCATTCAGCGATATCTGGAAGCTGATAAAAGGAACCTGGTAATATGGAACGCAGAAAATCCCGTAAAATAAAGGCAGGAAATGTGTATATCGGCGGCGATGCGCCTGTTTCGGTGCAGTCGATGCTCAACAAACCGGCCCACGATATCGAAGGCTGCGTCGCCCAGGCGCTCGCTCTCGAGCAGGCGGGCTGTGAAATCGTCCGCGCCGCAATTCCCGATGAGGCGGCCGTGGCGCTGATTCCGGCTCTGAAAAAGAAGCTGAACATCCCCGTGGTTGCCGATATCCATTTCGATTACCGCCTTGCGCTCGCAAGCATTGACGCGGGCGTTGATAAAATCAGGATAAACCC
>JAEEGF011901058.1_pt1 | contig 10875 bp, 7 predicted proteins | sample 9134171 | NCBI WGS metagenome assembly JAEEGF01 (sample SAMN16246542, study PRJNA631951) | gut metagenome | biome: gut microbiome; feature: rumen; material: AP-attached | host: Bos | place: Iran: Karaj | collected 2018-10 | reverse complement strand
TTGAAAAGAACTATGGCAAGACCCCTGTTTTTGAGCCGCTTGCAAAGTTTGCTACCGTTAAGCGTGACCTTGCTCTTATCATGGATAAGACAGTGACCTGCGGAGAGGTTGAAGATGCAATCTACGGCTCCTGCAAGTATGTAACTGACGTTAAGCTCTTTGATGTATATGAGGGACTTCCGATTCCTCCCACAAAGAAGAGCATGGCCTTCACCATAACCTTTACTCCTAAGGATGAGGAGCTTACGGATGAGGCTATAAACGGATATGTGGACAAGTTGCTCAGAAAGCTCTCATTCACTATGGGAATTGAGATCCGCAGCTGATTGCTAGTTATAATAACAGGTGATAAAATAGTCATTGCTTTGAAAAGTGATGACTATTTTATTTCGAAAGGAGAAATTATGTATAGAAAAAACGCATGGACAACCTACAATGCCACTCAGCTTAAGGCAGTGGAGAAGCTCGCTGACGAGTACAAGAACTTCCTTGATAACTCAAAGACAGAGAGAGAAGCCATCGACACTATCGTTAATGAGATAGAAGCAGCCGGCTACAGGGAGCTGAACACCCTGATCGGCGGAAAGACAAAGCTCAAAAAGGGCGACAAGGTTTACTCAGTATGGATGAACAAGTCCATCATCATCTTCCAGATGGGTTCTGAGCCCCTTGAGCAGGGTATGAACATCCTTGGAGCACACATCGATTCACCCCGCCTTGATGTTAAGCAGAATCCTCTCTATGAGGACGGCGGAATAGCTTACCTCGATACCCACTACTACGGCGGTATCAAGAAGTATCAGTATGTGACCATCCCGCTTGCTATCCACGGCGTTGTAGTTAAGAAAGACGGCACAACAGTTCAGCTTAATGTCGGTGAGGATGAGGATGATCCTGTATTCTTCATCTCAGATCTTCTGATCCACCTGGCTCAGGACCAGCTCAACAAGAAGGCATCCACAGTTATCGAGGGTGAGGCACTTGACCTCATCGTGGGCAACAGACCTTTTGTCATCGAGAGCGATGAAAAAGAAAAAGCTGAAAAGAAGAACACAAAGCTCTCAGCAGGAGAGCAGTATGCAGTAAAGCTTGAAAAGGATGAAAAGGCCGAGAGCGGCAAGGTTTCAGGCGCAGTAAAGCGCGGCATCCTGGCAATCCTCAACGACCTCTACGGCTTTGAAGAGGAGGATTTTCTCTCAGCAGAGCTTGAGATCGTTCCTGCAGGAAAGGCAAGGGATGCAGGCTTTGACAGATCTATGATCCTTGGCTATGGCCACGACGACAGAGTATGTGCTTTCCCTTCAATGAAGGCAATTCTTGAAGCAAAGAACCTCAAGAGAACAGGATGCTGCATCCTTGTTGACAAGGAAGAGATCGGCTCGGTAGGTGCAACAGGAATGCAGAGCAGATTCTTTGAGAATGCAGTGGCAGAGCTCATGAACCTGACAAAAGAGGGCTTCTCAGATCTGGCACTCAGAAGATGTCTTGCAAATTCCTGTATGCTTTCATCTGATGTAAACGCAGCTTTTGATCCTACTTATGCAAGCAGCTTTGAGAAGAAGAATGCAGCTTTCCTTGGCGGTGGTCTTGCGTTCAGTAAGTTCACCGGAAGCCGCGGAAAGAGCGGATCCAACGATGCAAATGCAGAATTCATTGCTGAGATCAGAAAGGCATTCGATAAGGAAGGCATTGTATATCACACCTCAGAGCTCGGCAAGGTAGATGTGGGCGGCGGCGGAACGATCGCTTATATCCTTGCTCTCTACGGAATGAACGTTATCGACTCAGGCGTTGCTGTTCTTAACATGCATGCACCTTGGGAAGTTATCAGCAAGGCTGACCTGTTTGAAGCAAAGAAGGGCTATGTGACATTCCTTCAGAACATTGATTTTAGAAACGAGTAATTAAAGCAATATGAGTAATGATCAGAATTTAGGACTGAGTACCGCAGACTACTACTTTGATCTCCCAAAGGAGCTAATAGCACAGGACCCGATGGAAAAGAGGGATGAGTGCAGGCTCCTTGTGGTGGATAAAGAGACAGGAGAGGTAGAGCATCACAAGTTTAATGAGATAATTAACTACCTTGATCCCGGAGACTGCCTGGTACTCAACAATACTAAAGTCATCCCTGCAAGACTTCTTGGGGAGAAGGAAGGCACAGGAGCAGCTGTAGAGATCCTTCTTCTAAAGAGAAGAGAAGGGGATGTATGGGAGACTCTTGTTAAGCCGGGAAAGAAACTTAGACCGGGTGCAAGGGTGTCTTTTGGAGACGGTATTTTAAAGGGCGAGATCCTGGACATAATGGAAGAGGGTAACCGCCTGGTGAAGTTCTTTTACGATGGTATCTGGGAAGAAGTGCTGGACAAGCTTGGCGAGATGCCGCTTCCGCCTTACATAACCCACAAGCTTCAGAACAAGAATATGTACCAGACGGTATATGCCAAGTTTGAGGGCTCGGCTGCGGCACCTACTGCAGGCCTTCATTTCACGGAGGAACTCCTTGAGAGGATTCGTGAAAAGGGCGTTGAGATGGCCTTCGTCACGCTCCACGTGGGACTTGGTACTTTCAGACCCGTAAAGGTCACAAATGTCAAAGAGCATCATATGCACACCGAGTGGTATCAGGTGACGCAGGAGGCAGCAGACAAGATCAATAAGGCAAAAGAGAGTGGTCACAGGATAATCTGTGTCGGAACTACCAGCTGCAGGACGATAGAGAGTGCGGCCGATGAAAACGGAAAACTCTCCGAATGCAGCGGCGACACATCAATCTTTATCTATCCCGGCTATAGCTTTAAGGTAACAGACAGGCTCATAACCAATTTCCACCTTCCGGAGTCAACGCTTGTTATGCTGGTTTCGGCACTTGCCGGCAGGGAGCACGTCCTTGACGCCTATCAGGAAGCAATTAAGGAGAGATACAGGTTCTTTTCCTTCGGAGATGCTTGCTTTTTTAAGTGATAACTTGGTATCATTAATCTGTAATGAGGTATTTGTCTCATAAATTCATAATTAGCGGGGGTTAATTAATGGAAGAGAGAAGAAAAAGCAGAAGACTTGACCTGTCAGGAGAGATTCTGATAAAAGAGCTCGGAACCAACGAGGTTCATAACGCTGACATCCACATCACGGATGCCTCCAGCTCAGGCCTTGGTTTTTCCACAGACCAGCAGCTCACGATAGGCCACAACTATGAGGCCAAGATTACCATCTGGACCAAGGAAGTTCTTCACGTTATCATCCAGATCGTGAGAGCATCCAAGGAAGACGACGTGTTCCACTATGGTGGTCTCTTTATCGGAATGCCTGAAGATGTCAGGAAGAGAATCGACGTCTATGAGACTGTCGAGGAAGAAAAGGCAAAACTCGAGGGAGATAACTAATGAAAATAGCAGTAGTGGGGACAGGGTATGTTGGACTTTCCAATTCAGTGCTTTTGTCCCAGTTCAACGATGTGGTCTGTGTCGATGTCATACCTGAGAAGGTGGACATGATAAACAGAAGGAAATCGCCCATCGTTGATAAAGAGATCCAGGAGTATCTCAAGAAGGATAATCTTCGGCTTGAGGCTACGCTGGATGCGTCCTATGCATTTGAGAACGCGGATTTTGTAATAGTTTCAACACCAACCAACTACGATGAGAAACTCAATTATTTTGACACCTCATCTGTTGTCAGCGTGGTTGATCAGGTCAGGCACGAGAATCCTGACGCCTACATCGTGATCAAATCCACAATCCCTGTTGGATATACAGAGGAACTCAGTGAGACCTACAACACGGACCACATCATGTTTTCGCCTGAGTTCTTAAGAGAGGGCCACGCCCTCTACGATAATCTGTATCCCTCAAGGATAGTTATAGGGTACGATACGGACAGCGAGGAAGCTGAAGAGAAGGCTCGCCTCTTTGCAGAGATGCTAAGGCAGGGGGCGATAAAGGAGGGGGTTCAGATCCTCTACATGAACAGCACAGAGGCGGAGTGCGTTAAGCTCTTTGCCAATACTTTCCTTGCTCTTCGAGTTTCATATTTCAATGAGCTCGATACTTACGCTGAGATAAGAGGACTCAATACCAGGAACATCATTGAAGGAGTATGTCTGGATCCCAGAATCGGGCGCTTTTACAACAACCCTTCATTTGGATACGGCGGGTACTGTCTCCCCAAGGACACCAAGCAGCTTCTTGCCAACTATGAGGATGTTCCCAACAACCTGATACAGGCCATCGTTGATGCCAACAGGACCAGGAAGGACTTCATAGCGGACAGGATCTGGGCCCTTCACCCCAAGAAGGTGGGAGTCTACAGGCTCACAATGAAGGCCGGATCCGACAACTACAGACAGTCGGCAATCCAGGGCATCATGAAGAGGATCAAGTCCAGGGGAATCGAGTGCGTTGTATATGAGCCTACTTTCAAGGAGGATAGCTTTTTTAACTCAAGGGTTGAAAGAGATCTGGAAACCTTTAAGAAGGAATGCGACTTCATTATTGCGAACCGCATGACAGAGGAGCTTTCTGATGTAGTAGACAAGGTCTACACCAGAGACCTCTTTGGAAACGAGTAATTGGATAAATCTAATAGTTCAAAATAAAAAACAGGGATTGCTATCACAGCAATCCCTGTAAATCTTTAAAGAAGGAAGGGTAGGAAATACCTACACATTCATCACCTATGATTCTTGTAGTGCCCTCGGCAACCAGCGAAGCTATGGCAAAGCTCATTGCCAGTCTGTGGTCCGCATGGGCGTTTATGTCTGCCCCTTTCAGGGGATTTCTTCCGTGAATTATCATTCCGTCATCGGTAGCTTCTATATCGCAGCCCATTTTCCTAAGGCCGTTTACCACTGTCTCGATACGGTTTGACTCTTTGATCTTGAGCTCAGCTGCGTCTTTGATGATCGTATCGCAGTCCATTGTGGCTGCAAGTACGGCGACTACCGGAAGCTCATCGATCATAGTGGGAATAACCTTGCCGCCTATAACAAACTGGTGGTTCTCATTGCCGTGGAGCTCGGAGTATTTAACCAGAATGTCAGCCTTGGGCTCATGGGATTCATCCACGTTCAAAAGAGTGATATTAGCGCCCATCTGCTCAAGAACAGCCAGAACGCCGGCCCTTGTCTTGTTGATGCCAACATTCCTTATAAGAAGTTCAGAACCGGGAACGATAAGGGCAGCAGCGATAAAGTAAGCGGCGGAAGAAATATCTCCCGGAACATTTATCTTCTGACCAACCAGCGGCATTCCCGGATGCAGGATCGCAACGGCGCTTCCGTCTCTTGAAAGCTCGTTGTGTATGTCAGCCCCAAAGGCTGATAGCATGATCTCTGTGTGGTTTCTGGAAAGAGCCGGTTCATAGACAACCGAATCACCTTCAGCGTAGAGACCTGCCAGCATAATGCAGCTCTTTACCTGGGCAGAGGCCACGGGACTTCTGTAATTGATGCCGCGAAGTGTCTTGCCACCGGTGAACTTAAGCGGCGTGCAGTCATTGCCCATAACCGATGACACGTCAGCACCCATCTGAGAGAGGGGAGTGATGATCCTGTTCATAGGTCTTTTGCATATTGACACATCACCTGTGATCATTGAGTCAAAGGGCTGGGCTGCCAGGATTCCGGACATGAGTCTGGTGGTGGTTCCGCTGTTGCCTGTGTAAAGAGTGGAGTCGGGAGCTTTGAAATTGTGAAGGCCGTTGCCGTGTACGGTGATCGTCGGAACTCCGTTGAGAGGCCTTAAGGCATGCTCAATCTCGACACCCAGTTTCTTGAAACAGTCTATGGTAGAGAGGCAGTCTGCGCTCTCAAGAAAGCCTGTAACCTCCGTTGTGCCCTTGGCCAGAGCTCCGAACATGATGCTCCTGTGGGAAATGGACTTGTCACCGGGTACAAATACGTCGCCCTTTAAGGGTTTTTTGGCTTTTTCTAACGCAATCATATAATATCTCCGTTCTAAAACAAACGAGTGCAGTTACTTGGTATAAAGAGTATATCCGTTTTCAGTGAGAAGTTCACGGGCATGATCCATCCCTTTTTCGTCGTGGAACTCGATCCTCAGAGTACCGCGCTCATACTCTCTGTTGTGGACGATGCCGATGTTCTTGATGTTGATAAGGTTGTCCGATAGGAGAGTAGCGACACGGGCCAGATTACCGGGCTTGTCGTCAATCTCAACGTGGATGGAATAAACCTTCTTGATGGGCCCTGAGGAGGCTTCTATAAAGGACTCCCTGTACTCCCTTGCGGTAGCAAAAAACTCCGTCACCTTCTCCGCGTCGTGCTCATCTATGGCAAGCTTGATGTCGCAGAGGGCATCGATGTATCTGCCAAGGAGCTCCGAGATGTTGAAGGAATTGGTCATGCAGATCTGATTCCACATGACGGGGGAGGAGGAGGATATCCTTGTGATGTCTTTGAATCCACCTGCCGCTATGGTCTTCATCAGCTGATCTTCCGAGTCGTTGTCCTTTACAAGGTTCACCAGTGATGCAGAGATCACATGGGGCACGTGGCTTATGGCTGCTGTTATGAAGTCGTGCTGCTCATAAGAGACAACCAGCGGGATAGCGCCGATCATCTTCACCAGTTCTGCATACTGCGCAACCTTCGCCTCGGTGGACTTGTCGGTCTTCGTAATAATGTAGTAGGCGTTTGCCAAAAGCTTTGCCTTGGAGTTGCCAAAGCCGATGCGCTCGGTGCCAGCCATAGGGTGCCCGCCGATAAACTGCGCCTCAAGTCCCAGCTCTTTTACCAGCTCATGGATCGGAGACTTGACGCTGCCGATATCCGTGATCGTCGCATCGGGATTTATATAGGGCAAAAGAACTCTCAGATTGTCGTTATTTATCTCAACCGGGGCACACAGGAAGATGTAGTCGCATTCCCTGAAGTCCTCGCCGATCTCGTAGACCGGTTTGTCAATTATCTTTTCCTCAAAAGCTTTATCAACGGTTTCCCTGTGAGGGGTATATGCAATGATCCTGGAGTCAGGGGCGGCAGCCTTAATGGCTTTAGCGATGGATCCGCCGATGAGTCCAAGGCCCACAAAGCCGTAGGTCAAAATGGCCATGAAAAAGAATCCTCTCTTATTTTTATGCAGTCTTACTTAGACACTATATCACTTTAAAGTGCAAAAATCAACAGCTATAATATTGTGCAATAAGCCCTAAAATACTTGTGTATGTGCCATGTTTTTAGTAGAATAGTTGTATGGGATTTTTGGGGGACCAAGTGAATCTCAGCAAAATACCCAATAAGTTGCGACTGGAGGACTAGATATGAACGTTTACACAACTGACAAGATTAGAAACGTAGTACTGCTGGGACATGGTGGGGCAGGCAAGACAACTCTTGCTGAGGCCATGGCATATCTGGCAGGTATTACATCCCGTATGGGAAAGGTTGAGGATGGAAACACCTTAAGTGACTTCGACAAAGAGGAACAGAAGAGACATATTTCCATTAGCACAACAACAATTCCTCTTGAGTGGGATGGACACAAGATCAACCTTCTCGACACACCGGGATTCTTTGATTTTGTTGGTGAAGTTGAAGAGGCTATCAGCGTTGCCGACGCTGCGATCATCGTAGTTTCAGGTAAGGCAGGAATCGAAGTCGGAACAGAGAGAGCATGGGAGCTGTGCGAGAAGTACAAGATTCCCCGCATGTTCTTCGTTTCTGACATGGATATAGACGATGTATCCTACAGACAGGTAGTTCAGGACCTCACAGACAAGTACGGCAAGAAGATGGCTCCGTTTAATCTTCCTATCCGTGAGAATGAGAAGTTCATCGGATACGTCAATGTCATTCAGGAGAAGGGCTTCAAGTGGCAGGGCAAAGAGGTTGTTGAAATCCCCGTTCCCGAGTACAACGAAGCAAACCTCAAGCTCTTCAGAGATACTCTTTTAGAGACTGTTGCAGAGACATCTGAGGAGTTCATGGACAGATACTTCAATGGCGATACCTTCTCAGAAGCTGAGATCAGAGCAGCTGCCCGCAGCAATGTCTGCGACGGCTCCATCGTTCCTATTGAGATGGGCTCCAGTACACTGTGCCAGGGTATCTACACAGTGCTCGACGATATCGTTAAGTACATGCCCAGCCCTGAGAATCGCAAGATGGCCGGTATCAACACCAATACCAATGAGATCTTTGAGGCAGACTTCGACTTCTCAAAGCCCAAGACTGCTTTCGTATTCAAGACCATGATCGATCCTTTTATCGGCAAGTACTCACTTATCAAGGTTCGTTCAGGCGTCCTTAAGACTGATGACCAGATGTTTGTTGCCGGCAAGGACATGGATGTTAAGATCGGTAAGCTCTATGTGCTTCAGGGCAACAAGGCTACCGAAGTTCCCGAGCTCCACGCAGGAGACCTGGGCGCTCTTCAGAAACTGGATGTTACTACAGGCGACACCCTTTCAACAAAGGCTACTCCTGTACAGTATGCTAAGATGGATATCTCCACACCTTACACATACATGAGATATCACGCACAGAACAAGGGCGATATCGACAAGATCGCACAGTCTCTGGCTAAGCTTTCAGCCGAGGATCAGACTCTTAAGGTTGTCAACGACGCTGAGAACCGTCAGTCTCTTATCTACGGAATGGGCGATATGCACCTCGAGGTTGTTCAGAGTAAGCTCCAGAACATCTACAAGGTTGGCATCGATCTGGCAAAGCCGAAGGTAGCTTTCAGAGAGACTATCAGAAAGAGCTCAGACGTAGAGTACAAGTATAAGAAGCAGACAGGTGGACACGGACAGTACGGACACGTTAAGATGCGTTTCAGCCCTTCAGATGAGCCCACAACTCCTTACATCTTCGATCAGGAGGTTGTAGGCGGAGCAGTTCCGAAGAACTACTTCCCTGCAGTTGAGAAGGGTCTTGCAGAGTCAGTTCAGAGAGGACCTCTGGCAGCTTATCCTGTTGTAGGCGTACATGCTACTCTTTACGACGGATCCTATCATCCTGTAGATTCCTCAGAAATGGCCTTCAAGGTTGCTGCAGCAGGCGCCTTTAAGAAGGGCTTCATGGAAGCTTCACCTGTTCTTCTTGAGCCCATCGTATCTCTCAAGGTTACAGTACCGGACAACTTCACCGGCGACGTAATGGGCGACCTCAACAAGAGAAGAGGAAGAGTTCTTGGAATGAACCCTTCACTTACAGGCAAGCAGGTCATCGAGGCTGAAGTTCCCATGATGGAACTGTTCGGATACTGCACACAGCTTCGCTCCATGACAGGCGGAAGCGGAGACTTCGAGTATTCATTTGCCAGATATGAGCAGGCTCCTTCAGATATTCAGGCCAAGGAAGTTGCAGACAGAGCCGACAAGGTTGCTGCAGCAGGCGTGGAAGATTGATAAATATGCTTTTACAAGGCTCCTCCGGGGTTATCCCGGGGGAGTTTTTTTGTATGAATGGTGCTAATTTTCGCCGGGATGCATTTTTATAAATTTTATAGTGATTTAATATAATCATTAACGCTTTTGTGATAACATGAATGCATGACGAGTGATGTTTTTATGCCCTATAACTATATAGGTGAGGTTGCCAGTGTACTGATAGCAGTAATGGCCCTCGTTACCATTCTGTATTCCAGGCCCAGGATGACATTTGTCTTCAGGTATATTGTCGCGGGGCTTATTTGGGCTATCCTGGCCAGTTCTTTGCAGATAGCCATACTGGTCATAGCCAATAATCCGGATCAGTATTACAACAGATTTGTCTTTATGGCGCTAATCCTGGGATATCTCATCGCCTATAACGGCGTCATCTATCTCATTATTGCTTATGTAAACATGATGTCACTTCACCGGCGGGGCCAGATGAAGGAATTCCTCATGATGTATGCCGTAATGGTATTTATCTCTGTCCTCGGAGCTGTATATGAGATAGCCTCGGGCAGGATATACACCATGGAAGTCAGGGGAATAGATCTTTCCCATTACATCAGGTTCTACAGCTGCGCCGGAATTGTGTGCGCAGTCATATGCTTCTATGCAACACTTTCCAATAAGAAGGATATTTCCAGAATACTGTGGACCACGGTCTGTGCAGTTGTACCTTTGGACATAGTGCTTTTGGGTGCTCAGTTTGTCTTAATTTCTTCAAAACATGTAGTGTTCTCCGGCCTTTCATATTCACTGGTATTTGTATTTGCATACGTTCTTTTCCACGCTGAGACTTATGACGAGCTCTCCGGTTGTCAGGGCATGAATGCGCTGAACCGCTTCATTGAGAAGAACAGCGGGAAAAAGAACTATCATCTCGTATATGTCAGCTTTGTATTCCCCACAAGCGAGAACTTCGTCGCTGAGGACTTTGATATGTTCCTCAAGGGAATCCAGGCATGCAGGGCAGTTGAGGCCATAACCCACAAGCTCACCATGTACAAGATTTCCGACGACAAGTTCGTCGATGTTCTGGTGAACTGTGATGACAAGGAAGCAAGGAATTATTTTAACCAGATAAGAGGCGTCTTCGACTGGATCAAAAAAGAAATCAGAATGCCTTTTAACTATGTAATAGTTGCAGGTAAGGTCACGGAAGAATTGGCTGATCCCATTAAGGTGAGGCAGTTCTATGAATATGTAGGTCAGCGCTTCAGCGATCAGCAGAGCAGCCATTTCTATACCACGACAAAGGAAGATTTGGAGAAGTTCCAGGAATTCTACGCAATAAGTTCAGTGCTAAGGGATATCAGAAACGCAGCTGATCTTAACGATGAGAGAGTACTGGTATATGCCCAGCCGATCTACAGTGTGGACACGGAGTCCTTCAGAGTGGCTGAGGCCCTCATGAGGATAAAGATAGGGGACAGCGTCATATCTCCCGACAAGTTTATCCCAATTGCTGAGCACACG
>JAEEGF011056117.1_pt1 | contig 10875 bp, 7 predicted proteins | sample 9134171 | NCBI WGS metagenome assembly JAEEGF01 (sample SAMN16246542, study PRJNA631951) | gut metagenome | biome: gut microbiome; feature: rumen; material: AP-attached | host: Bos | place: Iran: Karaj | collected 2018-10 | reverse complement strand
CTTCCTTCGACGCCGACAGGACTTTCAGCGCCTCTTCGCCGTTCTCCACGATCTCCGTGGCGGCGCCAAGCCCCGCCACGGCGTTCTGCAAGACCATGCCCGTCATTTCGTTGTCATCGACGATCAGCACCTTGCATCCCGTGTAGTCGATCGCTTCGCGGTGTCCTTCGGCCTCCGCCGCATCCTGCAGCACTTTCTGGAGGACGTTCAGCACTTTGTATTGCGAAAGCGGCAGGCTCATATTTGCGGCGATGGGCAGCCCCGCCGCCTCCGATTCGATGGCATCCCATTTCTGCGAAAGCACGACCATATGCTGGAACGCGTTCGCGCAGAAATGCGACACACGGGGCACCAGCCCGCTGTCGCCATGCTCGTCCGCAGGCCATTCCACGAACATGAAATCCACAGGTTCGTTGTTCTCAAAATAACTCAGGACATCGTTGAATGTCTGAAACGCAACGACCGAAACACCATGTGAACGCAGGATGCCCGCCAGCTCCTTGCCGTCGGCCTTTTTCGTCGTCAGCACGCAGGCGGTCAGCTGTGAGAAATCATCCATGACGCCATTCTGGCCCAGGAAGGTGACGTGGCGGTAATGCTCCACGGCTTCGTACAAGTCCGGCGGCATGACAGGCTTTTGGAGCCAGCCGTTCATGCCCGCCGCGATCACGTCGCCACAACGTTCATCCGTCGCGTCATGCAGCAGGCCGACGATCGGCAGGAGCTGCATGTCCTGCGAATCGATCTCGCGGATGGCATGGGCGGTCTTCAAGCCGTCCATCCCCTGCATGTCAACCTCCATGAGCACGCAGCTGAACGACTGGCCGCCCTTTTTCAAGAGTTCAATAGCCGCCTCGCCGCCATGGACGACCTCCACGGACGCATGCACGTCGTCCAGCATGCCTTTGATGTATTCGGCCTGCCAGTCGTTGTCGTCAACGAGCAAGATTCTGCATTCGTTTAAATCGGAGGGGGTATTCATCATGTATGTCAGCCAACCCTATCGTCCAAAATCAATATTTTGCGATGATTTCCAGAATTTCGTCATGAAGGGCCTTCAAGGCCGGCAGTTTCTCCGCCACGCCCGTAAACTCACCCTTGCGGGTTGTTTCAACGATTTCGCTGCAGATCGTCAGCAGCGGCTTCAGGCCGAGGCTCGCATAGACGCCTTTGATTTCATGGCCCGCCTCGAAACAGGCCGTGGCGTCGCCTGCGGCCAAGGCAGCGGCCATTTTGTCAACGCACTGCATGTTCGGCAGTTTCCGCAAAAGCCTTTCATAGAGCTTCTCGTTGCCCATCAGCGTCTCCGCCAATGTTTCTTCAACCGTGCATCCCTTTTCCTTCAGGGCCACCAGCAATGGATTTGTGATACTCATAAATGTCGTCGCTCCTGTTTAACAAAAAATCAATATGCACTTAACCTATACGCCACATTGAAAAAGTCAATTTCCTATAAGCTTTGTGGACCTTTTATTTTTTCAAAACATTGTGATTTTGCTTTGCATGGTTACAGTATTCCAATCTATCCTTTAATTTAATAGACAATACAGGAACCACAGATGGCTAAAAAAGTTTTGATTCTAGGGGCGACCGGCGCCATGGGCCAGTATCTGACGCCGATGCTCGCCGAACTCGGCTACGATGTCGACGCCGTCTCCCTTGACGACATGACCAGCGAAAAGCCAAACCTCCGCTACATCAAGGCCAACGCGAAAGACAAGGCGACTTTCAAGCAGTTGCTTTCCAACAACTACGACGGCATGGTCGATTTCATGATCTATCCGACCGCCGACCTACCCTACTACGTGCCGTTCGCCTTGAAAAACGTCGGCCACTACATTTATCTCTCCAGCTACCGCGCCTATGACAACAAGGAGCATCCCGTCCGCGAATCCTCCCCCCTGCTCTGCGATTCGGCGGACAGCGTCCTCCTGCGGAACTCCGACGACTATTCCGTCTACAAAGGCCGCGGAGAGAAGATCCTCCGCTATATCGGCGGCCGCAACTGGACCATCATCCGCCCCGCCATCACCTATTCCTTCATGCGCTATCAGCTTGTCACGCAAGAAGCTCCGAACACCGTCGGCCGCGCCTTCGCGGGCAAGAAGACCGTCCTGCCGATACAGGCCAAAAACGTGCAGGCGACCATGAGCTGGGCGGGCGACGTCGCCCACATGATCGCCGGCCTGCTTTTCAACGAAAAGGCCATCGGCGAAGCCTTCACCGTCGCCACCGCCGAACATCATACATGGGGCGAAGTCGCTGAATACTATAAGGATATCTGCAATCTCGATTCCGTCTGGATCGACAAGGAGGACTACATCCGCCTCATCGATCCGGATCCGTTCTCCAACGGCGCAAGATGGCAGCTCGAATACGACCGTCTCTTCGACCGCGTCATGGACAACTCCAAAGTGCTCGCCGCCACAGGCATGGTGCAGGAGAAGCTCATGAAGCTCTACGACGGCCTGAAATATGAAATCTCCCGCTGCCCGAAAGACCATCCATGGCCCGTCAACAAGCGGATCGACGACTATCTCGCCGCCATGAAATAACGCAAACATTTCAATATCAATATAAAAGGAAGACAATATGGAAACCTGCCGTTTTACGTTCGACCGTGATGTTCCAATTCTAAGAGACACCGACATTCTCGTGGTCGGCGGCGGTCCCGCCGGTCTCGCCGCCGCCGTCTGCGCCGCAAGACGAAGCAAGAAAGTCGTTCTCGCGGAACGCCTTATGTGCCTTGGCGGCACCGCCACGAGCGGTCTTGTCGGCCCGTTCATGACCTGCACGGATCCGGACGGCAAGAAGATGATCATCAAAGGCTTCTACGCCGAACTCGTCAACCGCCTCATCGCCGCCGGCGGCGCCATCGATCCGATGTCCATCGAAAACGGCGACGCCTATTCGTCATGGCATTCGAAAGGCCACCGCAACGTCACGCCGTTCAATTCGGAGGCGTTCAAGACCGTCGCCGAAGAGATGTGCGAAGAGGCTGGCGTCGATATTCTGTACGGCGTCCAGTCGCTTGACGTCAAGAAGAACGGCTCCCGTCTGGAAGGCGTCTTCTTCCTTGCAAAGGAAGGCGTTGTGTTCATCAAGGCGAAACAGGTCATCGACTGCACGGGCGACGGCGACGTCGCCACCATCGCAGGCTGCCCCATGTTCAAAGGCGACGACCAGACTGGCGAAATGCAGGCCGCCGGACTGTTCTTCACCATCGAAGGCGTCGATGAATCCAAACTGCTTGAACGCCGCGCCGCGCAGGGCGAAATGTCCATGCGCTACACGCCGGAAATCGAAACCGCCATGGCCGCAGGCGAATATCCCATTCCGCGCAAACGACTTGGCCTCTACAAGAGTTGCGACGGCACATGGCGTTGCAACATCACGCGCATTCCAGACGTCGATGGCTCCACCACTGAAGGGCAGACCGCCATCATGTTGACGGGCCGCAAGCAGATCATGGCCATTTTGAAATTCCTCCGTAAATACGTCCGCGGCTGCGAAAACATCCGCCTCGTCGAAACCGCCACCATGCCGGGCATTCGCGAAACACGCCGCATCCACGGTGATTTCGTCCTCCGCGAACAGTCGCTCATCGACGGCGAAGTCTTCCCCGACACGATTCTCGTCTGCAGCAATTCGCGTGACACGCATATCGGTCTTGGCGGTATTTACATCCCGTCAACCACAAGTTATACCCTCCCCTACCGCATGCTGTTGCCGCATGGCATCGACAATCTCCTTGCCGCCGGACGCAACGTATCTTGCGACCGCCCAGTGCTTTCCGCCATCCGCGTCATGCCGCCCTGCTTTGGCCTCGGCGAAGCCGCCGGCAACGCCGCCGCCATCGCCATCGAACAGAACTGCGCATGCGCGGACATCGATGTCAAACTCCTCCAGCAGCGTCTTTCCTCCGAAAACGCCTGTCTGGAGAAATAGCTCTCTCCCTTGAATTCCTTCCCCCTTTTATCCCTTGAATCTCTTCTAATCTCTTATTTTACCACTTTTCCCAAAGGAGCCACACATGTATTTCACAGGTTTTGCAGACGAAGCCGCCAAAGATCTTGCAGGCCAAATCAAAGCCACAAAGGAACTCGGCTGGACGAATATCGAATCCCGTGCCATCGACGGCATCAACATCCATGACCTCCCGCAGGACCAGTTCGACCGCGCGGCGGACGCTTTGGATGCCGCTGGTATCAAAATCAACTGCTTCGGCTCCGCCATCGCCAACTGGGGCAAGAAAATCACGGAGCCGTTCGATTCATCTCTCGCGGAAACGGAACGCGCCATCCCGCGTATGAAACGCCTCGGAACTAAACTCATTCGCATCATGAGCTTCGCGCGTCTCGATGACCGCGAGCCCAACGACCAGATGGAAGAAGAACGTTTCCGCCGCCTTCGCATTCTCGTTAAGATGTTCTTGGACAACGGCATCCAGCCTGTCCACGAAAACTGCATGAACTACGGAGGCATGGGCTGGCCTTTCACGTTGAAACTGCTCGACAACGTGCCCGGCCTCAAGCTTGTCTTTGATACAGGCAATCCCGTCTTCACGTTGGACAAATCCAAGCCAAAACCGTATCCGCAGGAATCCAGTTGGGAGTTCTACGAACACGTTCGCGACCACATCGTCTATGTCCATATCAAAGACGGAACTTACGATGTAGCAACGAAGAAGACCACCTACACATGGCCTGGCGAAGGCGACGGCGACGTCAAGAAAATCGTTGCGGATCTCATCAAAAACGGCTATGACGGCGGCTTCTCCATGGAACCGCATATGCAGCTTGTCTTCCACGACGCATCCGTCACCGCCCATGCCCAGGCCATGTATGACAACTACGTCGAATACGGCCGCCGCTTCATGAAAATCGTCGAAGACTGCAAGAAGAAGTAACGACGGCGTCTCGCCGTCGTGCGGTATACTGGGACTTCTGGGACTACTGGGACTACTGGGACTACTGAGACTACTGAGACTACTGAGACCCAAATGGTTGTCCTATCTGTCCCATCCGTCCCATCTGTCACATAAGTCACAGTATCAGCTAAATTTGTGTCGCCACCCATAATAGAACAGCAATATGAAACGCATCAAAATCGGTCAGTTGGGCATCGGGCACAACCACGGCTCCGCCAAAATGGAGGCGTTGCGGAAACTGCCAGAGCTGTTTGAAGTCGTCGGCGTCGTCGAAAGCGATCCGACATGGTATGCAAAACGCTCTTCGCTAGCCGCTTACAAAGACATTCCCTTCATGACTGAAGACGAGTTATTCGCCATTCCGGGCCTCGAAGCCGTCACCGTTGAAACCGACGGCTTCGATCTGGTCACCACCGCCATCCGCGCCGCGAAACGCGGCCTTCACATCCATCTGGATAAGCCTGCGGGGCAGTCACTTGGAGATTTCCGTCAACTCATCGACATCTGCAAAAATAGCAATTTGGCGTTGCAACTCGCCTACATTTACCGTTACAATCCAGCCATTAAGTTCTGTCTGGAAGCCGTCCGCAAAGGCTGGCTGGGCGACATTTTTGAAGTCCATGCCGTCATGAGCCGTTACGACGGCGACAATCCAAACTACCGCCGTTGGCTCGCGCAATTCAAAGGCGGTGCCATGTACATCTTCGCAGGCTATCTCATCGACTTAGTTATCAGCATGTTAGGCAAGCCGGTCAACGTCACGCCGTTCATGCGGCAGACGCAAAACGACGGCCTCATCGACAACGGTTTGGCCGTTCTCGAATATCCCGTCGCCACCGCCACCGTTCGCGTTTCCGTGGCGGAAATCGACGGCATGAAACACCGCCGTCTCATCGTCTGCGGCACGAAAGGCTCCTTCGAACTCTGCCCAATCGAACCGCCTGGCAATGAATACTACACGCGGCATCTCACGCCGCGCCTTACACTTAAATATGATACGGAAGAATACAAAGCGGGAACTCACGTCGTCGATTGCGGCACTATGAACGACCGCTACGCAGGCCAGTTGGAAGAATTCTTCCACATCGTCCGCAGTGACATGCAAAATCCGTATCCATACGAACACGAATATCTCCTCCACGAAACGCTTCTCGCCGCTTGTGGCTTCCCTGGCCTTGGTCTTTGATTGCACTATTATTCTTATTCGATATTTTTTTATATAAAAGAGCATAAACATGAACGAAATCATCAAACTCTGGAACAACCGCCAAATCGTCACCCAACAGGCCGCGCCGTCCATCACCACCTATCTGCTTAATGATGACGCCCCGCATGGCGCCATTCTCGTCATTCCGGGAGGCGGCTACGGCGGTGTCTGCGAATCAACGGAAGGCTACGCTATCGCACGTCGTTTCAACGAATTAGGCTTCCACACATTCGTGCTCAACTATCGTTGCCAGCCGCATCGTTTTCCAGAGCCGCAGCAGGATGCCATCCGCGCCATGAAAATCATCCGCGGCAACGCCGAAGCGTGGAAAATCATTCCAGACCAAATCGCCGCTTGTGGATTCTCCGCAGGCGGTCATCTGACCGCCTGCCTGGGAACGCTACAAGACGAAGGCATAGATGCCTCGGATCAAGATGAATATGACAACGTCGATCCATGGCCGACCGCCCTCATCATGGGCTATCCAGTCATTTCTCTCGAAGGATGGAGCAACGTCCACACAGGCAAGAATCTGCTCGGAGACAAATATGCCGAACTGAACGTCAAATACTCTCTTCAATATCGCATCAACGAAAAGACGCCGCCATCATTTGTTTGGTGCACATTCGCCGATCAAATGGTTCCCTATCAGAACAGTTTGCTCTTCGCGGACATCATGGGCAAGGCTGGTCGGCCCTGCGAACTCCACATCTTCCCCTACGGCGCCCATGGCATGCTGCTCGGCATCGACACGCTCGACGTCGGTCAATGGACGTCTCTCGCCGCCAACTTCCTCCGCACACAGTGGAAACGTCAATCACTGGCGGAAGGTTCGGAAGAGCGCAAAGCTTTCGACGACCTCTACACAAATGCCGTCCAAGCCAAACTGGAACCGCCACGATAGTATTTTCAATTGAGCATTAATCATTAATCATTAATCATTAAAAGGAGCCCCCATGAAACTGCTCTGTTCCCTGCTGGCCACCCTGTCCGTCGCCGTTTTCGCGCAGCCATCCGTCTTCCCGTCGCAGGAGGACTTGATGAATCCGAAAAAATGGACCGTCAATTCATCCGGTGCCATGACCATCTCCTTTGACGAAGTGGAGCAGGCCCTTCGTTTCGACGTCACGTTCCCCGCAAACGTTGATAAATGGATCTATCCGAAATTCCGTATCAAGTCTCCCGTGACGTTCAACGGCGCGAAAACCATGACGTTCGACATGAAGATTGCCCCCACGCCAGATTTCAATGGCTTCGTCACCTGCCTTCTCATGTTAGGCGGCAGGGCCGGCTATGAACCTGCCGAGCCTGGACAATGGAAGACCATTACGCTTGACCTTACACATCTGGATCTCAATTCGGCCAACGAATTGCAACTCGGCATGAATCCCAAATATTTGAAACACACATATTTCGTAAAAAATATCCGCTTTGGAGGAACACCCATGGAACGCGTTTATCAACCTGCCATCACGACTGACGCCCCGTCAACCGTCTTCTTTGAAAATTCCGAACACGTCTTCAAGGCCACTCGCGTCCTCCCGAATCTCCGCTACACTGTTGAGGATTGGCATGGCAACGTCCTCCTTCAAGGCGCATGGCCCGCGGACGGCAAAGAACCATTGGTCATTCCGCCGCAAAAGCCTGGTTACTACATTATTAAAACGACCAATGATTCAGATATAAACTTACGCGACTATTCGTTCACAGTCATCGTCGATCCCGCCAAACGCGTCTTCCCGAAGGACTCCTTCTTCGCGATGGATGCCGCCCTCAGTTGGGTCAGCCGTCCTGGCACTTTCGAATGCCCATGGTATGATGGCGACACCTATCGACTCACCGCCGACCTCTGCAAATGGGCAGGCCTCATCCATATCCGCGAACGCCTTTCATGGAATCAAACACAGCAGAAGCCTAACGAACCGCCGCAATACGGTCATTATCTCGACAACGCCAAAATGTGCAAAGAGCGTGGCATCTACATTTCCGGCATGTTCCACGATTCCGCCAATTGGGCGGACCGCATCGAAAAGCTTCCCGCCAATCTCGCCGCTCTCTATACATATTGTAAATATAACGCGGAAGTCTTCGGCGACTGCATGCTCGACTGGGAGTTCTGGAATGAGCAGGACATCGGCTTCGCTCCAGAAGCCGCATGGGACTATGCCGCCGCCTTCAAAGCCGCCTATCTTGGCTTCAAGGCCGGCAAGAAAGACATGCCCGTCACCTTCGGCGCCATCTGCGCAGGCCCGCTGAATCCGTACGTCTATACGATGTTCGAAAACGATTCCGCCAAATTCAGTGATTTCGCCAATTTCCACACCTACGCCCCCATCGCCAACTATCCCGCCTTCTACAACGAAATCCACAAGCTTCTCGACGACATCGGTCGCTCGGACTGGGAGGTATGGATCACCGAATGCGGTACCAATCTCGAAGGCAACTCCACAGGCGACGGTGTCAAGAAAGGCTTGAAGGCGCATTCTCCTGAACAAGAGATGATTCTGGCCGAATTCTATCCGAAATCGCAGATCGCCCACATGATGGGCGGACTCATTCGCAACTACTATTTCGTCTTCGGCTCCTACAATGAACGCAACGGCACGAAAGACTGGGGCATCATCCGCCGCGATGGAACGGTAAAACCTTCCTACGCAACGATCTCCACGATGACCAATCATCTTAATCCGGCCAAGCTCGCTGGCGAAATCGCCGTCGATGACAAAGTGAAAGTCTATCTCTTCGACCAGCCCGACGGCTCCCAGACGCTCGTCTATTGGGCCGTCTCCGAAGTCGATACAAGCCGCGGCTCCAATCTGAAAATCACGACGAACAACGCCACGACGTTCACCCTCCCGCTCGCTGACGGCGAATACGCCGCGACGGATATGGTCGGCACGCCTTTCACCGTCACCGCCGCCAACGGCATCGCCACGCTAAATGCCACCCGTTGGCCCGCCTACATTGACGGAATCCACGGCCTTTCCGCCACGAAGAAACCTGCCTACCCGCGCGGCAAGATGATTACCTACACGCCGTCGGCGGACGAAGATCTTACCGTCGTCATCCGCGTCGATGCTAACAAAGACGACTTTAAGTCTTCCAACCGCAAGTCTTTAGCGGAAATGCCCAACGAGACAGGACGCCTGAAAGTACAGGTCTGGAATCTGGACAATACGCCCAAGACAGGCCGCCTGCTCGTCGAAGGCGGCGTTCTCGACGGCATGCCTGAAACCATCGCCCTGCCCGCCATGGGCAAAGTCGAGTTCGACGCAATCTACAAGCCGGCCCACGAAGAGAAGAGCTATGACACAAAGCTCGTCATCACAGGGCTTTTCAACGACAAGAAGTCATCCCGCTTCGTCATGCCCGTCCGCCTCATCGGCCTCTTCTTGAAGCGCTGCACATACACGATGATGGACAATCTCATGAAGCCGGAAGCATGGCGGCGCAACACGTCGGCGGATTCCTATTCCGTCGTCTATGACGAAAATGAAAAGGCCCTCCGTTTCGATCTGGAATGGACGGATCCGACCAAAGACCGTTGGTTCTATCCAGAACACATTTTGCAACTGCCGGAAGAATCGCTGGAATACGTCTTCGCTGTCCAATTTGACGTCAAATCCGTACAGGACAAGGTCGAAAATGACTTCAAGACCGCCCTCCTCATGCTCGTCCCCCACAAGGAGCATGAAAAAGGCGGCTACAGAGCCGTCGGCTATGCCTCGCCATTGACCACATGGGAGACGCGCCGCCTCGTCATTCAAGACCTCGCAAACAGGAAGGACATGGAGATGATCCGTATCGGTGCCAATCCGATTGGGCACAAACTGACCTACTGGATTCGCAACATCCAGTTCATCCATTTCCCGAAGAACTGAACGCAACTTATATAAAAACAAACAGGAGCAACCATGAACAAACGTCATCCGTTGATTCTGCTTCTTGCCGCCATGGCCTGCGCTGCGGCACCGCAGTTTCCGTCGCCGCAAGATCTCATCACGCCAAGTCGTTGGCGCGCAAATTCTTCCGGCCACATGCGCATGACGAAGGATGAAGCGGAACAGGCTCTCCGAATCGATGTCACATTCTCGCCGACCGTTGACAAATGGGTCTATCCATACTTTGATCTTCGGCGGCATGAAACCATCAACGGAGCGACGTCGTTGGACTTCGAAATCTGCGTCATCGAACCGAAGGAGGATTACAAAGGTTGCCGTGAAGGTAACGCATTCGTCAACGGCTTCATCAAATATCCACCGCCGAAGATCGCCAATCTCTGGCAAAAAGTTTCCATCGACTTGACGCAGAAGGATTTGTCAAAAATCGCCACCTTTCAGCTCGGCCTCAATCCATACAATCTCCAAATCGCATTCCTTATGAAAAATATCCATTTCAACGGCACCCCCCAAGCCCCACAGCTCGATCCCGTCATCGTGACGGACACTCCCGGCAACGTTTTCTTCCAAGGCGACAAGCCTGTCCTCCAGATGAATACTGCCGTCAAAGGCCTTACTTACACGCTTTTGGACTGGCATGGAAAGACGCTGCAAAGCGGTGATTGGCCGCAGGACGGTACAGAGCCGCTGTCGCTTCCCGCTCTGCCAAACGGTTATTACATTGTCAACACGACGAACACGGATGGTAAGACCGTGCCATCGTTCAATTTCACCATCGTCCCGCATCCATCGACACGGAAATATCCGCATGATTCGTTTTTCGCCGTCGATGCCGCCCA
>JAEEGF011804457.1_pt1 | contig 10876 bp, 10 predicted proteins | sample 9134171 | NCBI WGS metagenome assembly JAEEGF01 (sample SAMN16246542, study PRJNA631951) | gut metagenome | biome: gut microbiome; feature: rumen; material: AP-attached | host: Bos | place: Iran: Karaj | collected 2018-10 | reverse complement strand
AAAGAACCTACGAAGGTCGGAATTAACAGGGAATTCCTCACCCGAACCACTCTGCAATGTGACCTTACCGCTATTGGGTTCGAGCATGCCTAAAAGCAGACGGATCAGCGTAGTCTTGCCTCCGCCTGATTCAGCCATTATCGCAACTATCTCGCCTGAGGACACATGAAGATCAGTATGTTCATATACATTGGCTCTCTCGTCATAACCGAAAGTCACGTCATTAACGTGAACCTTAATGCCCTCACCGGTATGTTCTTCCATATATGTGACTCTGTCAGGATCATGCTCTTCTCTTGGAAGATCTATGAGTTCTCTGACTCTGTGTGCAGATACAGCAGAATTTATCATTCCGGGAATCGTACCCACAAGGCTGTTAAACCTTGAAGACAGCGCTGATCTCTGCTGAAGAAAGAAGGTCATATCACCATAAAGGATCTGGCCTGTCCAAAGCCTGTATAAGCAATATGCAAAAGCCGTGGTTGATACGATCGTTGATACGATCGTCAAAAGTATATTGGACTTTATTTGAAATTTATTGAAGTCGAGATTGTACTCCTTGTACTTCTGCTGCCACCCTTTGAGCTTTCTCTTATAATAACCGAATATACCAAAGGACTTGATCATCTCGAAGTTATAGAATGTCTCAACCTCAAAGCTCATCATCTTTGAATTGAGTTCCAAGACACGCTTCCTGTATTCCTTCATCTTGCGCAGAATGTATCTGCTTAATCCTAAAAGAAAAGGCGCGGATACGAAGGCTATAACAGCCATACCGATATCCATACGCCACAAGACGATGAATGTTACTATAAACGAATATATATTAACCAAAAGATTAGGAATCCAGCCTATCGCATTGGAAGCAATCGTGCCGACATCGCCATTAAATCTGTTAAGCAAATCACCACTCGGGTAACTGCTTAATTCCTTCCATCTGGCATCCATGATGCGTTCAAATATATCCGCCTGAATATCGTTATTGACGTAAATCGATATTCTTGCTGATATATAACTATTGACGCTCGAGAGGACAAGAGACAATATCAAACTTCCGATCATGGCAGCAATCAAAATCCAGAGTTTATCCTGCTGCTTTTCAACAATGATATTGATCATGATACGTCCGATATATGCGGTACCGATAGACATTGTAGAACCTAAAATGCCGGTTATCGCGTAGAATACTACTATCCAACGGTATTTCTTGGAATAACCGAAAATCCATTTCCAGTCATCTACAAATTCTTTGAATGTTCCGTCACGAAGACTGTCATGCAGCTTCTGCATGTTGTCACTGCGGAACAGCTTGTTTAGACCGGTATATTTTATCTGCTTATCTTTATTCTCACTCATGATCTTCACCATTTAGAACATTATAAGAAGTAAAGGCCGCATCAGGATTCATATTGCAATAAAGCTGATACATAGGAATCTTTTTCCCCAGGCGGCTTAACAGTGAAAGCGTCTTTTCAAGTTCAACCTTATCTTTCGGGCGATAACTCTGCTGAATAAGAACCGGAAGGATCTGAGTCATAGGAACCTTCTCAATATGATTCTCTGCACCACGATTTAGTATAACGATACCACAGAGCTTTACACCCACATTGCGGTTCATACCTTCCTTACCTGCCCACGGAGTACCATAAACAGTGCATTCATCTCCAACATGAATCAAAGGCTTATCACCATTAACGACATAGCTACCGGGGATATTATTCAGCCAAAGATTAATATGTGTTGTTTTCCCCGTCCCCGAAGGCGCAGTGAAGAGCCATGCTTTATCACCCACAGCCACAACAGCTCCATGCATCAGGAAAGTATTGAAATCAAGCATCTTCGTTACTATCTTTCTGTACACTGCGAGGATCTCGAGATGAGAGTCAGGATAATCAACAACAGGGATCCCCTCTATCTGAGCCTCCCTGATATTAATAGTTTTCTCGTGTAGAATGTCTTCTGCATTAATTGACACAGTCATATCAGCAGGCGCATCCGTCAGATAATCGCGGCAAAAGTCATAAACCTCATCAAAGAGACTAGTTATTGCTACATTTATCCCTGCCAAACACACAGTGAATTCCATATATTATCCCTTATGAAGTATCTTCTTAATGAATCTTTTGATCTTACTTCCTTCAATTCTGATCTTGTTTCGTACACGAAACATCAAAAATCTAAACTTGTAAGGTTTACACCAAAGATATTTATACAATGAATATTTGAAACCCGTCAACTTAATCGGCTTGTTTCCCCTCTGAGCAGACTTAACAACACCGAGAATATCCTTCGGATCAACCAAATCAAAATAAGTGCAGTTATCACCTACTACTATAAACTGACCATCTTTTCGTCTGCCTACAATCCTATGAAGAACATATTGCTCACCCATGGTCTGACTCACCCTGTTAAAAAGCACAATGTCAAGATTCTTAAGTTCTTCAGGACTGCAAGTAACCACAAAAATGGCGTCATCTGCAGTGCGAAACAAAGGGCGCATACTAACGCCCTTGATCGTAAATAGTATCTTGCCGGACTTCTTAAGTTCGTCTTCGTATGAGATTGACATTACTCTATAAGCAATCCTTCCTGCCAAAGTTGCTTAAGAAACTCTTTTGTAAATTCAGCTAGTTCCTCAAGAGTAGAATCCGTATACTTTGTCTGAAGAGACTTAACTAAGCAATTGAAAGAGATACCATCATCTCGGCACATGTTCAAGATAGTTATAATATCAGCCGCCTCATCGTTCAAACGCAACATCCCATGGAACTTGGAATTGTCCTCACCAACTGCTACTGCTGAGATCTCACCATCCATATCCATGATTGCCATCTCTACTGCTAGTCTCATTAAATCCTCCTAAAAAAAACTTGCAGCTGTGAGCCGTACCCACAGCTGCAAGCAGCATAATTATTCAATTACTAAATAATTACTGACGAAGCCACAATCTACCAGTAACGTTAGTAAAGATTTCCTGATGACCCTGGTCAACATAAGTACCATTCAGAAGATCAGGTGTATCTTCTGCAGCATCAAGGTGCTGAACATTAATGGGAGTTGTATCAGCTCCAGCCTGAAAATAGCTATCAGTTCCAAGGCCTAACTGGTTAACAATCTTCTCAAAATCGTTAATATTAACGCCGCCAACCTGAGCATTACCTATGATCGTATCTTCTGAACCAGTAACAACAAATGACTGAGCTACAGGACCAACAGGGCTTGCAGCAAGTACATCTGCTTCCTTGAAACGTACAACGTCCATCTTAGGTGTTTCCATCTTCATAGTGAGTCTCCTTTTTAATTTTTTAAGCAAAATTAATCACATGTGCGTATAATATCAATAAATTTCAACCGTTGTCAAGGAAAATTATTGATTAGTTCAAAGAAATATTCAAAAATCTTAATCGAAATGTAAATTTTTGAAATTGTCTGAACGTTTTTCGATGTCATCAACCATTTTTCTGACCCGCTTATTATATATATAATTTGTTATAATTCAACTATGAATATTATTATTACTACTTTATTTGGACTTGAGTCGCCCACAAAAGGCGACCTTTTAGACAGAGGTTACGATAAAGACCGCATTTCCGTAAGTGACGGTGTTGTAACTCTGGAGGGAGATTTCTTTGACGTTGCCCGCGCAAATATGTGGATCAAGCACGCCGAGCGTATCTTTTTTGAAGCCGGAGAGTTTAATTGCGGCTTATCAGATGATGCTGATACGAACTTTAATGCTTTTTTCGAAGGATGCAGAGCCATCAAATGGTCTGACTTTATTCCTGCTGGCTGGGCGTTCGTAATAAACGGTTTCTCGAGAAAATCAAAACTATACGGCATCCCTGCCCTGCAGAAGCTAGCCAAGAAAGCCATAGCCGAGAGCCTGGCTGTATCAAGAGGTCTTTCAGCTGATACAGTGATCAGCGAGAACGAAGAGATGGGCACGGTCAAGATCCATTTCGGCATTGTTAACGACGTCTGCCGTTTCATGATCGATACTACCGGCGCAGGGCTCCATAAACGCGGCTACAGGCCTTTGACGCATGAAGCCCCTATAAGAGAGACTCTGGCGTCAGGAATGCTCACATACGCTAAATACCGCCCTTATGGCAATGAAGCACTTGTAGATCCTTTCTGCGGCTCAGGAACTATCGTTATAGAGGCAGCAAGGACTGCATGCGGCATCGCTCCCGGAAGAGACAGACACTTTGCTTATGAAGATCTTCCCTATATCGGCAAAGGTCCTTATCAGAGAGCTTTGCAGGAAGCTCTGGATAACGAAGACACGGAGCCGATGGACGACTGCTACTTCTTCGGTTCCGATATTGATCCTAAGGCCATTGAATCTGCTAAGCGCAATGCTGAAGCAGCCGGCGTTGGCGCTCATACAAGATTCAGGATCTGTGACGCGTCCAAGATGCTCCCGGATTATCTGGAAAAACTCACTTCGCTTCCCAGGCAGCTTGTAATAACGAATCCTCCCTATGGCGGCCGTCTTATGACTCCTGAGGACGCGGCGAAAATATACAAATTGATAGACCGTAATTACCTTACAAAAGACGGTTTCTGTAAAAAGGGCTTAAGGCTCTCTGTGATCACGCCTGAGAATGCTTTCGAAGAAGCGACAGGACATAAGGCAGATAAGCGTGTAAAGCTCTATAACGGTGCTATCGTCTGCACTCTGAGCAATTATTTCAAGTTGGGTGACAAAGGCAATGGTAACCGTTAAGATCGATTTCCTGGATACTTTGAAGGTTGCTGATTCCGGCCAGGCATTCAGGATCCGCGTAATAGACGATTCTCATGTCGAGCTCGTTGCATTCGGCAGGTATCTTCAGATAGCTGATCTCGGAGATGATAACTTTGCATTCTCATGCTCAGATAAAGAGTTTGAGACTGTCTGGAAGCCATATCTGGACCTTGGCCGTGATTACAAGGCTATCGTCAGATCCATTGATAAGAACGATTCTTATCTCATCGATGCCGCCAGGTTCGGTGACGGCATAAGGATACTTAAACAGGATGTTTTCGAGACCGTGATCAGCTACATAATCTCGCAAAGACGTTCTATCCCTTCGATCACGACGTCAGTCGAGCGTATTTCAAAGCTCTGCGGCAAGAAGATCAAGGCTCCCAAGCTTTCCAAGCCTTTCGTAAAGCCTCTTTGCGACGAATACTACGCCTTTCCCACGCCTGAAGAACTGAGCAGTCTTCCCTTCGCCGATCTGGAAAACACCGGTGTAGGCTACAGAGCTCCCTATATCGCCAGAGCCGCAGAAGGCTTTGCTTCCGGACTTCTGGACGCTGCGGCATTGGGAAAACTGTCTGACGAAGAGCTTTATAAGGCTCTGACGGCCATGTACGGCGTAGGAACGAAGGTTGCCAACTGCATAATGCTTTTCGCGTTCGCAAGGACGGGGAGATTTCCCGTGGACGTCTGGATACAAAGGATCGAGGACAAATACTACGGCGGACATTTCGACTGCACGCCTTATCCTGACACTGCAGGAATAATGCAGCAGTTCATGTTCTATTACGAGCGCAGAAAGGTCTGAAAAACTCTTTTATTAAATGTCGTTTGGCACTTGACACCTAAATAATCAAACCTTATAATTACAAGGCTTGCTCACAGAGCGGTTATATGCGGCCGTGGCGGAACTGGCAGACGCGCACGTTTGAGGGGCGTGTGGGTAATTCCATACGAGTTCAAGTCTCGTCGGCCGCACCAAATAAAAGGTTGTCTCATCAGAGGCAACCTTTATTATTTTCTGATCAGCTGTTTGCTTGAGACTATCCTAAAGCCACATCCAATATCATCATGAGCACAAATCCGATACTGAAGGCTATTGTTCCCCAGTTCGAGTGCTCACCTTCACTCATCTCGGGGATCAGCTCCTCAACGACGACATAGATCATGGCGCCTGCCGCAAATGCGAGCATGTACGGGAGCAACGACGTGACAAGGCTGAATGCAAATATGGTTACTACTGCAGCAATGGGCTCGACCGCGCCTGAAAGAGCTCCATATAAAAAGGTCTTCCCTTTTGACATGCCCTCTGCCCTGAGAGGCATCGAGACGATCGCGCCTTCAGGGAAATTCTGAATGGCAATACCGATTGCAAGAGCCAAAGCTCCTGCCGTGCTGATAAGGCTGTTTCCTCCAATTATATTGGCATAGACGACACCGACGGCCATACCTTCAGGAATGTTATGGAGCGTAACCGCCAAGATCAGCTTAGTCGTTCTCTTGAATCCGGACTTCGGACCTTCTCCCTCCTGATTCATATGCATATGAGGTGTGATCACATCAAGGAGAAGCAGAAAACCTATACCTATAAGAAATCCCACAGCAGCAGGAATAAATGAGAGCTTGCCCATCGATTCAGAGCTTTCCAGAGCGGGATTAAGAAGGCTCCAGAAAGACGCTGCTACCATGACGCCTGCAGCAAATCCGGTGAGTATACGCTGGAGTTTGTTCGAGACTCTGTCTTTGAGCAAAAACACCATCGCAGCACCAAGCGTTGTGCCGGCAAAAGGGATTAAGATTCCGATAATTATTTGAGTCGTCATATAATCACCTCCGTATATACTATACACTATGCAGTTAGTTGTGACTAACTTACAATATGCACAACTATTCTCTTACTGTTGTGACCGGAATAGCATTTTTGCTTAAGAGATGCTCAATTATCCGTTTGTTCCTGCAGATAAGGCTGAAGATTATATGTTTCTATATAATCTTTATCGTACATATTTACATAACTGTAATCAGGCTCTAAATATTTGAAGTATAGGGTCGCATCCTGATCGAAACGGTTATTCCTGAAGGTTCTCGAATTAAAATCCAAGTAGTAGTAACCTGCTGTATTCGGGCTCTCGGAGAAAACATATCTGGGGAAAATAGTATCGTAGATACTGATTCCTCCATACTGCTCAGTAGGGAAAAGATAAAGTTTGGCATTGGGGAAAAAGTACTCTGTCCATTCCCAAGTATTAGCAAACAGACCATTATCTGTATGAACTATAAGTATGAAGTGATCATCATAATTGTTTCCGTGGTATTCCGTTACCTCTTCACAGTACTTAATTATGTACTTCATGTTCTGGATATGGTTGTTGTATTCGAAAGCCTTATGTTGCTGGAATAACGAATTAACGCCGAAAAGCATAAATGCTGTGGCTACAATTGCCAGAAAATCTTTTCGAATTGTAATCGCATGCTTTTTTATGAATCCTGCTACCGCATACAAAACGCTTACCGCTATTACCGGTACGAGTATGATGCTTCTCTGGGCAAGGACATTTGGTTTGTAATAGAAATTGAAGACGATTGCGACACCGGGAAGCATGAACGAGAATAATGCCGTAGCAATGCTCCACAATGCGATAAGCAGATCGTGGATCTTAAGCCTGTATGTAAGAGCTGCGATGAGGTAGATCAATACTACTGCGCCGAAAAAGCCCCAGAACAATGAATCAGAATTAATAAAGAAGCTCATGAAGGCCTTCAAGTATTCGCTCCGCTTCTCAGGCAAAAAAGTCTCACCATATGATGCTAAGAACCTGTCTTCTCTCTTACCGACAAGAGTGCAGATGAAGAAAAGCACAGGTGTTACCGCAGAAACAAACACAGAAACCAGATAACTAAGGTTCTTCTTCCCCGGCGTAACAAACTCGGACTTTTTTCTGATAACGGTTGCCGCGTGATATATCATCATTACGGTAAACAATCCCATAAAAGCCAAAGCCGGCGTATACATAAAAGGCAGCATGCATGCGGTGATCGTGAGCATGCTGACCGTCATCAACGACCTTGTCCTCAATAACCTGAGGAAAAGCGCGAGGATAATCATCGTATAGGATACAGGTGTTATCGCCTGCTCGAAAATATAGTAGAACTCATCGATGAACGGACAGAAAGCTATAACGAAGATCGGAAATATACCGTAATTCTCATCGATTCCGAGTCTTATGGAAAACTTACGCAATTCAACAAACAATAAGGTAAGTCCGGCCAGGAACGGAAGCGCAAATCCCAGATTCAAAGAGAAGAATTTCCTTCCGAAAACCAATGTAGGAACGGCATTGATGATATACTGCTTGACCGGATAATTGGTAAAGCCTTTACCCGTATAGTTCCAGTCAGGCTGTTCAAACGCTCTTAATCCGGCTAATACTTCCTGCGTGGATTCATAGCTCATGTCGCTGAATCCGTAATTACCGATCTGGAATACGAAGAAACATATGATTACGAAAAATATAAAAGGCAGAAGGAGTTTCTTTTCGCGTACATCTTCATGCAACTGCTTAATGACGACAAACAAAAAGAAGATTACAAAAGCGATAACCGAAAGCATCCAAAGCCTTGAAGCGACGATTGAGAAAGCACCCTTAAACAGGTACGCTAATAATTCCAGTATAAATGTTACTATACAGCCGACCAGAAAAATCAGCATCTGCTTCTGCTTCATCTCGCTGCAAGCAAAATGCGAAAACTTCTTAATAATCGAATTCACCTTAATATTCCCCCTTCGCAACACATAGATTATATATTAAAAATCTGTTTTGTCTTTAATGACTTACCAAAAAATGCCGCTCTCCAAAACTGAAGAGCGGCACATTCAAATCTGTTCAATTGAGAAACACAGGTCAATCTTTGTACTTCCTTCCTCGATATACGCAAAAGCTTATAAAGCAGAGAGCGAAGAAAAGAACGATAATGCCTGCTACAGACGCAGGATTGATATGTTCACCGGTTGCCGGAATCGGCGTTCTGCTTGAAGAGATAACGTATGAAGGATCTGCCTCATCAATCATTACGACCGGCGAGCCCTTAACTACTACTGTTCCGTTGCAATCTGCAGAACCGTCTGTTCTAAGATCGAAGTAGATAGCAGCTGCAGTCTTATATGCCTCAGGAGTTACAGTCTCGGTTAACTCGTACTCACCTGCACTAAGTCCGCTGACTACCGTCATAGCATTATCAACCGTCTTGAAAGATATCGCAGTGTGATCGCTCGAAATCTTGAAATCCACTGATACTCCATTCTGAGTTACAACAACATTAGACAGATCGTAATTGTTACAGCTTCTCAATGTAAGTTCAGCTCCAGCTATCTCCTTACCTGCAACATCTTCCTTAGAGAAGACTACATCAAGACCTGCTCCTGCAGGGGTGCCGGTTGTAACAGGTGTGTCGGTAGCACTAGGTGATGTTGAAGCGCTAGGTGACGTTGAAGCGCTAGGCGACGTTGTAGCACTAGGCGACGTTGTAGCACTAGGCGATGTTGAAGCGCTAGGTGACGTTGTAGCGCTAGGCGATGTTGTAGCACTAGGCGACGTTGTAGCACTAGGCGACGTTGTTGCACTAGGTGATGTTGTAGCGCTAGGTGATGTTGTTGCGCTAGGCGATGTTGTAGCACTAGGCGACGTTGTAGCACTAGGTGACGTTGTTGCACTAGGTGATGTTGTAGCGCTAGGCGACGTTGTAGCACTAGGTGATGTTGTAGCGCTAGGCGATGTTGTTGCGCTAGGTGATGTTGTTGCGCTAGGCGATGTTGTAGCACTAGGTGTAATCGTTGCACTAGGTGTAATTGTTGCACTAGGTGTAATCGTTGCACTAGGTGTAATCGTTGCACTAGGTGTAATCGTTGCACTAGGTGTAATTGTTGCACTCGGTGTAATCGTTGCACTAGGTGTAATTGTTGTACTCGGTGTAATTGTTGCACTCGGTGTAATCGTTGCACTCGGTGTAATCGTTGCACTCGGTGTAATCGTTGCACTAGGTGTAATCGTTGCACTAGGAGTAATCGTTATAGTAGGTGTGATTGTTCCACTAGGCATGGTTGTAGCACTAGGTGATGTTGTAGCGCTAGGCGACGTTGTTGCGCTAGGCGACGTTGTAGCGCTAGGTGATGTTGTAGCGCTAGGCGACGTTGTAGCACTAGGCGATGTTGTAGCACTAGGCGACGTTGTTGCACTAGGCGACGTTGTAGCACTAGGCGACGTTGTTGCACTAGGCGATGTTGTAGCGCTAGGCGACGTTGTAGCACTAGGCGATGTTGTAGCGCTAGGTGATGTTGTAGCGCTAGGTGTAATCGTTACAGTAGGTGTGATTGTAATACTAGGTGTAGTTGTTCCACTAGGTGTGGTTGTAATAGAAGGTGAAGGTGTGGTAATCAATTTGTAGTCATTCTCATAAGCTACAGTAGTAGGCTTATTTGCATCTTCGCTTACTCCAGAAAGCGTTGCAGCCTTACCTGTATTAGATGATCCACCATCGACTTTGTAGCTTGTGTTGATTGTATAACCCTCTTTAGTCTTAAGCGTTTCTTCGACTGTATATTTCTTTTCGGAATCAGCTACCTTGATCGCATCCTTGAGCTCGTAAACACCATCTGCATTCTGCTCAAAATCCTCACCAAGCTTGTATGTGCCGACAACTGTGTTGCCATCCTTGACTGTGAATGACAAACCGTCAAGATCTTCCTGGGTTACATCACCCTTAATGGTCTTAGTGATGTTGATGTAACCGGGCACAATGATTCTCTCGTAACTATTCTCATAAGCTACTGTTGTAGGCTTAGTTGCATCTTCGCTTACACCAGAAAGAGAAGCAGTTTTACCTGTTTTGGATGTTCCGCCATCGACAGAATAAGTGGTTGTAATTGTATATCCGTCTTTTGTTTTAAGCGTTTCGACAACAGTGTATGTTTTTTCAGAATCAGTTACCTTGATTGCATCCTTGAGCTCATATACACCATCTGCATTCTGCTCAAAGTCTACGCCAAGTTTATAAGTGCCAATAAGTGTATTGCCATCCCTAACCGTGAATGAGAGGCCGTCGAGATCTTCCTGAGTTACGTCACCCTTAATG
>JAEEGF011184723.1_pt1 | contig 10876 bp, 12 predicted proteins | sample 9134171 | NCBI WGS metagenome assembly JAEEGF01 (sample SAMN16246542, study PRJNA631951) | gut metagenome | biome: gut microbiome; feature: rumen; material: AP-attached | host: Bos | place: Iran: Karaj | collected 2018-10 | reverse complement strand
GCCGGAGGCAGTGCAGATCCTGGTATGGATCGCGCTTTCCGCTGCGGGGACCTGTTTTATGATGAGGATCCCGGGCGAGTTCGGGCACCTGCGTTTTCTGGCGATCCTGTACGTGATCGCCGGCGCGGCCCTGATCGTGGCCGCCTTTACCCATTCCGTGAGAACGTCTCAGGGTTCGTTCCTGCTGGTCGCAGCGGGGATCCTGATCGTTCTGGATACGGCCAGGGGAAGCAGTTTCGCTTTCCATCTGGTCTCCGCCGCCCTGCATTATATCGCGCTGTCCATGCTGGCGAGTACCGGAAGCGGGGTTACGTTGCAGGGCGTTATGCAGGATCCTGCGGTCAAAGCGGCTGATACTTGCCCCATTTTAGACGAGGGTGTATAGTAAAAGGCGTGTGTAACCTACAGTTTTTCGGGCTTTGCCCTCTGGAGATTTCGTTATGGAAAACAGGTTGGAAAGAAAATACGGACTGTTTACCGCGATCTGCATGGTCGTGGGCATCGTCATCGGGTCGGGCGTCTTCTTTAAGGCGCAGACCATCCTGCAGAAGACGGGCGGCAATATGCCGCTGGGCATCGTCGCGTGGATCATCGGCGGCCTGATCATGCTCTTCTGCATCCTGGCTTTCGCGGCCATGGCGCAGAAATATGAAAAGGTCAACGGAATCGTTGACTACGCGGAAGCTACGGTCGGTCCCCGCTACGGCTATTACATCGGCTGGTTCCTCAGCATCATTTACTATCCGACGCTCACCGTCATCCTGGCGTGGCTGACCGCCCGCTACACGCTGGTGTTCGTCACGTCCTGCTGGCCCAATTTCCCGCTGGTCATTCCGGCGGAGCAGGGCGGCTGCGTCATCGGACCGGAATGCATGTGCCTGATGATGTTCTTCCTGGTCTGCGCGTACCTCGTGAACGCGCTGTCGCCGAAGCTCGCGGGCAAATTCCAGACGACCACCACGGTCATCAAACTCATCCCGCTGTACCTGATGGCAGTCGTCGGCATTATCGTCGGCCTCGTCGGGCCTAACCATCTGCTCGTCAGCAACTTCGCGACCGCCTCCGTATCGTCCGGCGGGAGCGCGGCGCCGCTGCTGGCTTCCGTCTGCGCGACCGCGTTCGCGTACGAAGGCTGGATCATCGCGACGTCCATCAACGCGGAGCTGAAGGACGCCAAGCGCAATCTGCCGAGAGCGCTCATCATCGGCGGCATCATCATTATCGTCACGTATATCTGCTATTACATCGGCGTAGCCGGCGGCGCTTCGGTCGAAGTGCTGATGGAAGAGGGCGCTACGAAGGCGTTCGTCAACATCTTCGGAGGCGTGCTCGGCAACATCCTGAACCTGTTCGTCGCCATCTCCTGCGCCGGCACCATGAACGGGCTGATGCTCGGCTGCTGCCGCGGCATCTATTCGCTGGCAGCGCGCGGAGACGGACCCAAGCACAGGCTGTTCTCCCAGGTGGATAAGGAATCCAATCTGCCTCACAATTCCGCGGCGTTCGGCCTGCTGCTGTGCGCGTTCTGGGGTTGCTACTTCGTCATGGCCAGCCTTCTGGAGACCTGGGGCAGCGTAAAGGCATTCGCTGGCACCGCATTCGAAAGCGTCCCGTTCAGCTTCGACGCGTCCGAACTGCCGATCATCACGATCTACGCGATGTACATTCCCATCTTCATCAACTGGATGAGAAAGGCGAAGGACGAATCGGCGCTTCGCCGCTACGTCATCCCTGTGCTGGCGATCGGAGGGTCTCTCTTTATGGTCTACGCGTCCATCGTGGGACACCGGATGGAAAACTTCTGGTACCTGATCGTGTTCGCGGCCGTCATGCTCGTCGGCCGGCTGTTTATCGGGAAGAAGAGCGGAAAGGGAGGGCACTGAATGGCTGTCCTGGACGGACTCCAGTCCTTCGATCCGAACCCTCTCTAAGCCCCTAAATCGCCCCGTCAGCGCGCAAAACTCCTGCAAACGACAGATTGCGCTCCAGAGACTAAAACCGCCGCAAATCGCTGTTTTTTGCCCGGACGCGATCTGTCCGTTTTTTTACCCACTTCACCGTTCCGACATTATCGACCCAGAAGACGAAGAAGAGGAGGGAGACGATGAATAGCGCTACGCATCCCAAAGCCGAGCCCGCGCCACCGGGATTCTACAAAATGGAGAACGACCCCTTCGGCAAGTTTGAGGACGATATACCGTTCTAAGCCGTATATTTTAGTTCTTGTTGACAAGTACTTTTCCTCGCTTTAATATATTCCTCGGAATTGAATTACGGTAAATGTATTAAGCGAGAGCTTTGATCCACGTCTGATAGGGAAAACCTGAAAGACGTGGTTTTGTTTATAGGTAAAGATCATACATGGAGAGGTTGGAAAATGAACGGAAAAACAGCAGGGAAGAGCACCGGCAAAATAGGTAATATAATCGCCAATGTGGTGCTTATCGTGCTCGGCAATTTGATATATACCGCAGGTGTCGTGCTGTTCATTCTGCCGACCGGGCTTATCACAGGCGGGACTACAGGGATAGCCCTTATCCTCAATCATTTTGCGGGCATCCGGATCGCGGCATTCGTGGGCGTGTTCAATGTGATCATGTTCGTCTTAGGATATGCCGTGCTTGGGAAAAAGTTTGCTATGTCTACGCTTGTGAGTACCTTCTCGTATCCGGTGCTGCTCGGCTTCCTGGAGAGGATCGTTGGTGACTTTGTCCTTACGGACGACTTGCTGCTTTCCGCTCTTTTCGGTGGTTTATGCATCGGCCTCGGTTTGGCTGTCGTGATCCGGATCGGCGCGAGTACCGGAGGCATGGACATACCGCCGCTGATCCTTCAGAAGACGCTGCGCATTCCAGTATCCGTAAGTCTGTACGTCTTTGATTTTGCCATCCTTATCGGTCAGATGCTGTTTACACCGCGGCAGACCTGTCTGTATGGCGTTTTGCTTGTGCTTGTATACACGATCACTCTGGATAAACTACTTGCGCTGGGCGCTGCAAGAACGAAGCTTGAGATCGTCAGCAGAGAACATGAAGCCATCCGGGAGGCGATCCTGGAGGATCTCGACCGGAGCGTAACCATGCTGCATGGCAGGACAGGCTACTTTGGGAAGGAGACCGATGTGCTCTACTGTGTGATCGCTCCGAGAGAACTTTACAAACTGGAGAAGATCGTTTATTCCATCGATCCGGACGCTTTCGTCGTCATGTCGAGAGCAACAAGTGTCCATGGGAAAGGCTTCAGCAAGGCAAAAGAGTATATCGTGCAGCAGTAGGATAGAATCGTCATAATGGTTAAGGCTTACATGTTGTAAGCGAACTTCCTATTCTCCATACCCCATCGCATGCCGGATCAGCGCAGCATTCTCCTCGCCGATCAGCATGCCGAGCAGGCGGAATGCCACAAAAGGCGCGGTCTGCGGGCACCAGGAGGTAATTACGTTTTTGTCCTGCACGATGGGCTCGTTGACCACATCAGCACCGAATTCCCGCAGCTCATCCTGATGATATCCGCCGAGCAGATGATATGTCGTCGCTCGGCGGTCTTTTAATATGCCGCTCTTACCAATAGGCAGAGCCCCTACGCAAACCGATGCGATCGGTTTTCCCAGCTTGTCGAACTCCCGGATGAGGGAGAGCACAGGCTCGCTGTAAGCTTCTTCGTAGAACCCGAATTCTTTAAAACCGCCCGGGATCGCCAGGGCGTCGTAATCTGCGGCGGTCACGTCCTGCAGCAGAACGTCCACCAGGATGTGCAGTCCGAATGTGCTTGTGACTTCTTTCGTAAGTCCGCACGTGACCACATCTACATCGTATCCAAAATCGTTTCTTGCCCAGCCCATTACGTCGATAAATGGGCTGGCTTCCATTGTTTCGAAGCCTTGAGAGCAGTAGAGTAAAACTTTCATTTTGTACCTCACTTTTAGTATAAGTTGATTCAATTATAGCACTTTTGTGGGCTTCGCTCATAAGCTAACCAGAAAATGAAAGTGTACGTTTAATAACCCATAAAGAATTGGTGCACTAAAACTAAATGGATCTCTACATTTTTAAGTATCTTAAATAAATTTAACAATATGTCGCCTGTATAAATTATCGAGTGACAGTTGTATAATTAAATTGGATTGGTTTACCAGAATGTTGTGAAGAATGACATTGAAATAGAGTTATATTCTGCGGAATGATAGGAAACAACCATGGTCGGATCATACAAAGTCATCACCCTCTGCGGCAGCACCCGCTTCAAAGATGAATTCATGGAAGCACAGAAAAGGCTGACGCTCGAGGGCAATATCGTCATCAGCGTCGGGCTCTTTGGTCACTCCGGAGACAATGAGGTCTGGACGGAGGGCACCAAGGAAATGCTGGACGATATGCATAAGCGGAAGATCGATATGGCGGACGAGATCTATGTGATCAACGTTGGCGGATATATCGGGTCCAGCACAAGATCGGAGATCGAATACGCGCTTTCTACTGGAAAAGCGGTGCGTTATTTAGAAGAATCAACACAATGAGAGGGTCACCATGCAATACGAATGCAAAATAACAGTTTTGGAAACAAAGGTGTTTCCGGAGCTGCAGGAAAAATATCTGGCGGATCCGAAGGCGGGTCCGTGCCCGTTCTTTAAGGCCGGGGACACGTTTGTGCTCAAGCGGACGCCGGAAGAGGAAGAGTGGCTGGCGAAGCAGAACTTTAAGAACAGCGCAGACGATGCGTATGTAGGGTAGATATATAGATTCTCTGCAAGATCGGAATAGAATTATGAGCAATATTAAAACATCGATACGATTTTTCGACAATATGCCTGTTCGTTCCGTCTGGGATGAGGAGACGAATTCCTGGCGTTTGTGTGCCGTAGATGTGGTGAATGCAATCGCAGACACGACCAGTCCCAGAAAGTATTGGAATGCATTAAAGCGGAGAAATCCCGAGTTGTCTGCAAATTGTAGACAACTGAAGTTGCGCGCTGCAGATGGAAAATATTACGCGACGGATACGGTAAATGAAGAGGGGCTTCAGGCCATTATTATTCATACAAGAAGCAAGAATAAGGCCATATTTGAAGAATGGTATCGATCCTTACATAGCTCCATCGACGAACGCAGCCGGATAAAAGCTTACGAGTTATTTGAAAACGGAACGATCGATACCATCGAGGTCGGTACGGTAAAGGGGCTTCAGCAGATCCATGCCTATCTTTTCGGCGGTTTATACGATTTTGCTGGACAGATCCGCACGAAAAACATCAGCAAGGGCGGGTTTATGTTTGCGAATGCGCTGCATTTGGTTCAGACTCTGAAAACGATCGAACAGATGCCGCACAACACACTGGAGCAGATCGTTGCCAAATATGTGGAGATGAATGTAGCGCATCCGTTCATGGAGGGAAATGGGCGCAGCATGCGGATCTGGCTGGACCTGATGCTGAAAAAGAGTCTGGCGCTTTGTGTGGATTGGAGTCGGATCGATAAGGCCGATTATATGAATGCGATGGAACAGAGCGTTCTGGATAGCAGTTCGATCTATTCGCTCATTCAGGGCGCACTAACAGATCGGATCAACGACCGGGAGATGTTTATGAAGGGAATCGATTACTCGTATTACTATGAATCTGCAGAGTAAGTCCGGGAGAACGCTGGGAAAAACGGATCAGGAAAGGACGTGAACAGCATGAAGATCGCACTCATACAGATGAAGGTCGGCATGGACAAGGACAAGAACCTGGAGAAGGCCAGGCGGATGGTGCTGCAGGCAGGGCGGGAAGGCGCCCGGATCGCGGTGCTGCCGGAGATGTTCTGCTGTCCCTATGCCAACGAATATTTTCCGCAGTTTGCGGAGCCCGTGGGCGGGCATATCTATACGGCGCTGTCCGAGATGGCGCGGGACGCGAATCTGACCCTGGTCGGCGGCTCGTTCCCCGAAGAGGAAGACGGAAAACTGTATAACGCTTCGTTCGTGTTCTCCCGGGACGGCCAGCTGCGCGCCAGCCACCGCAAGGCGCATCTGTTCGATATCGACGTGGAGGGCGGTCAGCATTTCCACGAGTCCGAGGTGTTCAGCCCCGGGGACGCGGTCACGGTGTTCCGTACGGCCGGCCATACGTTCGGTCTGGCGGTCTGCTTCGACATCCGCTTTCCGGAGATGTTCCGCTGCATGGCGCTGAGAGGCGCGGAGGCGGTCTTTGTGCCTGCGGCTTTCAATATGACGACCGGTCCCATGCACTGGGAGTTATCCTTCCGCATGCGCGCCGTGGACAACCAGCTGTTTACGATCGGCGCGGCGCCGGCCTGCGATAAGTACGGCGTGTATCATTCCTACGGACATTCGCTGGTCTGCGACCCCTGGGGCAAAGTCCTGGCGGACGCAGGGGAGAACGAAGGGGTCACCGTCGTGGAGGTCGATCTGGACGAAGTCGGAAGAGTCCGCGAACAGCTCCCGATCCTGAGCGCCAGAAAGCCGAAGCTTTACGGCATGAAGGAGTAGCAAGGGGTTGAAATCGCAACGCTTTTGTGTTACGATTATCGGGCATTCGAAAAAGGAGGATGACTTTTCCCATGGCATATAATGATTTTGAAAACGCAAGCACCTCGGTAGATTCCGTGATCGTGGAGACTGCGATCGGCGTCGATACCGTTTTTAAGGGATCCATCAACACCAATAAGCCGATCCGTATCGACGGCCACTATGAGGGCGAGATCAATTCCGACAATCTGATCATCATCACCGAGACGGGCTTTTTCAGCGGCGACATGAAGTGCCGTGAACTGCAGCTGCAGGGCAAGGGCGAGGGTACCGTCGTCTGCACCGAACTGATGCAGCTGTCCAATACCGGCGCGTTCCGCGGCAACATCGCCACGAAGGACATCATCCTGGTCAAGGGATCCCAGATCGACGGACAGATCGATATGGCGTCCATGCGCTAGAAAACAGAATAGAACGGAAAAAAGGGTGTCCCTGCCGGGACACCCTTTCTTTTGTCTTGTGGGTCACTCTTTTCCTATGGTGGGGGAGACGTGCCAGTACGCGCACTGCTTCGCGAAATCCGCCTGCGCCTTGCGGCGGTCCGCCGGGGAAGCCTTTCCCGCGATGCAGCGCAGCATGATGTTCTTGGCGGTGTGCTCCAGACTGGTGAACTCGATCATATCCACCTTGTAGCCCCATTCCGTGAGCTTGTCCGCGCGCAGGGCGTCGGTCAGGATGGCGGAAAAACGCTCCCGCAGGATGCCGTGACCCAGGATCGCGTCCATGTCGGGGCGGCGGATCTGGCGGTTGAGCTCGTGCTGGCAGCAGGGAACCGAAAGGATGACTTTCGCGTTCCAGCGGCGCGCCTTCTGCAGGGCAAAGTCCGTGGCTGTGTCGCAGGCGTGCAGCGTCACCACCATATCCGCCTTCGCGCTTTCGTCGTAATCCGCGATATCGCCGACGAGGAACTGCAGGTCCCCGTAGCCCAGATCCTGCGCGACGGCATTGCAGAACGCGATGACGTCTTCCTTCAGATCCAGTCCGACCAGCTTTGCGCGGTAATCGTTTTTCACGTTCAGATACCAGTACAGGGCAAACGTCAGGTAGGACTTGCCGCAGCCGAAGTCGATGATGACGGGTTCCGCTGGCAGGTATTCCAGGCAGTCTTCCGCGATCTCCAGAAAGCGGTTGATCTGACGGAACTTGTTGCGGTAGCGGGGGATGACCTGTCCGTCCTTCGTCTGCACGCCCAGCCGCACGAGGAAATCCACCGGCGTGCCGTCGGGAATGGCATAGTTTTTCTCCCTGTTATGCGCAAGCGCGCCCATGGTTTTCGTGGGCGCTTTTTTCAGGATCTTTTCATGGTCGGGCTTGTTGGCCAGAATGGTGTAGTCCGCTTCCGCCGAAAAGACGTCCGCCTGCCTGAAGCTGCTCTGCAGCATGCGGGCAGCAAACGCTTCGACCTCTTCGGGAAGCAGATTCTCGTGGGTCACTTTCTTCTCGTAGGCGTATTCCGCCTGATAGTGAAGGGTTCCTTTGAGCAGCACAGGCCGCAGCGATACTTTGCGCACGGGCTGGCTCTTCTTTCTCGGATTGCCGAAAACAGCCAGGATGAGGCTTTCTTCGGCAGTCAGCCTGCTTAGGAGTTCTGAGGAACGTTCCATACTTTTCTCTCTTCCTCAGGGGCCGCTTCGCCTCTCTCTTCGCGGAGGCGGTACAGCTCGTCCTGTATCTTCTGCTGCAGCATGGCGCTGAGTTCCGGCGTCTTCAGTCCCGCGAACTCCTCCGGTCCGATCTCGGGCAGGATGGACATGTCGACGTGCGCTTTCTTCAGATAGCGCTGCCGTTCGAACACTTTGTACGTGCCGTCGATCGCGAAGGGGATGATGGGCACCTTCGCTTTGACTGCGCAGCGCAGAGCGCCGGGTTTGAACTCGTTCATCTCCGGTCCCTTGCTGCGTGTGCCTTCCGGGAAGATCACGACGCTGCGTCCGCCTTCCAGCAGCTCCTGCGCCCGCTTGATGCTTTCCAGCGTCTGGCGGGGGTTGCCTCTGTCCATGAAGATGCAGTCCGCGTTGGCCATCCACTGGGCGACGATGGGCACCTTCTTCGTTTCCTTCTTCGCGACGATGGAATACAGGTCTCCCAGTTCGCTCATGATCAGCAGGATGTCCATGTCTCCCTGGTGGTTGCCCACGTAGAGCACGGGACGGTCTGTGACGATGTTCTCATCGCCGCGTTTCTTCAGATCGACGCCGCCGAGCTTTGCGATCGGACGGATCCAGGTATGGCAGATGCGCGTCGCTTTATCGTAGGCGCCGGCCTTGTCGGTTTTGGAACGGAAGTGCCAGATGAGGCAGCTCGGTATATTGATGAGGGCGACAAACGCGGCCGCCAATAGGAATAAAATGCTTCTGATCATAAAATATTTACCTCAAAGCACATTTTAGCATAAATCTAAGCCAACTTGTGATAATATATAAAAGTTAAAGTGACAAGAAAAGGAAGCTGATTATGAGCAAGAAAAAGATCATCAATATCGCTGTGATCGCCCACGTCGACGCCGGTAAGTCCACCCTGGTGGACGCATTCCTGGCGCAGAGCGGCGTATTCCGGGAAAACGAGGAGATGGTGGCGCAGACCATGGACTCCAACGACCTGGAGCGCGAAAGAGGCATCACCATCTATTCCAAGAACTGTTCCGTCATGCACGACGGATACAAGATCAATATCGTGGATACGCCGGGCCACGCGGACTTCTCGTCCGAGGTCGAGCGCATCATCAAGACGGTGGATACGGTCATCCTTCTGGTGGATTCCTCCGAAGGACCCATGCCGCAGACCCGTTTCGTGCTGCAGAAATCCCTGGAGCAGAACCTGAACCCCATCCTGCTGATCAATAAGATCGACAAGAAGGACGCCCGTATCGACGAAGTCGTGGACGAGGTCTACGAGCTGTTCATGGATCTGGAAGCAAACGACCGCCAGCTGGATTTCCCCATCCTGTACGGCATCGCCCGCCAGGGCATCGTCGTCAGGGACCCCGCGGACGCTGCGGGGGTCACCGTGGAGGGCGAGAGCGGCACGAAGGTCAGGAAGCGCGCGGCGGGCCAGGACGGCCTGAACATCGCGCCGCTGTTCGAGACCATTATCGAACAGGTGGGCGGCTACGAGGATGCGGACGCGGAACCGCTGCAGTTCCAGATCTCCACGCTGGCCTACGACGACTACATCGGAAGACTGGGCATCGGCCGCATCACGAAGGGCACGATCAGACCGGGCCAGCAGGTCGCGGTATGCAAGCCCGACGGCAGCTATAAAATGGGCAAGATCAATCAGACGTTCGTTTACAGAGGCCTGAAGAGAACAGCTGTGGACGAGGTCGGCAGCGGCGATATCTGCGTCGTATCCGGCATCTCCGACATCACGATCGGCGATACGCTTTGCGTGGAGGAACACATCGATCCGCTGCCCTCCATCAGCATCGAAGAACCGACGCTGTCCATGAATTTCATGGTCAACTCTTCGCCGTTCGCCGGCAAAGAGGGCAAATACGTCACGACGCGCCACATCAAGGAAAGACTGGAGAAGGAACTGGAAGTCAACGTGGGCCTGCTCGTGGAACCCACCGATAGCACGGATTCCTTCAAAGTGTCCGGCAGAGGCGAACTGCACCTGTCCATCCTGATCGAAAACATGAGAAGAGAGGGCTACGAACTGGCCGTCTCCAAGCCGGAAGTCATTTTAAAGCGCGGCCCGATGGGCCAGAAACAGGAACCGGTGGAAGAGGTCGTCATCGAAGTGCCCGACCAGTATTCCGGCGGGGTCATCTCGGATCTGAACCTGCGCAAGGGCATGATGGTGTCCATGGACGGCCGCAACGGGCGGTCGCGCCTGGTCTACACCGTGCCGACCCGGGGCATTCTGGGCTACCGCAGCCAGTTCATCAATCAGACGCACGGCGAGGGCACCATGGTGCAGCGCTTTATCGGCTACGAAGATTATAAAGGCGAGATCCCGGGCAGAACGGCCGGGGCCATCATCGCCCAGGAAGAGGGCATCTCCACGCCCTACGCGCTCAACAATATCCAGGAGAGGGCGCAGATGTTCATCGGACCGCAGACGCACGTCTACGAAGGCATGATCGTGGGCCAGAACAGCCGCTCCGACGACATGATCGTCAATCCCTGCAAGGCGAAGAAGGCTTCCAACATGCGGGCTGCCGGCTCTGACGAAGCGGTCCGGCTGTCCCCGTACCGCCAGTTTACGCTGGAGGAAGCGCTGGAGTGGATCGGCGACGACGAACTCGTCGAAGTGACCCCGACAGACATCCGCCTGCGCAAGAAGATCCTGAACGAACTGGAGAGAAGGAGATCCGGAAGATGGGTCGCGCCGGAGAACAGATAGAACT
>JAEEGF011007985.1_pt1 | contig 10876 bp, 12 predicted proteins | sample 9134171 | NCBI WGS metagenome assembly JAEEGF01 (sample SAMN16246542, study PRJNA631951) | gut metagenome | biome: gut microbiome; feature: rumen; material: AP-attached | host: Bos | place: Iran: Karaj | collected 2018-10 | reverse complement strand
AATATAACAGCTACGTAAATGTTACGGGAGTAGCGGTAAGCTCGACAGCAGTCCAGCTTCCGATCGGCGGATCTTATCAGATCACCGGTTACGTCAAGCCCGAAAATGCCAACAACCAGGGCGTATGTTACTACTCAACAAACCCGATGATAGCTGCAGTTGACGGAAACGGTGTCATAAGGGCCCTCAATCCCGGAACATGCACGATCGTTACGAAGACAAGTGAAGGCGGATACGAGTGCTACACAAGCATGACAGTCCTTCCGGCAACAGTTCAGCTTCCGGTAGTAAGATAACCCCCCGTTTCACTACCACATATAATAAAGACAGCGGGCACTGCCCGTTGTTTTTATTATATTCAAATCACCCTCTTTTCATAAACCACTTATGTTCATAGGCGCTATAGTAAATATTTATTATTCTCTCTCGCCCAAAGCTCTCTACCCGGATCTGAAAAGGATATATCCCGGAAGTGTGGACCTTACTGACATCCGGCTTTTCATGCATATGGCGGCCTACGTCGGCCAGTTTTGCGGAGCTAAACGGCCGCGATGCGGAGCGAGTGGCCGCCCTCCATTGCTATAAGTTACAGTTATTCCTCATAATGATGTTATGCCGCTATGCGGTAAATCTAACATCAAGGAGGGATAATGCATGCTCAACTACAAAGACATCATTATCAAACATTACGCCCTGCACATGTCAGGCAGAGAAATCGCTACTGCTCTGGGCGTAAGCAAATCAGGCGTTAACGAATTCCTGAACGCTTTTGACAAGTGCGATACGCTTAACTATCCCCTGCCGGAAGGAATCACCAACTACGGTATTGCCGAGATGGTGTATGGTTCCGTAAAGGGAAACGGTGCCCGGGACCTCAGTTATGAGTTGCCAGACTTTGCTGATGTCGAAGCACAGATGAGTCACCGTAAAAACATGACTCTTGTCTTTCTGTGGGGAAGGTACAAAAACCGCTGCTGCGCCGAAGGAAAGAAGTTTTATTCGTACAGGCAGTTTTGTGATCTGTATCTCCACTGGTGCAAAGAGAATGCTGAATCCATGCATCTCAATGCGGTCATCGGACAGCAGATCGAGATTGATTTTGCCGGAAAGACATTTGAACTGATCAATAGTCTTACCGGTGAGATCAGTACCATTGTCGTATTTGTAGCGGTGCTCCCGTATTCGCAGTATATCTATGCGGAAGGGATGGTATCAACCAAAGAGCCGCAATGGATCGAGGTCAACAACAATGCTCTTCGGGCTTTTGGAGGAGTAACACCGCTGGTTGTCTGTGACAACTGCAAACAGGCCGTCATTACAAACCAGGACTGGATAGCCCCCGAGCTCAATAAGGATTATGCTGAATGGGCGGAGCACAATCATACCGTAATCCTTCCTGCGAAGGTAAAGAAGCCCAGATACAAAAGTTCTGTTGAGAACGCTGTAGGTATCTTGGAAAAAGGATTCTTTCACGACCTTGAAGAAAACCGGTACTTCAGTTTAGAGGCTTTCAACGATGATCTTTGGGAAAAGCTTTCAGAGCTGAATAACGATCTACTCAAGGGTAAGAATTACAGCCGTTATGATTGTCTTCTTGAAGAAAGACCAGAACTTATGCCGCTTCCGTCCACGCAGTATCACTACATGGAACGGAAGACAGCAAAAGTATCAAGCGACTTCCACGTACGCTTTGACAATGCTTATTATAGCGTACCAAAGCAATATTTGCACAAACAAGTTTTGATCCGTGCAACAAGCTCTGTAGTGAAGATCTATGATCAGGCAGGACAGTCACTTTGTGAGTGGCCACGGGCAAGCCATAAAGGGCAGTGGATGACAGACCCTGAGCATCTGCCTCAAAACTACAAGAGCTATTCTGAGTGGAACAGTACATACTTTATCCAGAAGGCTCTTACTATCGGGCCGAACACCACAGATGTGATTCGTCGCATTCTGACAAGTAAGAAGTATGAAGTGCAGACGTATCGCCAGTGCGTCGGAGTCCTTGGGTTTGCAAAGAAATACAGTAAGCTTTCACTCGAAGAGTGCTGCCGCCAAGCCTTGGAACTGAATAAGACAACCTATACTTTCATCAAGAACTCCATTCCGGCTATAGCTGCGGAGTTGATGACTGATGCTGACCGCAGGCGTATCAACGATGAAAAGAACAAGGGTGCCTATGTTATGGGGGCAGAGGCTTCCGATATCAATCTTCTTTTGGCAAAAAGCCAGCTCCTTCTTGATGAGTCTCAGGAAGGGGGTGATGAGGAATGAGAAAAGGTGACGATCTGCTGTTGGATCTGGAAGAACAGATGCAGACCATAAAACTTCCGCTCATGGCACTCAAACTGGATGAACTGTACCGTTCACCGAAATATCTGAACATGGATAAACTGGATTTCCTGTCCGAGCTCCTTGCACCGGAATACAGAGACAAGGTTACAAAGACGATCAACAACCGTCTCCGCACCGCCCACATCATTGGAACGCCCTGTGAGATCAATTCATGTAAGGACACAAATCAACGTAGTTATGAGCCACATGGTGCTCCCAAGACCTTATCTTCGCTTCGGTTCATAGAAGATGGTCAGAATGTATGTATACTTGGTGCATCAGACAGCGGAAAGACCTATCTTGCCAAGGCACTTGGTGCCTCCGCATGTGAAAAGTTCCGTGTCAGTTATAACCGCTGCAGCGAACTTCTGGAGAGCCTGGTAGCTCTGAAGACAGAGGATTATTCACGTTATGAACGACGGATGCGTAAGATCCTAAACTTTCATCTGCTGATACTGGACGATTTTCTCCTGAACACCATCGCAGATGAACGTGAAATAAAGATTCTTCTGGAGCTTATGGAAAAGCGTATCGAATTGTCAAGGAGCACGATCATATGCTCTCAAAGAGAGCCGGAAAGCTGGAAGTCCATGATCATGAATGACGAGGTTTCAGCCAATGCCATCATGAAAAGAGCGACCAAACATTATGTAGTTATGATTCAGTTAAAAGGTTCCACCTAAGGGTGGCCGTTCACTCCGCCGGCCGGCCACTGATCACCGCATCAGTGGCCGCTACCCGGCGCAAAATGCAATATACAATTTGGGATGTTAATAAGGTGAATACTGAGTATAATTTTCATAATAAAAACTTTTTGAATACTCAAATAGAAAAATACGGAGTAAATCATTTAGAAGATGTATTATATACGATATATTTGTTGAATATAGACAAATTGTTGCCAGAAATATTGATATCTATCAGTTTATGTTTTAAAAAGAATATTGCTTATAAAGAGAAATTTGTAAAGGAGATTAAGAGTTCTCAATTAATAGTTGATATGTTAGTTTTGTCGGCATATATTAATTACAGTGATGTAGCCACCAAAGTAGCCTGACTCTATAACAATTACATTGCTTGTCACAGTTTTAACCATTATAATGTCACGGGATAAAAAAGAGAAAGGAAGATCCCGGAGGCATTCTTGGCGGAATCCCCCTCCGGGATCTCGTGGTTAACAACCGTGAACATCATAACAGATTATGAAGAAGAGTACAACGAGGAAGAAGGTTTTTTTGGATAAAGAGTAATGAGAACCCGCCTTGTCCGTACTGCGGAGGAAAGCAGGAGAAGAAGGAATGGGCAGACCGGTTGAGAAGGAAGGCCGGCGGCGAGAAGGTACGGTATAAGATCGAAGTCAAAAGATGTACTTGTGAAGAATGCGGCAGGAGTAACAGACAGATACCGGATATATGGCTGCCGTATAAGCAGTATGAGGCTGATCTGATAGAGGATGTGATCGACGGCGTGATCACAGAGGATGACCTGATTAAGGAAGACCATGACTATCCCTGCGAGAAAACACTGAAACGCTGGAGGGAATGGGCGGAGAAGCTGATGGTGCATGCGGAGGGATACATCCGTACGATTCTTCACAGGATATTTGAACTGCCATACAGCTTTCTTGCATCGCAGATCTCATTGCTCGAAGAAATACAAAACAGGATCCCGCAAGGATGGCTTAAAGCCATAGTTGCGACAATGATAAATACAGGCGGCTATGCGGCAATGCCGGAGCCGGGATAAAAGCTGTCCCCCTACTTTGTTTTGATGGCACGATGGGGATGTATTACGATGATCTCATCAAAGAAAGAGGAGGTCATCAACCATGCCGGAGAGCAAAGAGATACGCAAATGGAGAAATGAGGAGGCGCTGAAACGATACCGGATGATAGCACCGCTGTTGGATGCGGATATCGATGAAGCAAAGCGCCGCCAGATGCGGGAGGAGATCGCAGAACGGGAAGGGATATCCAAGCGATCTATTTACCGCTATGAGGAGAAGTACCGGAAGGAACAGTTTGAGGGGCTGATCCCACAGAACCGTGAGAAAAGACGGTCACAGAAACTGCCGGACAACTGGGAAGAGATCATCGGGGAAGCGATACAGCTGAAACGAGAGGTCCCCAAACGCAGCGTGCGGCAGATCATCCTGATACTGGAAACAGAAGGATTTGCAGCGCCGGGGGTGATACGCCCGTCAACGCTTCAGAGATATCTGTATCAGGCAGGGCTTGGCATAAAGCAGATGAAGCGTTTTGCAGAAGCAAGGGAGACATCATCACGCCGTTTCTGCCGTGCACACAGACTGGAACTGCTGCAGGGCGATATAAAATACGGTCCTGTTATCGTGACGAAAGAAGGGAAGAAGATCAGGACATATCTTTCTTCACTGATCGATGATCATTCCCGGCTCATCGTGCAGGCAGAGTTTTATGATAACCAGCGTGCAGATATCGTGGAGGATACATTCCATAAGGCTGTACTGAAGATCGGCATATGGGATTGCTCGTATCTTGATAATGGGAAACAGTTCATCAGTAGGCAGCTGCGTGAGAGCTGTGCAAGGCTGGGGATCCGCATCCTGCATGCGAAGCCGTATGCATGCCAGGCAAAAGGTTATGTAAAGAGTTACGTTATGTAAAGAAATGGCGGCTCAACCCGATAAATTCAACGAATTGAGCCGAGATTTCTTTACATAAATTTACGCCTTGTTGAAGTTTTTGAGCCAGTCCTTCAAGTCGGTATCGTTATCCCAAACGGCGTCCTCCTCGGGAACAATCTCCTTGCTTGCAGCCTCAATGGCTTTTCGCTTCAGCTGTGCGTCAGTTCGTGCATAAACTTCGGTTGTGGTGACGCTGGAGTGACCTAAAAGGTCACGTATGTAAATGAGATCTACGCCTGAAGCAAGCAATTCCATGGCCGTGGTGTGGCGCATCTTATGAGGACTCAGATCTTCAGGAATAGCTGCTTCGCCTTTAGCTCGGGCCTTGTACCCATATTTTTTGAGCGTGTAGTTAATGCCTTGGCGGGTAAAGGGCTGACCCATGTGGTTTTTGAACAGGATTTCGTTGTAACGTGCATCACAATCATAATTCATGATGGACAGGTATTTTTGTATGTGCGATATGGAAGTTTTTAATAATGGCACATATCGCCCTTTATTCCCTTTGCCATGGATCCTCATGGTATAAGGCTCTGTAAGAGAAATATCTCTGACACGGAGCTGTATCAGTTCAGAAACCCTAATGCCTGTTGTGTATAGGAGCAGTAGGATCACGTAGTCCCTTAACCCATTTTTCCTGCTAGTGTCCACTTGGGCAACAAGCAATTCTACCCCGTCCGTCTTGAGATAAGATATCTCACGCTGGATGGTCTTCTTCAGAGGAATTGCAAGGATTTTCTGGTATTCATCAAGATAGTCGGGAAACTCGTACTTCAGGTAATGTACAAATCCTTTTATTGCCGCAAGCCTGTAGTTCCTGGTTGCCGGAGAGTTGCCTCTGTCGCTTTCCAGCCAACCAAGAAAGCTTCGTATGTTATCACGCGTGAATTCGACAATGGTCATTTTCTCGGGAGGTATGCCTCTTGTTTCCATGTATTCAAGGAAAAGGATAAACGCGTACCGGTATGAGTCTATGGTCTGGGGCGAGCTTCCTCTTTCGTTTGGCAGATACCTTGTGAAATACCTGCTAAGGTGAATAGCAAAATCAGTGTTCTTCACTGGAATCACCTCCCCCGAAAATCCGTTCCGCCATGCCCCTGAATTTCTCCTCTATGTACGGGAACAGCTGTAACGTGAGACGAACATATTTTTCGGTGGCATAAATCGTCTTATGCCCAAGGTATGACGAAAGTATTGGCAAAGCAACATACATATCCAGCCCTGAATCGGTCAGTTGCTTAAATGAATACACTGCCATGTGATGCCGCCAATCATGAATCCGCGGTCCCTCCCCGCCGCCAACATATGGGATTTTGGCCTCGCGGAGGAATGCACGATGGTTCTCATACACCGACTTCTCATCCATCCTGCCGCCATTGGCATTTGAAAAAATATAATCATCATCTGCCAGCAAATAGAAACAGCGGTTTGCGTAGATATTCAACAGTTGGCGTAGATCCTCGCCGCAGACAACATACCTTTGCTTGTTGTTCTTGGACTCGTTGAGCTTTATGATGCCCTTTTCAAGATCGACATCCTCCTTCTTTATGCCGAGGGTCTCGTTGATGCGAGTGCCGCAACAATACAGAATCCGAAACAACACGGGATACTGTAGGGCATCCTTCCTGTTTGCCGTTGTGGAATAACTGTCAACAGCCCGAAAGTACCTTATGGTTTCATCGTCCGTGTAGATATGAGGTTGAAAGTCTGTCCCTTTGTATTTCACATCTCGAACAATATATACGTTGTATCCCTTGACACTAAGGTATGATAGGAAGTGTTTGCTGGCATTCACGCGAGAGTAATGGGAGGTATGGGATTCTCTGTCCCTCTGTTTGAGCCATTCTGATGCGTCCCTTGTCGTAAAGACTGGTTCAGTCAGGTTTTGCGTGTTACAAAACCTGTCAAATGCAATCATATAAACGCGGAAGCTTCTTTCATCATAGCCGGCAGCGACCTTATAAGAGATGTAAGATCTTATCTCGTCCGCAAAAATCGAGGAGAATTCATATCTTGCCATATGACACCTCCTCGCTGTACAATGGTGAACGAAGCTGTGGCATAGGCAGTGCGCACGCTTTAAGTTTGTCATAGTCTACGGAAATGTACACGCTCGTCGTTTCCGTTCGCTGATGCCCCATTACGGTGCTTATAATAGGCAATGCGACATTCTTCCCCAGGAGGTTTGTCGCAAGGCTATGGCGCATTGCATGCGGACCGTGTTTTTTTCTGCTCCAGCCTGTGATGTCCGCACGACGGAGATATTTCGTCACGATTGAATGGATTGTCGGGGAGGCCAGTGGGGTTCCCTGATTTACCACCATATGAGATACTATAATCTCTTGGGCATCAGATTTTGGCCTACCATGCTTCAGGTAATCAATTATTGCATTTCCTACTGAGGATAGAAGCGGAAACTCAACCGGGGCATCCGTCTTATGCTGGTCGAACCGTATGACGTTGTTATCCCAGTCAATTTGATCAAACCTAAACAGCGTTACATCCTTTGCCCTCCATCCGTATTCGCTCACAAGGAGAAGCACGAGATAATCCCTTTTGCCGATAGCCGAGGCGCGTTCAACAGAATCAATCATGCTCCGTATTTCCTGTTCCTCATAAGTTGTGGGAAGCTTGCTGTTCTCGCGGTAATTATCTTTTAGCACATATACTGAACAGTCCTTGCAATGTTTTCCGGTATCAAAAACATACCTAAGGAAGTTGCGTACTACGTTGGCGCAATTGTGCCGAGATGACAGGGAGTATTGTTTTAACTTAAAGAATGCCTCTATTTCCTCGATGGAAAGCCTGTCAAACCACATATTCGCATCGTCCATGTACTTGCTGAAATCAAAAAGGTACAGTCGTTTGTTGCCCAACGTTTTCTGGGCAAGCCCTCGATCAATGCGGCAATACTCCAGATAATCGAAGGCGACCTGTCCAACGTTGCCGTTAAAGCTGTATTCCACACTTGGGCTGCGGAACTCGAATTCCCCGCATTTTTGATACGAGATCAGCATCCTGACTGCACGGTATCCCTCGCGAATCTTTATCGGAGATTTTGGTGGAAGCAAATGCGTTCCGTAAATGTCCTCAAGATATCTGTTTCCCACCTCCTCGCTGAACTCTGTGATATTGTGCTGTGACAGCCACGACCGTAGTTTTTTCCAATGGGACGTAAGCCTGTCATAATAGTGTCCGGCATACTCTCTGTGACGTAGTTCTTCGTCACAAAGGGAAACCAGTACTTCAAAATTTCTCACCATATATCATCACCGTCCTTTCTTTATGGTGTAGATATATGGTCACATACGGATTTATTTATGTAAAGAAATCTCGACTCAATTCGTTGAATTTATCGGGTTGAGCCGCCATTTCTTTACATAACGTAACTCTTTACATAACCTTTTTTATGTAAAGATTAACATAAAAAAGGGAAGATCGAGGTGTACCATAAATCCGTAGATCGCTTTATCGCAGAGATACAGGCAGCGCATGTACACAGCCTCTCCGAACTCAATGAGAAGTGGAAGATCTTCCTTGAGCAGGATTATCAGAAGAAAGCGCATTCCGGACTCAAGGAGTATTATGAAGCCCAGGGCGTAGAGATACCGCCGGCAGGTATCAGTCCGGAGATGGAATGGCTCAGGGATGAGCGCAGACAGAAGTTCCTGGATGTGAAAACGGTGTCAGAAGCATTCACGCACCATGAAAAAAGAACGATCGACAAATCAGGTTGTTTCAGTTATGCGGGTAAGATGTATGAAGCGAGCGCTGCACTTGCGGGTATGGATGTAGAGATCGCATATGATCCGCTGAATACGGAGACGATAGCCGTAAGACATGGGAAGATGGATGAGATCAAGGCGCATCCGATAAGGATCGGGGCCTTTGCTGATAAAGCAGTGGAACGCCCGGCAGGAATGACTGATATGCTGCCGGAGACATCGAGGTTTCTTGATGCACTGGAAAAGAGATATAAAGCAGAGCATAAGGCGGCTGCAAGCGCCCTGTCTTTCGGGGATTATGGAAAGGCAGGTGAGGATTGATGTACGAACACTTTTTTGAAATGGAGCATACACCTTTCGTGCGAAACCTTCCTGCAGATCGTCTGTATACATCTCCAAAGATCGAGGATGCCATAGGGCGGCTGAGATATACGGTGGATAACCAGCGGTTTTCGGTAGTGATTGCGGATCCGGGATGCGGAAAATCAACGCTGATGCGGATGTTTGTGGAAAGGCTTCCGAAAGAGAAGTACCTGCCGTTATACCTGTCGGATTCAAAGCTCACCCCGAGATGGCTGTATGCAGGACTGCTGGATCAGATGGGACTGGAAGCAAAGATCAATCGTGGGGATTCGAAACGGATCCTGCAAAGACAGGTAGAGAGCATAAGGAGTTCACAGGGAAAGAGCGTTGTCTGCATCCTCGATGAAGCGCATCTGCTGGATAAGGAAACGCTGGAAGAATTCAGGTTCCTCTTAAACCGGAACTTTGATTCGGAAAGTCCGATCGCACTGATCCTTGTGGGGCAGAGAGAACTATGGGAACAGAAACTGAGGCTTCAGACCTATGCAGCGATACGCCAGAGGATATATATGCGGATAGTTCTGGAACACCTTGAAAGATCAGAGGTTCATGGCTATATCTCAAGCCATCTGAATTATGCAGGGTGTAAACAGGAACTGTTTACCAGTGATGCGGAGGAAGAGATCTATAAGGTGTCCGGTGGGATACCACGTCAGATCAATGATGTATGCGAAAAGACGCTGCTGTATGCGTTTCAACAGCAGAAACGATTGATCGACGGACATATGGTGCGCTTCGTGGCTGATAATGAAATGCTTCGTGGCGAAGATGCGATGGCTGTGTAGTATATACACACGAGGTGCGCATAATGAAGCAGAGAGTGAACATTTCCTTATCGGAGGATACGATAGAAAGGCTGAAGCAATACGCTTGGGAACATCATACCAATGTGAGTCAGGCGATCACGGATTGGATCTGGTCAGCGAAGGTAAAGAACGAACAGATCCGTGGGCAACAAAGGATCAAGGATGAGGGGAGTCGGTAACATGCTCCTCTCCCGTGACAGAGAGATGGGTAAAGCTGTGACAGGTTTTGAGAGCAGAACTGTGACAGCTCATGAGGTTAGTAACAGGAATATCTAAAAAGGCAATATGATGAGGTGATAGGATTGGAAGAAGATATACGGCAAAGGGATTTTTGGAGAAAAATGTCATTTGTTAAGCAAATGGCCGAGCTTGGTGGTGAGATTGATTTTATGCTGAGACATAACGAAAGATTTGACATCAAAAATAAGATACAAGCTGCGGGAAAGAGTAAATATGGAGAGCAGGGAAGCTGGACACATACGATTTGTATATTGTTTGAGAGAATAAAAAATGATCCTAAAAATATTAATCAAATTGATATCTTAAACACAGCGGAGACAGAGCTTTTAGCATATTTGTTTGATGAACCTGGGGCACCGTCTACTGAAGATATAAAAACATTTTGGGATGGTTATATGTGGAAATATGCTGAAGAATTGGGGTATGAGAAAGAAGAGGATAAGAATGAAGGATAAAGAATTTCAAGAAATAGATGCTATGCTACAAGAAAAGTACCCTATTTTAAAGAGACCTCATTTTGATGAAAAATACCATAAGTATAATAACAAGTACACAATATATCAGAACTGGGCATTCCAAGGGTTATCAGTAGGATGGTTGAAGCAACTGATAGAACCAATGATGGAAGAAATCTACGCTTGCTATAAAAAAAGAGGAGAAACTCCTAAGTTCATAGTCGAGCAGATCAAGGAAAAGTGGAGCGTGCTTAAGTTCTACTACTCATTGGATGCTGATCACCGCCA
>JAEEGF011249918.1_pt1 | contig 10878 bp, 3 predicted proteins | sample 9134171 | NCBI WGS metagenome assembly JAEEGF01 (sample SAMN16246542, study PRJNA631951) | gut metagenome | biome: gut microbiome; feature: rumen; material: AP-attached | host: Bos | place: Iran: Karaj | collected 2018-10 | reverse complement strand
ACTCCACACCGCTCTTATGGGCACGCTCGATGGTGTCGCCGGAGGGGAAGAAGGCATCCGAGCCCAGGGCCACCTTCGTGTTCTTGGCAATCCATGCTAGCTTCTCCTCACGCGTCAGCACGGCGGGCTGCTCGGTGAAGAACTGCTGCCAGGCACCGTCGCGCAGCACGTCGTCGTGCTCGTCCTCCGAGATGTAGACGTCGATGGTGTTGTCGCGGTCGGCACGGCGGATGCCCTCCTTGAAGGGCAGGCCCATCACCTTCGGGTGCTGACGCAGCCACCAGATGTCGGCCTTCTGTCCGGCCAGACGCGTACAGTGGATGCGGCTCTGCTGACCGGCACCGATACCGATAGCCTGACCGTCCTTGACGTAGCAGACCGAGTTCGACTGTGTGTACTTCAGCGTGATGAGGGCGATGATCAGGTCGCGCTTAGCCTCCGGGGTGAAGGTCTTGTTCTTCGTGGGGATGTTCTCGAACAGGGCGGGATCGTCCAGACGGATCTCGTTGCGACCCTGCTCGAAGGTGACGCCGAAGCACTGCTTCGTCTCCACCGGTGCGGGCTTGTAGCTCGGGTCAATCTTGATGACGTTGTACGTGCCCTTGCGCTTCTCCTTCAGGATCTCGATGGCCTCGGGGGTGAAGTCGGGGGCGATGACACCGTCGCTGACCTCGCGCTTCAGCAGCGTGGCCGTCACGGCGTCACAGGTGTCGCTCAGCGCCACGAAGTCGCCGTACGACGACATACGGTCGGCACCGCGGGCACGGGCATAGGCGCAGGCCACGGGGCTGTCGTCAAGGCCCTTCACGTCGTCGACGAAATAGATTTTCTTCAGCGTGTCCGTCAGGGGCAGGCCCACGGCGGCACCGGCAGGGCTCACGTGCTTGAACGAGGCGGCTGCAGCCAGACCGGTGGCGGCTTTCAGCTCCTTCACCAGCTGCCAGGCGTTCAGGGCGTCCAGGAAATTGATGTAGCCCGGGCGGCCGTTAATCACTTCGAGGGGTAGCTCGCTGCCGTCCTGCATGAAGATGCGCGACGGCTTCTGGTTCGGATTACATCCGTACTTCAGTTGTAGTTCTTTCATTGTTTTCGTTACTTGTCTCGTTTCTGCCTGCAAAGGTACACAATTTATTTCAATTCCATCGCCTTTTCAAAGACAAAATCTTCAATCCTGTCGTATCACCTCACTACTTGATATAGATCTTCTTGGAAAGACCATTGGAGAGCGTGACGACATAAACGCCTGCAGGCAGTTTGTTAAGCTGGATGGCTGCATGGCCTTGGTCGTCGGTCTTCACCTTCGTCTGGATGTTGCCATTCAGCGAGAACAGGGTGACGACGACACCCGGCTTCGAGCCCTCTACCTTCAGCGTCTTGCCCGACAGGAGAATCCTGGTGTTGTCGTCGTCGGTGATGGTCTCCACGCTCACGACGTTGTCAGGCTTGTCCAGGTTGAACATCTGGAACAGTGTGCCCTCGTTGCCTGCCAAGTCGTAGACCGTGATATAGACGGTCATCATGTACGCCATGTCCTTCTCGTTCAACGACAGTTCGAAGCTCGACTCATTGATGGCAAAGACATCCCTGGCCTCACCATTGACATAGACGCGCAGGCTACCGGTCCGTGTTCCGATGTTATCCGACACATGGATATGCAGTATATTCGAATTGTTATCCATCGATGCCTCAATCATCGGTGCCTTTTTGTCGTTCTTGATTGAGGTGGCCATCATGTAGGAGCCCAGTCCGTTAACGTTGATGGGGGCACCGGCAGGACCGACGTAACGCCAGATGTCGCTACCTTCCTCGGCATAGTATACGTCCAAAGGCTGGTTCTCGCTGAAGCCGAACGGCGTCAGGTCGTCGACACCGACGGTGGTCTCCAGTCTCATCGTGCCGTTCTGGACGGCCTTCAGCGTGTCATTGCCTTGGATGGCATTCAGGTCGCAGACCTCACTCAGCACGAATAGCGTGTCGTTTTGCTCGGTGATGCCCAGGAGACAACCGGCAGGATAATAATGCGAGAAGGCGATGACCGCACCATCGTTGAAGTTGTTGACGCTCTCATTGAGGTTGAACGTGAAGGTACAGATGTCGTCCTGTCTGGCATTGGCCAGTCTGGGAGCTCTCCTGCTGATGAACGACCGGCTAGTCTGGTGGGTTGTGCCCTTAGTCGTCAGCTCCTTTTTCGTACCGTCGTTGTTGAACTCAGCTCTTTTTCCGACTTTCTTAACCTCCTCAGTGAGCTCCTCCTGGTCTTGTTTGGAGAAAGCACTCTTGATCTTATTCTTCAGGAATTCCGTTCCTTCCTTTACCGCAGTGGAGAAAGTTCTGTTGGTCCTTAGCACAACTGGGAGGAAACGCTTGTCTGCTACACTATAATAGCTGACTGTCGGGTAGTAAGTGGCCTCAAACTGCAATCCGCACTCAATGGTGATGTCGAAGAGCCACCATTTGGCTATGGGAAGCTTGAGCTTTGCTTCAAGACCCTCCTTTTGCTGCTGTTCTAACTTGAACGCTTCAGTGACATCATAGCTACTTGTGAAGTGGGCCGAAGCCATTTGCAGCGAGTTCTGCAGATTGTTTCCTTGTAAGATAACATAGGTAGTCAACGGTGCTTGAATGATATATTTATCTCTATTCAAGGCCGGGAATATACCACCGACGATGTCGGGCTTCGTGTAGGAGAGTTGAAGCAGATCTTTGGCAAACTTTCCCGTACTGGTCATTTTCCACGACCACTTTGTTCCAAGCGCCAGTGATGCCGATGCTGATGCTTGCTTGGGATCATAGAATTCCATCCAATCCGGACACAAGTAGTCAACCAATTTTTCGGTAGAGAAAGTCTTGCCTGCTTCATATTCGAAGGTGTTGATGAGTTTATCCAAGGATGTGTAATCCTCGTTCGAGTACATTTCCTTCTCCTTGGTCGTTACACTCCAATTTTGCGAATAGCTGGCGCCATAGACACTCTTTTCATAAAGTCCACTGGCTAGCAGCACACTGTTCTCAGGAACGGGGTTCCATAAGTTTGTCTTTGCGGGCGACAGCGCTCCAGCAAACCCAGAGAGGTTGCCTTCTATTTTTGCCTTCAGTTCTCGGCTGAGGCCGTATGACATTTTTTTCTTCTCTAAGTCATACTCTTTGATATTTGGTTCACACTTAAATGATAGATCACCGGAGAACGATATTTTACCTTCGACATACTTCGTGGGCACAACCAATTCTGGGAACAAATTACCAGGAATCACTTGACAATCGAAAGGCCAGAGTTTTGCAGCCTTTATCTTCCACTTTCCTGACACTCCCCAGAAGCCACTGGTGGTGGGAAGTTTCTCAAGAACGGGGGTGAAAAAGCCATCACCACTTGAATGGTCGACACCCAGCCACGACTCAAGAGCCATAATGGACCTTAGCGTATTTGAACTTGTAAATGAGCGTGTTGCCTCACTTAATGCCAAAACAAGAGCGATAGCTGTTCTTCTCGAATCACTCCAGTTGTAGGTGGTCGATTCTTTTAATCCGCTTTCAGCTCCAAGGCCTCCTTCTACATAACTACCAAGTTTTAAGGTTCCTTCCAGCTTGCCTTTCGTCTCTGACTTGATTTCTGTGAGGAACTTGCCGTCTTCCCACTTTAACGATGCCGTGAAGGGGAATGACAACCCGACATCGCCAGACAAAAACTTACCGGCTTTAGCCTCTCCATTAACGCCTCTGTTGATGACGATGTCGAACGACTCCATGTTTTCCAGTGCAAGGGCGCTGGCGACGCTGTTACTCTTATGAAGTTTGAGCGTAAACCCGGTATTGTTGTTGGCATCCTTTACAATAGCTATTGAGTTGTTGTTTCTATCAAGGATGTCCTTACATGAGAAGGTTACTTTCTCACCACGTTTCGCAAAGGCTTCTCTGTCTGTCGTGGCAACGCGAAGGGTGACATAGCCGTCTTCGTCAGAACGCTCCGACATGATGGAGTTGATTTCGCTTGAGCCACTACAGTTCATGCGGAGTCGCATATCCTTCAGAGGTTGCCCGTTGGTGTCCTTTATCCTGTAATAGTAGAACACCTCGTCACCCTCATTCACCTCTTCAGGAGCACAGCCGCTGGTAATCATCGTCACTTTGGCACTCGTCACAAGCGGAGAGTTCGGACCAACCACTTTGAAAGAGATGGGATTCTCAAAGCCATTGGCGTTCACTAACTGCCTCTCGGTCGTGTTCTTCGTCATAAACTGGATAGAGATCGGATACACCTTGCCCGTCTCCGGCTTCCACGTCTTTTCGATAGTACAGAACGTGTTGGGACCGATAATGACGGACTTGGACTCCAGGACAGTGTGTCCATCGACAATAAACACCGTTCCTTCCCAATCTTTCGTGCCGAAATTCTTCACCCTGGCCTCAACGGTAGCCGATTCTCCCAGGTTAATGTTGGCAGGACAACTGATCTTGTTCCAGAGTCTCAAGTCTGTCTGGGTGGGAACCTCTTTGGCTTTGACTGTAAAGGCTATACGGTTGTTCGAGCCGTCAGCGTTCTTGACAGGTGTCTCTGCCCCCTTGCCATCAGTCTGATAGTAAAGGACCAGCGTCTTCGTGCCTGCTGCGGCAGGAGTGTAGTTGAACTCCAACGGCTGGCCGAAATCCGATGCTATGGAGATGTTCTCCCCCTCCCATTTCTTGATGGTCGTCGTGCCATCCTTGAGATAGAAATTGCCCGTCCATTTTGACTTCCCCTTGTTGACAACCAATATAGAGCAGAAGGATGTACTTCCTTCAACGAGAGGCGTGGCACCGTTAAACCCTGTAACTTTGCTGATGGAGAGGTTGAAGCTTGGGACGACGACGCTGCCGCTGCTCTTGGTAGTAACGGCATTGGGTATGCTGGCACTCCAGTCGCTGTTCTGACTGTTGTTGCCGTTGCGGGCACGAATCTGGAATTGGTAGGAGGTGCCGGCTTTCAGGTTTGACACTCTCACGGAGGTGGTAGAGATGCCACAGCTGAAGACGGGGTTGTTGTAGTCTCCACCGACTTCGCGTACATTAATATCGTAACGGTCGGCACCGCTCACGGCACCCCAGCTGGCAATGAAACTGGTCTCCGTGATGTCGGTAGCTCTGAACGTGTTCTTGTCGGGCGTTGCCAGCTTGGTTGTCGTCGGTTCAACGACGGTTACCGTGAAGGGGTTGCTGTAGTAGCCGGCTTCCACAGGCGTACCGGCACCCGTTCCGCCTGTCTGGAAGTAGAGCGTCAGCTCCTTCTTGCCCGTGCTGGTGGGTGTGTAGGTCTTGGTGGGGAGCGTCACCGTGGCGCCTGCAGCTATCGTCACGCCATACCAGTCGAGCCAGTTGGTGCCGCCGCATTTCAGGAAGAACGAGCCTGTCCATGAGGACGACCCGGTGTTCTGGACTTTGATATTGAAGTTTTTCCCTGCGTTGAGTGTCAGGGTGTTTGTGCCGAAGAATGAACCACCGGCAATGGCGATGCTGGGCTGACTGGGTTGGGCCGCCTCGGCGGTCGTGAAGCTCCATGTCGGACTTTGTGTGGACTTGCCGCTGCCGTTGTAGACAATCACCTTCCAGTAGTACGTCTGTCCTGCCGCCAGGTTGGAGTAGGAGTACGACTTGCCGCTGCCCGACTTGTGGAGGGTCATACCGCTGGAGGTCTTGCCCAGATAGAGGTCATAGCTGATGCTGCTGCCTCCGTCGTTGGGCGACGTCGACCAGCTCATAGTGCCCGACGTGGGCACCTTCGTTGCACCATTCGCCGGCGATGGCGATGATGGGGTGGTGGGTGCCGAGACATCGGCGACGGTCACCGTGAAGGGGTTCCTGTAGCTTCCTGCCGGAATAGCTGTGCCGCCGCCCGATCCGCCAGTCTGGTAGTAGAGCGTCAGCTGCTTGCTGCCGGTGCTGGTGGGTGTGTAGCTCTTGGTCGGCAGGGTAACGGTACTTCCCGCGCCGACGGTCACGTTGTACCATTCAATCCAGTTGGTGCTTCCGTTTTTCAGGAAGATAGAGCCTGACCACGAGGCATTGCCTGAGTTCTTGATCTTGATGTCGAAGCTGTAGCTCTTGTTGAGTGTCAGCGAGTTGGTGTTGAAGTAGGTGCCGCCGCCAATGGAGAGCTCGGGTTTGGCCGCCTTGGCGGTCGTGAAGCTCCATGTCGGACTTTGTGTGGACTTGCCGCTGCTGTTGTAGACAATCACCTTCCAGTAGTATGTCTGGCCTGCATCCAGGTTGGAGTATGCGTACGAACTGCCGCTGCCCGACTTGTAGAGGGCTATGGTGCTGGTGGTCTTGCCCAAATAGAGGTCATAGCTGATGCTGCTGCCTCCGTCGTTGGGTGCCGTAGACCATCTCAGCGTTCCCGAGGTGGCAATGTTCGTCGCACCATTCGACGGCGATGGTGACGACGGGGTGGTGGGTGCCGGTATGTCGGCGACGGTCACGGTGAAGGGGTTGCTGTAGCTTCCAGCCGGTATGGCTGTGCCGCTGCCCGATCCGCCTGTCTGGTAGTAGAGCGTCAGCTGCTTGCTGCCGGTGCTGGTGGGTGTGTAGCTCTTGGTCGGCAGGGTGACGGTGCTTCCCGCGCCGACGGTCACGTTGTACCATTCAATCCAGTTGGTGCTTCCGTTCTTCAGGAAGATGGAGCCCGACCACGAGGCGTTGCCGGAGTTCTTGATTTTGATGTTGAAGCTGTAGCTCTTGTTGAGTGTCAGCGAGTTGGTGTTGAAGTAGGTTCCGCCGCCAATGGAGAGGTTGGGCTTGGCCGCCTCGGCGGTGGTGAAGCTCCATGTCGAACTTTGTGTGGACTTGCCGCTGCTGTTGTAGACGATGACCTTCCAGTAGTACTTCTGACCTGCCGCCAGCCCGGAATAGGAGTACGACTTGCCGCTGCCCGACTTGTGGAGGGTCATACCGCTGGAAGTCTTACCCAGATAGAGATCGTAGCTGATGCTGCTGCCTCCATCGTTGGGCGAGGTCGACCAGCTCATTGTGCCCGACGTGGGAACGTTCGTCGCACCATTCGACGGCGATGGCGACGACGGGGTGGTGGGCGCTGCCGCGCTTGCCGTAATCGTTATGGGATTGGTGTAATACAGGATGTTGTTTGACATCAGGGTGACAACATACTTCTTGCTGCCACTGGTGAAGCTCAGGTCGGTTGTAAACGACGGGTTGTAAATGCCAGCATTATATCGGATGTTGCTCTTTACGGTAGTGCCGTCAAAACTGTCATAGTGAAGAACCATCACGCCGTTGTTGGCAAACTTACTGCCATCGCTCTTCTTGAGCGTGAAGGTGGCCGTTGAACCAGAAACGGTGGCCTTAACTTGAATCAGGTTGCCATGAAAGGTGTTCGATCCCAATGTCTTGTTGCCAGAGGGAACACTGGTGTAACCTGTCGGCGATACGGTGTAGGTGACGCCATACGCATTGGTAAAACACAAAATACCAACTAAAATGAGGAGTCTGGATAGCCAATGGCCAAAGGATAGTTTCTTCATATTATGGGGTGTTTAGATTGTTATTGGTATAATCTGCCTGCAAAGATACAAATTTTATTTCAAATCTATCGCCTCTCCATAATTAAAAATCTTCAAAAATCTAACAAAAATGAACCTCTCGGAAGCCATCCTTGTTAGATTTTTGAAGATCTTTGTTCAATTCAAAGTGCTATGCAGCTTTGGCTATTGCCAGTCTTCCTCCTCCTCGTCGTCCCATTTGCTGTTGCGTATACTACGCGAGCCGATGTCTTCGGGATCCTCGATTTCCTGCGTCGTAGTGCTCAGCGTCTGCTGCGGTGGTGTCACTCCTGATGCTGCGATCATTTTCACAGTCTGCATTTTGACAATGGTCATTGTCGGGGCAATATATGTCTTTTTCATACTGTTGTTCTTTTTTGAAACGAATTTGAATAATTGAAACGAATTTGATTCACGAATGTGAATTCATTTACTTGACCTGCACTTTACGTCCGTTGACGATGTACAGTCCCTTCTTCGGGCTGGCTACGCGCTGGCCCTGGAGGTTGTAGTAAACCTTCAATTCTTCAATTCTTGAATTCTTCAGTTCCTTCACGCTCGTAACGTCGTCGAATGTCAGCACCAGGGCGCGAGCTGGGCTTTCGAACGCACTGGCCAATACTTCGATGTAAGCCTTGCCGGCGGGGATGGTGACGAGTGATGTGGTGGACAGCGGAGCAAATGTCAGACCCTCGCTGGTTTTCTTCATCACGAAATAGTACTTGCCGTTAGCATCACTCTGTTTATCTGTAGGTGTCGTCACACCAGTCAGAGCGTTGTCCGTAATGGCGGTTCCGGAAGCAACAACGGGAATCTCATAAGCCGTGTTGGCCGTACCCTGCAGCAGCAGTCCCGTGCCAGCGGCAACAGCCTTTGTACATTCAGTAAACGATAGTGTAATTCCGCTCAGCGTTGCCGTGTATGCCTTCAGTCCTTCAGGCAGATGTGCCAGATCCAAGCAATACGGACTTGCGAAGGTTGTATAGCCGTTAGCGCCGATGGTGGCAGAGACATGGCTACTACTCTGTACAGTAATAGATGTGAGATAGCCATATCGAGCAATATTGAACGTTACTGGGCCATCGTTCGTTACAGTATAGCAGTATTTACTACCGTTTACTGAATTCCATTCGTCAAGAGTCATATTGGAAGGGCTGCTAACAGAGAATGCATCGTTGCCATATTTTCCGTTCAGAATTACGTAATCACCAGCTTTCAGATTAGCAAGTGCATAGGTCTTTCCTGCGCCACCATAAATACCACCAGAGCGATATAACCAGTTTGATATGGAATTACTACCGGATAGTAGGTAATAACTAATTTGATAAAAACCAATTTGAGTGTTATTAGCCTGTATAGGATAATAATCCGTACCACTCACCCTTGTTGCTTCGGCACTTGTAATGGCGGAAATACCTTCATCAGATGCACTAGAGTATGAATCTGTCCATATTATTGGATTGGTGTTAGGCGCAACGGCAGTTACAGAACCCTCTGCAGAATTGGTATAGCCTGTAGCGGTGGCGTAATACTTTAGGGTCTCTCCATCGTTCACGCTAATAGGGGCAGTATATTTCGTGGCTTCACCATCATTAATCTTGTAATAGATATCGGCATTTGGAGACAGAAGCACAGAACTTTGGTTAGATGACAATGTGACAGTCGATACACCGTCGGAGTAGCCAGTCTTGCTCCATGTAGGAGTATTCAGGGTAAGATTGCCTGTTGTGACAGCTAAAGAGGTTATTCCCGATGCTCCATTGGCAGAGCTAATTGTAATCGCCTTAATAGTGCAATCAGACGAAATTGTTATAGGAGTGGTATAGGCTGTGCTTGAAGAGGTTGGGTCATTCCCGTCTGTTGTGTAATAGGTTGTGACGGAATTGTTTGTAGATGACGTTCCGCTTGTAATCGTCACTTCTCTGTCTATTCCATTAACTTCTGTTATTTCAATAGAAGGAGCAGATACTATTTCTAAATCGGAGTATCCTTGGAGGAGCATATCATCGAAACCAATTTCTGCATGTGCGTTTCCAAGGTTAAAATAGAGACTGGTAACATTTACAAAGCTATTGCTAATAACGGAATTTGAGATGACATTTGTTGTTCCATCATTTACCGTTAGATATACTTTGTTGTCAGTCTTGTTGCCTGAGATAGTAAAATGTACCATTTGGCAATAGAATTGTATGTGTCAGAAGCACGAGATCCACTTGTTTGGTATGTTGCCTTCAGTTTCGTGTCTTGTACAGTATTGCCGATTGTATATGAAACTTCGTCTGAACTCCATGATGTCCATCCGAAAGTTGCTAATGCTGTTGTGCCATTTCTGAGTTGGAACGAGGAAGCTTTATTGTTACTAGTATAAAAACCGACCTTAAAAGAGAGTATAAATTCGTCATAGGAAGAATACGTCGGGAATGTAAGCGAAGCAGAACCGCCATTCCGAGTATTCTCCCTTATTTTGAGATAATGATTTGTACCATCAGTTATCTGACAATCACGATAATCACCAGACTTGATGTCACTAATTGTCGAAGCCGTCTCATAGTCGTTTGAGTAGACCGTCGTATAGGTTTTATCCGCCCATACAGAACTTACCCCTCCCAGTAGCAAAGCTACTACAACGAGGGCTTTGGTCAATAATAGATTTGTTCTCATAAGATTGTTATTAGTTAATATATAATATGTTTTCTCAAATAGATTGCAGCGGCAAAGATAGAGAGAAAAACGGGAATGGCCAACGATTCGATGGGCTAATTTGCCTGGGCGCCAAAAAGTGGTGTACTTTTATCAAGTTTTCATGTTCCTACACCCTGTATATTTATCCGCATATTTATGTGTAATAAGGTGACCTTTAGCGCGCTAAAGGTCACCTTTAGAATCGTAAAGACCACCTTTTCGCGGCTAAAGGTCACCTTTTCAGAGCTAAAGGTCACCTTTTCCGGAAACAGGGAAACGAACACAGAAATGTTGGTATATTTAAGAAGCGAATTCTCCTTTTAGAAACGAATTTGACTAATTTATTCTAATTTTGTCCACAAATTATTCTAATTACAATTTCAAAATGAATATTTATACTCCTCTTTTCTTAAGAAACGAATTATCCTAATTGACCTTAATTCTTCTAATGATATTTTATTACGGACAAAATTACGGGAATTAGTTTCAAAAAATCGCCGACGAATAGAATTTTAATTAGTTAAATTCGTGGATCAAATTAAGATCAATTAGGATAATTCGTTTCTAGAAAAACAAATACTTCGTTTCCAGAATGAGCCATTTGTTTCCTGGAGCCTCGCGCGCGTATGCATATATACTACTGAAACAAGAAAATAACCCGCCTATCCCG
>JAEEGF011418247.1_pt1 | contig 10879 bp, 9 predicted proteins | sample 9134171 | NCBI WGS metagenome assembly JAEEGF01 (sample SAMN16246542, study PRJNA631951) | gut metagenome | biome: gut microbiome; feature: rumen; material: AP-attached | host: Bos | place: Iran: Karaj | collected 2018-10 | reverse complement strand
ATGCAGCAGACAATCAATGCAATCAAAGAGGCTGAGGCTTATCCTGGACCTTCACTTATCATCGCTTATGCTCCTTGTATCAACCAGGGTCTTAAGGCCGGCATGAACAAGGTTATGGACGAGGAGAAGAAGGCTGTAGCTACTGGATACTGGGATATGTTCAGATTCAATCCTCAGGCAGAGAACAAGTTCACTCTTGATTCCAAGCCTGCTACAGAGGACTTCCAGAGCTTCCTTGATGGTGAGGTTAGATACCTTTCACTTAAGCTTAAGAATCCTGAGAGAGCAGCTAAGCTCAACGCAGCTGCTGCTGAGCACGCTAAGGAGCACAGAGCTTATCTTGAGAAGCTGGTTTCTCTTTACGGCAAGCAGGATTAATTCCTGATAACTAAATGAGATTAGAAATCCCCCGTCACTTAGGTGGCGGGGGATTTTTGATTTAATAGGAAATTCCTCCGAATTTCCTATTAAATCAAAAAACGCTCCGCTATGGATGCGCACTCGCGCGTAAGGTATATGTTGCATAAATGCAACCGCGCTCGGCGCGAGCATGTTGCGAGCAACATGCTTTTTTATGCACTAAAAAGGACACAGCAAGTTAGCTTGCTGTGTCCTTATGCTATATGACCAATTATAATTTGGATAATGCCTGTACGGCGTTGTCTTTGATCACGATAGAGAAGTGCTCGTCAAGATATGACTGCTCTGCGGTGCTGCCAAGCTCTGTCTTGCCGTACTCGGTAAGAAGTGAGCAGATGTTGGCGAACATGCCGTCCTCTATGTTGCCCTGGTGAAGTATCAGGTAGAATTTACCGTTGGCTTCATTCTTGTACAGGGTGTTGTTACCATCGAATTTCCTGCTGACTATTGCAGCGAACCTTGTTACTTCGTGAAGAGAATTGAAAGAAAAGATCTTGGAGCCCTTTCTTCCCGGAGTTCCCTTCTTCTTGGGACCTGTTGTTTTTTCTTTTAACTTCTTGTTATCTGAGGCTCCCTTGAAGGGTGAATCCAAAAAGTCCTGCATGTTGCTGCGCTGAAGTCTCTTGAACAGCCCCATGACATCCTCTTCTTCATCTTCCTCGTCGTATTCCTCATCCTCGTCGTAATATTCCTCGTCCTCTTCGTCGTCCTCCTCATGAACTGAAGGAGCGAAGTTGGAAAATCTGGTATCGAGCTCTTCCGGGTCCTCCACCTTGGTGATTATAAGGACTATACATTCTGAATTGATGGGGATCGCTTCGATCATCAGAGGTGTGTCCTCTGCATCAAAGCCGTATTGTAAATTCGCCTGTTGCATCATGTCCTGGAAAAGCTCTTTCGCCTTGTCCGTTCCGTATGCAAGCTCTGTAATCTTAAGGTCTCGCTTCGCAAGGTCATCTCTGGTAAGTGTGCATCTGATCTGATGGTCATTGACTTTTTCAATTTTCATGATGCCTACCTCCTTTCCTGACTTGTGAATACATAGATACTAAGTGATACTCTGTACTATGTCAATAGATATATCGGCATAAAAAGGTAAAATGTGTCCAAAAGTTCACAATCTTAAGAAAATCTTAACAAATTTCGAGACTAAATCTTAAGAATTTTTTGATACCATAGTTGTTGTGAGGTGCCTGCCTGAATCCGGAAGCCCGGAGAGGAGGCTGATATCAGGGAAATTTACTGTTCTAACTTTTTCATTTTTCTTATGTCCCACGCATAAGATGTCTTACAGTTAGTTTCTTAAAAAATTCCCCTATAATCTTAACAACAAACAACATTATCTACTAACACAGTAGCAAGTATTTATTTAGAAGACAAAAAACGATAAAAAACATTTAGTATCTTTCTGATTAAATTATACCATATTTGGTGCGTCACATTCGCAAAATATGGGAGGGCTTGCAGGTGGACATCTCCGCTCATTAAAAAACGTCAAGCAAATATATGCACTTACTAAAAAGCTATCAGGGAATTTATCACATTACAGAGCCTTTTGGTGCAGGATGGCAGTAAATTCCGTCAAATTAAATTTTTAGAAAGAGGACCCCGCCTTACATCTAAATCAAATTGGGATGGATTTAATGACGTAAACTTAATATTATGGTATACTTGAGGGCGATTGTAAAGGAGCTAGAGCATGAAAAAGAAAGTGATTCCGGCGATTATTATAATCGTCCTTATTTTTATCATCGGCGGTATTTACGCCGGTCAGCTGTACATGGAGAAGTACTCCTACAGCACAGAGAAGGCCAATCTTGATGAGTATTTCAAGGTGACTTCGGATAATGATGTGGCCATTATTCATGGCAATGAGAGGATCGAGGAGAAGGCCAGGAACTATGACGGCAGACTCTATCTGGAGTTCTCTCTTGTTCAGAAGCTTTTAAATGACAGATTTTATTTCGGCAAGGCTGACAATACCCTTTTATACACTCTTCCCGACAGAGTGGTGACAGCCCCTGTGGGTGGCACCGCCTGGACAGATTCCGAGGGCGGATCCTCAGATGAGGGCTATGTGATTGCCCGCATGGGCGAGGGGGCAGATTCTGACAGCCTTTTTGTTGCCCTTGATTATGTAAAAAAATATACTAACTTCGGCTATGAGTTTTTTGACGACGGATATCATATGCAGCTTGATACAGTCTGGGAGGATGAGACCGTCGCAACTATTAATAAGAACACACAGATAAGACTTCGCGGCGGCGTTAAGAGCGAGGTACTGGAAGAGGTCAAGAAGGGCGACACAGTGGTTGTCCTGGAGGAGCTGGAGAACTGGAGCAAGGTTAAGAGCGAGAACTCTTTTATCGGATACGTGGAGAACAAGAGACTCAGCGACCAGACCACCAGGAACCCTATTCCTGTAACAGACTACACAGAACCTGAGTACACTTCAATTTCCAGGGATCACAAGATTAACCTTGGCTTCCACAACCTGGGCGGAGCCGGCGGCAACGATACCCTTGAGGATTACATCGCAGGAACCAAGAGCCTCAACGTTATTTCACCCACCTGGTTCTATATCTCAGCCAGCGACGGAACCGTTTCAAACATAGCTTCCAAGAGCTATGTGGACAGAGCTCACAACAAGGGACTTGAGGTATGGGCGCTCTTCAATAACTTCAACGCAGGAGAGGGTGTTTCCACATCAGAGGCACTTTCCACAGCACAGAACAGAGCCCGCATGATCGACGCAGTAGTCAGCGAGTGTGTCAATGTTGGGGCTGACGGCGTGAATCTCGACTTCGAGAGTATCGCCACAGAGGACGGACAGAATTACACCCAGTTTTTCCGCGAGCTTTCCATCGCCTGCAGGAAAAACGGACTTGTTTTATCAATAGATAACTATGTTCCCATGAACTTCAACGACCATTACAACCTGAAGGAACAGGGTGTTATGGCGGATTACGTCATCATCATGGGCTATGACGAGCATTATGCAGGCAGCGCTGAGGCCGGATCCGTAGCCTCCCTTGGCTATGTGGAGAACGGCATCATCAAGGCTGTTGAGAAGGTTGATGCCTCTAAGGTAATCAACGCAGTTCCTTTTTACACAAGAATCTGGCACACCGCCGATGGCAAGCTTTCCAGCGAGGCAGTGTCAATGCAGATTGCAAAAGAGTATATTGCCAACCACAACATCCAGATGACCTGGGATGCTGAGACAGGCCAGAACTACGGCGAATTTACAGACGGCAAGGGCCTTCACCAGATCTGGATGGAGGATGCCGAGTCCATGACACAGAAGATCCAGTCCATGCAGCATCACAATATCGCAGGTATCGCAGAGTGGTGCCTTGGTATGGAGACCTCTGAGATCTGGGATGTTATCGCAGGATACATTAACGGTTAATAAGGAAGTAGTACATTGGAAACGAAAGTAGTAGTAATTGACGAAAAGAATATAGATGAAGCAGCTTCTTTGGCTCTTAAGGAAGCCGGCAGCATCATTAAGGAGGGAGGCCTTGTGGCTTTTCCCACTGAGACCGTGTACGGCCTCGGGGGAGACGCCCTGAACCCGGATTCTTCCAAGAAGATCTATGCAGCCAAGGGAAGGCCCTCCGACAACCCGCTTATTGTGCATATCAGTAAGTTCGAGGATCTGGAGAAAATAGTAAAAGAAGTTCCCGAGGCAGCAAGGAAGCTCTCAGATGCTTTCTGGCCCGGACCTCTTACCATGATAATGGAAAAGAATGACAAGGTTCCCTATGAGACCACAGGCGGCCTTGATACAGTGGCAATCAGAATGCCAGGCAATAAGATAGCACTGGGACTTATCGAAGAGTCCGGCGGATATATCGCCGCTCCCAGCGCCAATACTTCAGGAAGACCCAGCCCCACAGTGGCAAGATATTGTGTGGAGGATCTCTCCGGCAAGATAGAGATGATAATCGACGGCGGCCAGGTGGGAATAGGCCTTGAGTCAACAATAGTGGACCTCACCGCAGAGGTGCCCATGATCCTTCGCCCGGGTTACATCACAGCGGAGATGCTTAAGGAGGTTCTGGGGGATATCTCCATCGACAGAACCATCATAGACAGCTCATCAACGGAGAAGCCCAAGGCTCCCGGCATGAAATACAGACACTACGCTCCCAAGGGAGACCTGATGATTGTTGAGGGGGTCCAGGACGAGGTTGTGGCTTTTATCAATGAGAAGGCCAAAGAGGCGGCCGCAGCAGGTAAGCGGGTAGGCGTCATCTGCACCGACGAGACCATGCCCATGTACAACGCGGATGTGGTCAAGAGCGTGGGCAACAGAGAGGATGAGTCCACTGTGGCCCATGAGCTTTTCAAGGTGCTCCGCGAGTTTGATGATGAGAACATCGATGTTATGTACTCGGAGTCCTTTGATGACAGCGGCATCGGACAGGCCATAATGAACAGGCTCCTGAAGGCTGCGGGACATCAGATAACCATTTTGTAAGGAAGCAAAGTATTAAAAGAATTAACAATAGATTTAGAGTATAATATAGGAGAGTGAAAAAAGTATGATAGCTTTAGGTAGTGATCACGGCGGATTTGAGTTAAAGGAGATCGTTAAGAAACATCTTGAGGAGAGGGGACTGGAGTACAAGGATTTCGGAACCTACAGCCTTGATTCCTGCGATTATCCTCAGTTCGGAAGAGCAGCTGCAGAGGCTGTTGCCAGCGGCGAGTGCGAGAAGGGTATCGTTATCTGCACCACAGGAATCGGTATCTCCATTACAGCCAACAAGGTTAAGGGTATCAGATGTGCCCTTTGCTCAGAGACAACATCAGCTCGTCTCACAAGAGAGCACAATGACGCCAACGTTCTGGCTCTTGGCGGCGGCATGACAGGCCCGCTTCTTGCTCTTGAAATAGTGGACACCTTCCTTGACACCGAGTTCTCAGGCCTTGAGAAGCACGCAAGACGCATCTCACAGATCGCAGACGCTGAGAAGTAAAAAAGGTAGGTTCCTAAGAAGTTGGACATACCTGTATAATTTGCACCAGATAGATTTATTAAGACCATATACAGGAATCTTACATGGAAGATTCCGTCATAAATTCAATAAAACTCACGGAGGAATAAAGTATGGGAAAAGTAGTTATTATGGATCATCCACTGATTCAGCACAAGATTGGAATGATCAGGAGAACAGATACAGGAACAAAGGATTTCAGACAGACCATCGGCGAGATCGCAATGCTGATCTGCTATGAGGCCACAAGAGATCTTCAGCTCAAGGATGTTGAGATCGAGACACCTATCTGCAAGACCACAGTTAAGCAGCTCAAGGGAAGAAAGCTCTGCGTAGTGCCTATTCTCAGAGCAGGTCTTGGAATGGTAGACGGAATGCTGGCTCTTATTCCTGCAGCTAAGGTTGGACATATCGGACTTTACAGAGATCCCGAGACCCTTAAGCCTGTAGAGTACTACTGCAAGATGCCTGCAGATGTTGCCGAGAGAGAGATCTTTGTTGTAGATCCTATGCTGGCAACAGGCGGCTCATCAGTGGCAGCTATCCAGATGCTCAAGGACAGAGGCTGCAAGAACATTCACTTTATGTGCATCATCGCAGCACCCGAAGGACTTGAGGCCATGAAGACAGCACATCCCGATGTAGACATCTACGTTGGCTCCCTTGACGAGAAGCTCAACGAACACGGCTACATCGTACCGGGATTAGGAGATGCAGGAGATAGGATTTTCGGAACCAAGTAAGGGGGGACTATGAAGCGAGAGGATTACATCAGTTGGGATGAATATTTTATGGGTGTTGCCAAGCTTGCAGCCATGCGAAGCAAGGACCCCAACACTCAGGTGGGCAGCTGCATTGTAAGCGAAGACAACAACATTCTTTCCATGGGATACAACGGTTTTCCCAAGGGCTGCTCTGACGAGGAGTTTCCCTGGGAGAGGGACGGCGAGGACGAGCTTGCCACCAAGTACCCTTTTGTTACCCACAGTGAACTGAACGCGATCCTCAACTACAGAGGCGGAAGCCTTGTGGGCGCCAAGATATATGTTTCTCTTTTTCCTTGTAACGAATGTGCCAAGGCCATCATTCAGGCAGGCATCAAGACTGTAGTTTTTGACAGTGACAAATACAGCACTTCTGCCTCCACCAGAGCATCCAAGAAGATGTTCGATGCGGCGGGAGTGAGATATTACCAGTATCAGAGGAGCGGCAGAAGTATCAAGATCACTATTTGACATGAAGGACAGATACCGCGGAAAAGGAACTAAATACATAATTTCAGGGAAAGGCTTAATGGCCTTTCTTTGTGCTATATGCATAACTTTCATTTCCGTGCCCATAGCATCCCATGCAACGGAGAGCACCAGGGAGAAGCTGGAGAAGGCAAAAGAGGCCAAGAAGGAATCCCAGAACCAGCTGGAGGGCACCAAGGACGATATTAACGAGATGAACGAGGAGAAGTCGGCGCTCCAGGGACAGCTCAATTCCCTTAATGATCAGCTCAGTGAGGTCAGCTCCAATCTGGAGGAGATCGAGGAGCAGATCGAGAACAAGGAGAATGAGATAGAGAACACCAAGGCAGAGCTGGAGGTGGCCAGGGAGACTGAGGCCAACCAGTATGCATCCATGAAGAAGCGTGTTCAGTTTATCTATGAGAAGCAGAACTTTGTTCTTATCGATATGCTCCTGGGAGCCAGAAGCTTTGCGGATTTCCTCAATCAGAACGACTATGTGGAGCAGCTTTCCGCCTACGACAGGAAGATGTTTCGCCAGTATATTGAGACCAGGAAGGCCATCGAGGAAAAAGAGGCAACTCTTGAGGATGAGATGACCATGCTGGAAGAGTATCAGATGAAACAGAAGGCGGAGCAGAGCAGAGTTTCCGGTCTTGTTACCCAGACCTCCGGCAGTATCAAGCAATACGCCAACGACATTTCCGATGCAGAGGCCAAGGCTGAGGCTTTGGAGGCACAGATCAAGGAGCAGGAAAAGGACATCAAGGCTCTGGAGGCCAAGCTGGCTGAGGAGCAGAGATTATCAAGACTTGCCAAGAATTCCACCTGGAGAAATATCTCAGAGGTTTCTTTTGCAGAGGGAGACAGATACCTTCTGGCGAACCTTATCTACTGCGAGGCAGGCTCAGAGCCCTACGAGGGCAAGGTTGCCGTAGGCGCGGTAGTTATTAACAGAGTTCTTTCTTCAGTTTATCCTGATACAGTGGTGGGAGTTATTTATCAGAAGTCGCAGTTCTCACCTGTGGCCAGCGGAAGACTGGCCCTGGCTCTTGCGGAAGGCAGAGCCAATGCAGCCTGCTACCAGGCTGCGGATGAAGCCATGAGAGGCTATTCCAACGTAGGAACCTGCGTATATTTCAGAACACCGGTGCCGGGCTTGTCCGGAATCAACATCGGCGGACATGTTTTTTATTAAAAGTATTTCTCTATTGGGGCGATGAGATCATCGATGCCCCGGGAGTAAACTTCATCAAGGAGCTTGCTAAGTGACAGCAGGCTCTTTTTAAGAAGAGCCTCATCGATAAGCCTTGTCTCAAAGGCCTCGGAGAGCTCATCCAGATCTACAACCTTAATGCGGCCGTCGGGATAGATGATGACGTCGGCCAGAAGATCCACCAGTATGAGTTTGTTTTCAGAAGGAATGTGCTCATAGGTAAGGATGTCGCAGTACCAGCACTTCAGGGACCCATCGGCCCGAAGAAACTTGCTGATGCGAAAACCTCTGTTGAGATAACAACAGGAATAGCCATAGGACAGATCGTCACACCTTTCATGAAGGAAGGTCCACTTGGTAAGAAGGTGGTCCTCATCATATTCCAGGATGATGTCGTCCTTGAGCTCTATGCATTCATTTGGAATAAAGCGTTTGCGGTACAGAGTCGGAGTATTCATAGATGCTGTCCCCTTTTCCAAAAGAAGAATGTCATTATCAGAAATTGTATTATCAAAATATTACTCTTAATGAAATTGAAAGTCAATTATGCGTGATAACTCGAAGAAAATTGCGATAATCAAAACTATATATGCTGTGGTGGTGTTCTTTATAGCCATGATCGTTATTGGGAAACTTTCTCATGGAGACAATGCCGACATGACAGCGCAGATGACCAAGGCTTCACTTCCCATAGTGAGCCTCATCAGCGGAGACAGGGAGATCAATCCCCTCCACGGCTACACCACCGAGATGGATGTAAGCCACATGCGGGGCAGCGTTTTCCCTGTGGGAGCAGGAAGACAGATCAGCTTCCGCATCAACACCTTCGGCGGCAACGTGGACGGCCTTAAGTTCGAGGTAAGGACCATAGATGGCAGCAGCCTCGTAGAGAGCACACCCATCATGGATTATTCAGAGTCCTCCACGGCAATCAATGGTTCTTTTCAGATAAAAGACCTTATTACCGCCGGCACGGAGTATATGCTGGTCTTTGTTATGGACACCTCCCTGGGTGAGAGCAGGTACTACACCAGGATCGTCTGGACCGAGGATGACAGCAGATATAACCTGGATGAGGAGCTGGACTTCGTAACAGCTTTTTCCGCAGCAACCTTTAATAAGACTGAGGCAAAAGAGTATACGAAGTACTTAGAGTCCAACTCTGAGGGCGACAATACCACTTTTAGCAAGGTAAACATTCATTCAAGCTTTAATCAGGTGACCTGGGGAGAGCTGAATATCACCAAGCACACGGATCCCGAAATTTATGTCACCGACATCCACAGCCAGACCGGTTCCTACAAGCTATGTTACAGGGTTACGGTGAAGGACGGCAATGTCAGCAGGAACTACAATGTGGAGGAGGCCTTCAGGGTCCGCCACACCTCAGACAGAATGTATCTCCTTAATTATGAGAGGACCATGAACTATGTCTTTGATTCCGGGTCCTACTCCATAAGCAGCAACACCATTGGACTTAGCATCTCCAATCCTCAGATTCAGCTTATGGAGAACGGCAGCGGAAGCGCCTTTGCCTTTGTCAGCGAGAACAGACTTTTCATGTTCAATAATTCAGAGAGCAGACTTGCGTACCTCTTTGGATTTTTTGACACAGATAATAACGATATCAGGACCAGATGGAACAACAACACCATCAAGATCCTGAAGGTGGATGAAGCGGGAAATGTGAAGTTTGCTGTGGCAGGCTATCATGCCCGTGGAACCCACGAGGGACAGGTGGGAATTGCGGTTTATGACTACAATGCCTCTATAAATGCAGTGGAGGAGCAGGTTTTCATTGAGAGCGACCAGGCTCCGGAGATACTGGTTTCTTTTGTCAATACACTGGCATACCTTGGAAACGGCGATGTTTTCTACGTTATGCTGGAGCAGAATATTCATGCCGTGGACCTTATCGGAAGGACAGCCAATGCCGTGGCCACTGATATAGGAAGCGGCGATTACAAAATTTCAGAATCCGAGAGAACCATTGCCTGGCAGGGCAGAGACCTTCAGAGTTTCAACATGATGAATCTCAACACCCGCGCCCAGAGCGAGATCAAGGCCGATGAGGGCGACTATATCGTTGTTCTGGGATTTATGGGAGAGGACCTGGTATACGGACTGGTTCATTCTGAGGATGTTCAGAAGGACAAAATGGGTAATCCGGTCTACGCTATGTACGCCATCAAGATTCAGGACAGCGACGGTAATCTTCTGGAGAATTATCATCCTGACGGAATCTACGTTACCGGGGTAAGCATCGCTGACAATCAGATCAAGCTCACCAGAGTTGTGAAGGATGATAACGGCGAGTATGTTTCAACCTATGACGATCAGATCATGAGCACCCTGAAGGCAGAGAAGGGAAGCAATTCCGTCAATGCCGTATCTGTGGATGTTTTTGAAAAGATCGTCCAGATAAGTGCCAAGAACGAGATCAAGGTCAAGAATCTCAGGGTACTTACCCCCAATCAGACTCTGTACGAGGGCACAAGGACTGTGGAGCTGAACAACGGAAGAGACAGAGAGAGTCAGCCTTTTTACTATGTTCACGGACTTCTTGGCATTGAGGGAATCTACACCGATCCCGCAGAGGCGGTGAAGGTGGCAACGGATGCCCCCGGCACAGTGACCAACGACAGCAACAAGTATGTCTGGATAAAGGGCAATCTCCTTCGCTCCAACCAGATCATGGCCATCACAAGAAATGCTGAGAACTACGAGAATATGATGGCTACAGATCCTACAGTGGTCTGCCTTGATATGATCCTGCAGTTTGAGGGAATAAACAGAAATGTAGATGCCATGCTGGATAGCGGCGAATCCGTGACTTCGATCCTTCAGGAGTCCCTGCCGGATGTGACGGTCCTTGACCTGGACGGCTGCCCCATGTCAGCGATGCTCTACTATGTGAATCAGGACCTGCCTGTAATGGCCATGCTCAACGATGGCACAGCGGGTCTGATCATCGGCCTCGACGATGTTAACACTGTCCTTATTAA
>JAEEGF010605954.1_pt1 | contig 10879 bp, 9 predicted proteins | sample 9134171 | NCBI WGS metagenome assembly JAEEGF01 (sample SAMN16246542, study PRJNA631951) | gut metagenome | biome: gut microbiome; feature: rumen; material: AP-attached | host: Bos | place: Iran: Karaj | collected 2018-10 | reverse complement strand
GGAATGTCCATTTATTTTTATGACGTTTCATCAAAGGACGTTGAGATAGCTGACGGCATAATTCCGAGAAAGGAATATCAGGCCATTTACCTGTTGCCACATGAGAAGCATGCGGATGACAAGTACCGTCTGAATGATTTTCTGGTTGCTGCATCCCGTATAGGGATAAGAGCTTATGCAGTGGATAACATCAGCAACAATGAAGAGTGTCTTGAAAGTATCAGAAACTATGTGGAACGTGATGTTTCGATCATTGTTTCTCCTTCAAGAAAACTTAACGAGTGCATAAATTCCGCTGTAAAGGAATACGGTAACACTCAGAATGTTTATTTCGTGAGTGCATACGACCGAAACCTCAAACCAAGTGACAAACTGATTACCTTCAAGGTTCATCTTTATCAGGTTTATTATCTGGGTGGAGTGATTGCGGCTAACGTGAATACTGATACCGATGAGTCGTTTTTCTTTGTGGTTTCGGATTTGAACGAGGATGCATACCGCAATATAAACGCCTTTACCATCGGCGTAAGAAAGTACAAGAAGAACGGTGTGGTTAAGGTCGTTGTTTTAAAGAGCAAAAATGAGAATATTCAGTACGCTCAGCTTGTTGATGCGCTGAGAAAAAACCCCGGCGTTCGATTGATGACTGCGGATTATACCGATGTTACCGTCGATGATTTCTGTGAACAGAAAATGTATTACTGCATTCGTTATGACAGAGATTTCGCAAGCAAGTATTTTTCCAGTAACATAGCCAGCATAATGGTTGATTATCGAGGGTTTTTCAGCCGTGTTCTGTCCAGAACCGTTACCAATTCGTTTGAGCCGGGCAATTATCTGCTTGACGTAAGTACCGGTACCGTAAGAATTACAAATTTCAATGCCGGCATCATTCCTCCGAATACTCTTCAGTCACTGGATCTTATGTTCAGTAATTTTATGGGCAGAAGTGACAATATTTTCTCCGGTCCGTTATATGACAATGAGCATCATCTGAGGCTTGACAAGGGTAGTGTGCTGCAGGACAGTCCAAAACAGATTTTCTCTATGGACTGGTTTGTGGAGGGGGTTTCCGTCGAATAATCATGAGAAATAAGAATCAGGATATAGTAGGTTTAATATTATTTATTATTTTATTTCTGGTTATAGTATCGGTAGTGGTGCTGTTTTCCGTTAATAATTTCAGTTTCAGTTCAAGTTCCGCCACTTTGCAGAAAAATGTGCTGGAGGGGGCAACAAGTGTAAAGAAGCTGTATTACATTGAATCCAATAATCTTGAACCGAAATCAATGGAATACATAAACCTGCATGGCTTTATTTCAACTCTTAAAAAATACCCGCAGATGGAAATTAACGTAATCGAAGGTGTGGGCAGTGACTATCGCCGTCTTGAGGAAATCGTGAACAATGCTCATCAGGAGGGAACCAGATACGTATTCCTCAGCGGTTTTGAAATGAATAATGCATTGGGAAACATTTTCCGCAGATTTAATGATATGAGGTTTTTTGTCAGCAGTCTGGATGTCAGTGAACCTAATGTGGTCACATATACTGACAAGAGTTATGTGGCAAAATATCTGGCAGGGTATATTTCCGGAGCCTTTCTCAGCAACAGCAAGAAATACGATGATAACGACAGGTACAGTCAGTATGACGATGACCTCACGGCATCACTTTCAAAGAGTCTTCATTCAGGTAATGTGGGTTATATAGCGAACAGCTGCAGCACATATGAGAAAAGAAACATAAATGCATTTGCGCTGGGGCTGCAGAGAGCCTTTTCTGAAAAGAAACTGTATGTTCTCTGGCTTAATCAGGATAATACGGAAGAGCAGAATTTCAGTGAAATAACCAGATTCATAAAGAAATACAATATCAGGATTCTTGATGGTACCAATTCACCATGCAAATGGTGCAGATATGCCGTGGATCAGGATCTGTACTATTTTAATTTTATGGTTAAGGGGGCCGAATCTAAAAAAGGTACCATTCTCGGCAGGTATTTTTACGATCCTTCCGTGATATTCAGAACCATTATTGAAATTATAGCGGCTGACAGCAAATCAACCTCCAACAGGTATTTCTTCGGTTATTCTGATAAGGCCATCAGTTTCGATTACAGCAGGACCCTGCATAAGGAACTGAATGAAAACAGCCTCTATTATCTCAATAACATAATATCCGAGCTGTCGCACGGGCATGAGTATGTGTTCAGCGGGCCTATTTTCAATAATAACGGTCTGCTCATGCTTCCTGAAGGGTATGTGTTTACGGACGAAGAGCTTCTTCATGAAATGAACTGGCTTAATGAAAACATTGTTGAGGTCAATACCTGTCTGTCTCCCCGTCTTAACAAGCATTACGTAATCAGATCAATAATGTTCAACAATCAGTAGGAAGGAAAACTCTGTTTTTCTAACGCATTACACAAGTTTGTTTATGAGCATGTGCTGCAATATTAAATTGATTTAAGAGCAGCATAATGGCATAATGCAGAAAAAATTAATACCTGCTGTTAATTTGGTAGTTTTTATGATTTTTTGCCTGCCTGAATACTGGTGCCTGGCTGTACTGAGCCACCGGTTTCATGGGGTAAACTTTTTCAGATCGAATGATGGAGTATGAGATGTTGTCCAACAAAACATTGGCAAATGCCATAAGAGCCTTAAGTATGGATGCAATTCAGAAGGCCAACTCAGGTCATCCAGGTGCACCTATGGGTATGGCTGATATTGCGGAAGTATTATGGCGTCATTTTTTAAATCACAATCCTGCTGATCCTAAGTGGGTTAATCGCGATCGTTTTGTATTATCCAACGGTCACGGTTCAATGCTTCTTTATTCTCTGCTTCATTTAACCGGATACAATCTTTCAATTGAAGATTTAAAGAATTTCAGACAGCTGCATTCAAAGACTCCGGGACATCCTGAATACGGTTATGCCGACGGAGTGGAAACCACTACCGGTCCATTAGGACAGGGTATCACCAATGCAGTTGGTATGGCTCTGGCTGAAAAAGTTCTTGCAGCTCAGTTTAATCGTGACGGTCTGAATATTGTTGATCACTATACTTACGTATTTATGGGTGATGGCTGTCTTATGGAAGGCGTTTCCCATGAAGCCTGCTCTCTTGCCGGTACGTTAAAGCTCGGCAAGCTTATCGCATTCTGGGACGATAACGGAATTTCAATTGATGGTAATACCTCAGGCTGGTTTGCCGAAGATACTGCCGCCCGTTTCGCCGCTTACGGCTGGCATGTACAGAAGGTTGATGGCCACGACAGTGCTGCAATCGAAGCTGCCGTAAAGGAAGCTCAGAAAGTTACCGATAAGCCAAGCATTATCTGCTGTAAGACTGTCATTGGCTGCGGTTCACCAAATAAGCAGGGTACTGAAAAGTGTCACGGTTCACCGCTTGGCGATGCGGAAATCGCTCTGGCTAAGGAAAATCTCGGCTGGAAGTATGGTCCTTTTGAAGTTCCTGCAGAAGTTTATGAAGCATGGGATGCCAGAAAGGCCGGTGAACAGAAGGAAAATGTCTGGAATGAACTTTTTGCAAAGTACAGTGCCAAGTATCCTGAACTTGCCGCAGAATTCCTGCGTCGCATGAATCATGAGTTGCCTGCAGACTTCGCTGAAAAGTCTGAAGCCTATATTCGCGAATTACAGGCAAATCCTGCAAAGATTGCAAGCCGTAAGGCAAGTCAGAACGCACTCGACGCATACAGTGACGTGCTTCCTGAATTCCTTGGCGGTTCTGCTGACCTTGCTCCAAGTAACCTGACCTTTAATCGTAATTCAAAGTCTGTTACCGCTGACGATGCATCAGGTAACTACATTCATTACGGTGTACGTGAATTCGGCATGAGTGCCATCATGAACGGTGTATACCTCCATGGCGGTTTTATTCCTTACGGTGCAACCTTCCTGATGTTTATGGAATATGCTAAGAATGCCGTAAGAATGAGCTCTCTCATGAAGCTTCCTGTAATCTATGTGTTCACCCACGATTCAATCGGTCTCGGTGAAGACGGTCCTACTCATCAGCCTGTAGAACAGATTTCAACCTTAAGATTAAGTCTCAATCTCAATACCTGGAGACCTTGCGACCAGGTTGAATCAGCAGTTGCATGGCAGCAGGCAATTGAATCAAAGACAACTCCAAGTGCCTTGATTTTCTCCCGTCAGAATCTTGCTCAGATGGACAGAACTCCTGAACAGCTTGCAAATGTTAAGAAGGGTGGTTATGTACTCAAGTACGGTGCTGATACTCCTGACTTAATCATAATTGCCACCGGTTCAGAGGTTGAACTTGCCATGAAGACCGCTGAGGCTCTTGAAGCAGAAGGAAAGAAGGTTCGCGTAGTGTCCATGGTATGTACAGAAGTATTCGACAGACAGAGTGCTGAGTACAGGGAATCCGTACTGCCTTCATCAGTAACCGCACGTATGGCCATCGAAGCAGGTATCAGTGATTTCTGGTACAAGTATGTCGGTCTGAACGGTGTTATCCTTGGTATGGACAGCTTTGGTGAATCAGCCCCTGCAGATCAGCTTTTCAAGCTCTTTGGTTTTACCGTTGAAAATGCCGTAAGCAAGGCTAAGACCCTGTTGAAGTAAGTCGATTAGAAAATGATGTGGCGTCACGGACGTCAGTCATGAATCAGAGAAAGGCGCTGCCAGTACAGACTGACAGCGCCTTTTGTTTGTAAGTTAAACCTGTTACGGGACAATGAAGGATATAATTGGATCGTTATGTGAAAACAGATTGATATTTTTTAAGATCTGTAATAATATTTTGAACATATTTTGAACAGAAGGCCGTAGTCCTGTATTATGCTTTATGCATAAAAATCGGAGCTTACGTTTAAAATCCCCTTGAAAGGATGTTTAAGAATTTTTTAAAAGACAGTTTTCATAAAAAGTAGTACAATTAACGGGTGCATGAAAAGTACGGAGGTTTTAGCTTCCTAATGACGGTTTCATCCCTGGACTTTTATGCAGACTGCAGTTTTAGGCAGCATGAAAATATTTAATACGGTAGGTGTAGTACCGGTGCTGCTTTAAATGAAATGAACGTGCCGTCAGACGGCATCTGAATTGTTGACCGGTGATTTAAAATCATCGGTAGTTTTTTGTTATTTTGTCTTAATAAGAATGAGGACTTTGATATGTCAATTATCAAGATGACTGACTTAGACTTAGCCGGTAAGAGAGTATTAATCCGTGCCGACCTTAACGTACCTGTAAAAGATGGTAAGGTTGCTTCTGACAAGCGTATTACCGCTACCATGCCAACCATTAAGTACGCTCTTGAAAAAGGTGCAAAGGTTATGGTTACTTCTCACCTCGGTAGACCAACTGAAGGTGAATACGATGAAGCTTTCTCATTAAAGCCAGTAGTTGATTACTTAAAGGATCACATGGATTGTCCGGTACGTCTCGTAAAGGATTATCTTGATACTCCTGTTGACGTTAAGGCCGGTGAACTTGTAGTTCTCGAAAACTGCCGTTTCAACAAGGGCGAAAAGAAGAATGATGAAGCACTTGCCAAGAAGTATGCTGCTCTCTGTGACGTATTCGTAATGGATGCATTCGGTACTGCTCACCGCGCTCAGGGTACCACCTACGGTGCTGCTCAGTTCGCTCCTATCGCTTGTGCAGGTCCTCTTCTCGCTGCTGAACTTGACGCTTTAGGTAAGGCTATGGACAACCCAGCAAGACCAATGGTTGCTATTGTTGGCGGTTCAAAGGTTTCTACCAAGCTCGAAGTTTTATACTCTTTAGCAAAGATTGCTGACCAGATCATCGTTGGTGGCGGTATTGCTAATACCTTCATCGCTGCTGAAGGTAAGAACGTAGGCGGTTCATTATACGAACCAGATCTCGTTGATACTGCTAAGGATATCGCTAGCAAGACCACTATTCCTGAAGTTATCGACGTTGTAACCGGTAAGGAATTCAGCGAAACCGCAGCTGCTGAAACCAAGGATGTTGCTGATGTTACCGCTGATGACAAGATTTTCGACTTCGGTCCAAAGAGCACTGCAAAGATTGTTGAAATCATCAAGAATGCAAAGACCATCCTCTGGAACGGTCCAGTAGGCGTATTCGAATTCGACAATTTTGCCAAGGGTACCGAAGAAATGGCTAAGGCAATTGCTGAAAGCGATGCATTCTCAATTGCTGGTGGTGGTGATACCATCAATGCAATCCAGAAGTTCGGTGTAACCGACAAGATCTCTTACATCTCTACCGGTGGTGGTGCATTCCTTGAATTCGTTGAAGGCAAGAAGCTCCCAGCTGTAGAAATTCTGGAAAAGCGTGCAGCTGAACAGGCTTAATTAATGAAATTAAACGGGAGGATGTCAGTCCTCCCGCTTCTGCTTTTATTTTATAAATCAATATATTTATTGGGAAATTATCTAAATGACTAAGATTTTAGACGTTGTAAAGCCAGGCGTTATTGCCGGTAAGGATTTAAACAAGGTTTTTGCAGTTGCCAGAGAAAACGGCTTTGCAATTCCAGCTGTTAACTGTGTTGGTACCGATTCTATCAATGCCGTTATCGAAGCTGCCCGCGTTGCTCAGGCTCCGGTTATCGTTCAGATTTCTAACGGTGGTGCTCAGTTCATCGCTGGTAAGGGTTTAAAGCTTGAAGGTCAGAAGGCTCAGGTTTTAGGTTCTATCTCTGCTGCTTTACACGCACGTAACGTAGCTGAAGCTTACGGCGTACCTGTAATTATGCACACTGACCACTGCGCTAAGAAGCTTCTTCCATGGATCGACGGTCTTCTCGATGCTGGTGAAAAGTACTATGCTGAACACGGCGTACCTTTATTCTCTTCTCACATGATCGACCTTTCAGAAGAATCTTTAAAGGACAACATCGACCTCTGCTGCAAGTACTTAGAACGTATGGCTAAGATCGATATGACCCTTGAATTAGAATTAGGCTGCACCGGCGGTGAAGAAGACGGTGTTGATAATTCAGGTAAGGATGAATCAGCTCTCTACACTCAGCCAGAAGACGTTTACTATGCTTACGAACGTTTAAGCAAGATCAGCCCTAACTTCACCATCGCTGCATCATTCGGTAACGTACACGGTGTTTACCAGGCTGGTAACGTTAAGCTTAAGCCAACCATCCTCCGCGATTCACAGGCTTATGTAGCTGAAAAGTTAGGTCTTGCTAAGGGTGCTAAGCCATTAAGCTTTGTATTCCACGGCGGTTCAGGCTCAGCTGCTCAGGATATCCGTGACGCAGTTAGCTACGGTGTTGTTAAGATGAACATCGATACCGATACCCAGTGGGCTACCTGGAGTGGTGTATTAAACTACTACAAGGATAAGGAAGCTTACTTACAGGGTCAGTTAGGCAACCCAGAAGGTGAACATGCTCCTAACAAGAAGTACTACGATCCACGCGTATGGTTACGTAAGGGTCAGGAAGGCATGATCGCTCGTTTACAGGAAGCTTTCGAAGAATTAGGTTCTAAGAACTCCCTCTAATATCTGATTTCAGATATTTATAAATAATACAAACCCCGGTACATCCGGGGTTTTTTACATGTTTGAGTTTTAATTATAATGTTTAATAATATTCCGCATCTATATTATTTTTGCAGACACCATGGTCATGGTTTTCGCTTTAGAGGACATTCAGGTGGTGGTGATCTGTTCAGTGATGAGTTTCTTAATACCTATCCTTTTGTTAAGTATATTCTTCTAATTGTCTTTCTGGTATTTGCCGGATTTTTACTGTACTGTCTTCTTAATGAGCTTGTGAATAAATCTGACGGCAAAGGAAACAGGAGCAGACCTAAGGTGAATAGTTGCAGACGTAGCGATTATGACAGGAATGTTGCGGATCGTTATAAGCACTGATGATTGTTGCTGCTGACACAATACGTGAATACCTGCGTAAGATCTCTATGCTTGAGGATGTTTTTTTCAGTTCAGATGTTTTTTTCAGTTCAGATGTTTTGACTTAGAAATATAGCTTTGAGCAGTTTGTCAGCCTCATCGCGGTAGAATTCAGATTTGTCATTATGGAGTATGCCCAGATGCTGTCTACTCCTCAGTATAAGTTCACGTAAAACGATCAAAAGATCCTCCGGAATTTCCGGACAACTTCCCTGGAATAATCTGTTGTTGAAAAATTTGAGTACAGCCTGATATTCTGTCAGTGGGGCGGTAATATTATTTTCAATATGCTGAATGTCGCAGCTGAGTTTAAGATTTTCACTTCTGAGCTGGTTCAGAGTTTTTTCAGCATCGTGTATCATGCTTTCAATGCCTGAGGAACCGAGAGACTGATAATTTTCGTTGGCCTCTGTTACTGGCTGATTCTTATGGTCTGTATCTGGTCTGTCTGTCGCATAACCGAGCCCGGAAACATTGCTTTCACCAGTTTCAGAGCTTTTGACTGGCTCTTCCAGATAGCCTTTCTGCCGCAGAATTTTCTGCAATGTGCCATAAGACCCGCGTCCAAGAATTTTTCTCATGTTGATGGTTGAGACTTTCTGATTGGTCGCTTCCAGGTTTTTTATGGCCAGTTCAATCTCAGTAGTTGTAAACCCCGTCATTTTTATTCCTGTTAAGTAGATCCCTAAGCATTTTTTCAATATTCATCAGACTCTGGTAACCTCCGTTGAGACGAAGGTTGTCCATATTGTTTTTCAAGGATTGGATACCGTTCAGAAAATCCTCTATAAGCATGCGTTCCATATTGTCTATGGTGCTTTGAGAAAAATCTGCATGCTGTTTGAGAAACTTCCATTTTAGTTCATCATCAGGCATGAATTTAACATGTCTGTTTTCCTGTGAGAGGTGCCGTACCAGAATTGTTTTTACCAGATTAAGAAGAATGATGTTTTCTATTAATGATGGATCGTGCAGCTTACGGATTTTTTCCCTTAGCGCTTCGTTGCGACACTGTTCCCTAATTACTGATTTCTGCAACTGAGTGAGAATCTCCAGCCGCTCCATGTCAGTAGCTTCCGTCGTCTTGCGTGATATTTTGTTTTTTGCTGTTCTGATGCCGTTTTTTTCCAGAATTTCCAGGATCGTGGAATAGGAACCGTGACCGAGAGAGTCTCTGATTTTATTCACGCTGACCTTTTCTCCTTTAAGAAGAAGGCTTCTGGCAATACGTAAAACTTCAGCTTCGGTTATGGGAGTCATAGGTATCCGGTAAAATGATTCTGAAATAACGATGACATCAGTATATAGAATATTCATGCATGTGTCCAAGCCTAATATCTCAAATCACGGCTATCGGAATCAATGCGAAAAAGCTGTTTTCAATGTTTTTGAGGAGTAATGCACGATTGGCAATGTTAAGTGCATATACATAAAAAAGGAAAAGACCCGAACGGGTCTTTTCCTAATATTGAAAAATCTTAATGAGCCATTAGAACTTCTTAGGGCAGGCTTCACGTTCACTCATAGGCTTAACCTCTCTGGTTGGACTTCCTACGTAGATCTGACGAGGTCTGCCGATACGTGAATCGGCTTCTTCATTCATTTCAATCCAGTGGGTAATCCAGCCGATGGTTCTTGCCAGTGCGAAAATTACGGTGAACATGTTGGTTGGAATGCCGATGGCGTTCAGGATGATGCCTGAGTAGAAGTCCACGTTAGGGTAGAGCTTACGCTGAATGAAGTATTCATCGCTGCGTGCGATTCTTTCGAGTTCAACGGCGACGTCAAGAATAGGATGATCCTTGATGTTCAACTCCTTCAGAACTTCGTGGCAGGTGTCACGCATTACGGTCGCTCTAGGATCGTAGTTCTTGTATACTCGGTGGCCGAATCCCATGAGTCTGAACGGATCGTTCTTGTCCTTTGCCTTGGCGATGAATTCAGGAATGCGATCTACTGTTCCGATACGTTCGAGCATTCTCAGACAGGCTTCGTTTGCACCGCCGTGTGCAGGACCCCAAAGTGAGGCGATACCGGCAGCAATACATGCGTAAGGGTTGGCACCTGAAGAACCTGCGAGACGCACTGATGAGGTTGATGCGTTCTGTTCATGATCGGCATGGAGAATAAAAATTCTGTCAAGAGCCTTTTCAATTACAGGATTAACCACATATTCCTCACAAGGGGTAGCAAACATCATGTGAAGGAAGTTGCCCGCGTAGCTTAAATCATTCTTAGGAGACATGAACGGCTGACCGATTGAATACTTGTAGGCCATGGCTGCGAGGGTTGGCATCTTTGCAACCAGACGCATGGCGGTCAGTTCGCGGTGTTCAGGATCGTATATATCAAGATTGTCGTGATAGAACGCTGAAAGAGCACCGGCAATACCGCACATTATTGCCATTGGGTGGGAGTCTCTGCGGAAAGCCTTGAACAGTGAGTTAATCTGTTCATGAACCATGGTGTGGTAGGTTATGCGCTTTTTGAAGTTCGCATACTGCTCTTCGTTAGGAAGATCTCCGTTGAGAAGAAGGTAGCAGACCTGAAGGTAGTCGGTCTGGGTTGCCAGCTGTGCAATTGGGTATCCGCGATGAAGTAAGATGCCCTTTTCACCATCGATAAAGGTGATCTTTGATTTACATGAGGCCGTTGAAACAAAACCAGGGTCGTAGGTAAAGTATCCATGAGAACCGAGAGCCCTCACGTCAATTACTTCCGGACCTTCCGTTCCCTTCAGAATGGGAAGTTCTATCGGATCCAAACCCGGTATATTGAGAATAGCAACTTTCTGATTAGTCACTTCGGACATTTTTAGACTCCTTCATAATACATCTTTTTCGTGGCGGACAGTTATTGAAATTGCTTACATAGCCATTCGTCAAAAAACTGCTACTATTATAACCATAATGAAAGCATTTGACATAATTAAAACATGTAAAAGCCAAAATA
>JAEEGF010283440.1_pt1 | contig 10879 bp, 7 predicted proteins | sample 9134171 | NCBI WGS metagenome assembly JAEEGF01 (sample SAMN16246542, study PRJNA631951) | gut metagenome | biome: gut microbiome; feature: rumen; material: AP-attached | host: Bos | place: Iran: Karaj | collected 2018-10 | reverse complement strand
AGAAGCAAATCAGCATCAAAGCGATGATGATGGAAGCATACAGCACCAAGTTTTTCAGTTGGCTCAAAACATAAGCCTTCATCGTCATTTCCTCACCATTCGACGACTTTACGACTTTTTCCTGGTTTCCGAAACCGTTCTTCCAACTATCAGGCGCTTTCTTCTCAATCCAATGGAAAAGCGGCTCACCTCCCTTAATCATATAAGGTGTGAGGAAAGTGGTGATGATGGACACCGAAACGATGATGGGATACAGGAAATCGTCAATGACGCCAAAACTCATACCTACCGTGGCAATGATGAACGAGAACTCACCGATTTGTCCGAAACACATGCCCGCACGGACAGCATTGTGAAGGTTATCGCCCGAAAACAGCATGCCCAAACCCGAACTCAACGATTTCAGCACGACCACAACCAATGTGATGACCAAAATCTGCCACCAATATTGCACCAAAATGGCTGGATTGACCATCATACCGACAGAAACGAAAAACACGGCTCCAAACAGGTTCTTGATGGGGGTAGTGAGCTTGTGAATCATCTCAGCCTCAAGCGTTTCAGCCAAGATAGAGCCCATAATGAAAGCACCCAAAGCCGACGAGAAACCCGCCTTGTTGGCCAGCCAAACCATAAAGAAACACAAACCAACCGAAAACACAGTCAAGGTCTCTTCTGACATGAATTTTCGCGCCCACTTGAGAATGGTCGGAATGAGGAACACGCCACCAACATACCACACCAACAGGAAGAAAACGAGGCGAACCACACTCATCATCAATTCTTTTCCATCCAAAGCGGTACTTACCGCCAAGGTTGAAAGAATCACCATCATAAGGATAGCAGCTAAATCTTCAACCACCAACACACCTATAACACTGCTGGTGAACTTCTCCCCTTTCATCTTCAAGTCGTCGAAAGCCTTGGCAATAATGGTTGTGGACGACATGGAAAGCATGGCACCTAGGAAGATGCTGTCCATCTGCGACCAGCCCATCAGTTTGCCGAGGAAAAAGCCGATGATGCACATCGAAATTAATTCCGTCAGTGCAGTAATTCCTACCGTACCAGCCTGTTTCTTCAGTTTCTTGAAACTAAATTCCAATCCAATGGCGAAAAGCAGGAACACCATACCAATTTCACTCCAAATCTCAACGCTTTCATGGTCGTTGATGACGGGGAACCAGGGGAAATAGGGGCCAATGAGCAGGCCAGCAATGATATAGCCCAATACCAAGGGCTGTTTCAACCATTTAAAAAGAACCGTAGTGACACCTGCCGTAACCAAAATTAGGGCAAGGTCGGAAAATATTGCGGGTAATTCTGACATAATAGGACTTGATTTTGTGTGGCAAAATTACAAAAAAACGGTCTCGAATGAGACCGTTTCATTATTTTATTCTGCGAACATCCCGTCAATCAAAGAACGATATCTTTCCGCGATGGCTTTACGCCGGATTTTGAGGCTGGGCGTCATCTCACCGTCTTCGATGGTCCATTCGTGATCGAGCAGCTCGAAGCGCTTAATCTTTTCATAGTCGCCGAAAAACTTGTTGTAATTGTCGACCTCCTTACGGAAGCGGTCGTTAACAGCTTTCACCTTAATCATTTCCGCATTGTTGGTATAGGGGATGTGATTCTCTTCGCACCAAGTCTTCAGATGATCAAAATTGGGGACAATCAAGGCAGCCGCAAACTTCTGGTTCTCGCCCACCACCATGATACTGTTAATGAACGGCGATTCCATAAACCGGTTCTCAATCAAGGCAGGAGAGATGTACTTACCCATCGAGTCCTTGAAGATTTCCTTCATGCGGCCCGTGATTTTCAGCAAGCCATCCTCGTCAAACTCACCGATGTCGCCCGTATGGAAATAGCCCTCCTCGTCGATGGCGATTTTGGTCTGTTCCTCGTCCTTGTAGTAGCCCTTCATCACCGCTGAGCCTTTCACAAGAATTTCGCCCGACTCAGGGTCGATCTTGAATTGCACACTCTTGCAGGGCACGCCTACCGTTCCCGCCTTGATAATACCCAATGCCAAACTGTTGGTGGCAATCACAGGTGAGGTCTCCGTCAAGCCATAACCCTCGATAATCGGAATGTCCATGGCCGCAAATAGACGCACCAAACGAGGCTGCAAGCTGGCACCACCCGAAATAATAAACTCCAAGCGACCACCGAAAGCTTTCCTAACCTCCTTGAAGACCAGTCGATTAGCCCAGTACAACTTGAAACGATAAGCCCGTTGGGGTTTCTTCTCCGTCTCATCATAACGCTCGGCTAACTTGAATGCCCAAAGGAAAATGCGTTTCTTCATGCCCTTCAACTTGTCGCCTTTACGAATAAAGCCGTTATACACTTTCTCAATGACACGAGGAACCGTAGTGAAATGCTCGGGCTTCACATCAGCAAGGTCGCGCATGATCGTACCAAAGTTCTCCACATAATAGGTGGAATTGCCGAGATAGAGGTGGGTATAAAGCACCGAGCGCTCATAGATATGCGACAAGGGCAAGAAACTCACCACTTTATGCGAAGATGGCACTGGGTAATGTGGGCCATAGTTGGCCACGCAACTCATCAGGTTGTAATGTGTCAGCATCACGCCCTTAGGAGTGCCCAAGGTGCCTGATGTATAAATGATAGTGGCAATATCCTCAGGAGTGACAGCATCCTTGTGGGCTTGCAATTTGGCAATGCTCTTCTTATCAATTTTGACAGAGACCATCAATCCACGTAAGGTCATCATGCCTTCCACGGGATTGAAAGCGAACTCTTTGGGACGCACAGGCATCTGGTCAAGGACAGGCTTCACCTTTTTATGAATAAGGGCACCTTCCTCAAAGACTACCTTGGGCTCGGCATGGTTGAGAATATGTTCGTAGTCGCTCTGACGAGCCGTTGGATAGATGGGCACCAAGATGGCACCAATCTGTTGAACGGCGAAATCCACCATGTTCCACTGAGGACAATTGTTGGAAATTACCATCACGCAGTCACCTTTGCCCACGCCCAAACCTATCAGCCCCTGGCTGATTACGTCGGTCATTTTCACAAAGTCGCGGCTGATGTATTTTTTCCAAGCTCCGTCCACCTTACTGGCGAACATCACTTTCTTTTTGCCATACTTCTCCACATACCTCGGCAGCAAGTCGAAAGTGCGGGGTGGAATATCGGGATAGGCCTGAACGGTTTTCCCTTTATTTGCTTTCTTATCCATATCCAAGAAAATTGATGCGAAAATAATAAGAATATCAATCAACAAGCATTTTTATCTAAACGAAAGGCAATTTTACGAACAAAAGGTGAGATTTCTTCAACGAAAATATTTTCACACATTTATACAAGATTGACTATTTTTGCAAACAAAAACCATGGTCTCCATTTTCGACGATATGACTCAAGTTTGCGAAGCCGAAGTGCAACGGATGTTGCCTTTGGTGGACGAGCAACGCCGCACCGAGGCTTTGCGCTACAAACACCTGTTTGGACAATTCGCCTGCTTGAAGTCTTGGCTGATGTTGAAGGAGCTCCTAAAACCTTTGGACATCAACGATTTGAAAATGGATTTCAACGAACACGGCAAGCCTTTTCTGGTCCATAATCCCGAGGTGCATTTCAACCTCAGCCACTGCAAAAACGGTATTGCTGTTGCGGTTGACTTCTCCCCTATTGGAATCGACATTGAGAGTTTCCGCAGGGATAATCTCGCTCTTGTCCGCAAAACTATGAACCCTGCTGAGGCAGAATGGATTCGCACTTCTTCCGACCCCGTGGAGGCCTTCACCCAATTTTGGACCAAAAAAGAAGCCGTGGTGAAGCTTCGTGGAACGGGCATCATTGACGATTTGCACCATGTATTAGATGGTGAGGACTATCGACTTGAAACACATCTCAACCGAGAGAAACGCTATGCCTGGAGTGTGGCTTTTAGCCAATAAAAAGACTGCGAAGCCTAAGCTCCGCAGTCCAATATGATACACAAACAAACTTTGTTTATTTGACGATTCTGGTTCCGCAGGTCGGATCACCCAGCTTGGTGGCTTCGGTGATGATGGCTTCATGACCAGTAGCCTCCACAAACAAGATAGCAGCACGGATTTTGGGAGCCATGCTACCCTCGGTGAAATGACCGGCATCCAAGTACTGCTGGGCTTCAGCAACCGTGATGGTGTCGAGGGCCTTCTCGTTTTCCTTGCGGAAGTTGATGTAGACTTTCGGCACATCGGTGAGGATATAGAACTCGTCAGCACCGATTTTGATAGCCGTCATGGCCGAAGCCAAATCCTTGTCGATGACTGCCTCAACGCCCACATGCACGCCATCCTTCTTGATGACGGGGATGCCACCGCCGCCAACAGTAATGACGATATTACCTTCCTCAGCCAAACGCTTGACCAACTTAATATTTTGGATGTCAATGGGTTTTGGTGATGCAACGACCTTTCTCCAACCTTTGCCTTTAGGATCTGCCTTATAGATAGCGCCGGTCTCCTTGGCATAGGCCTCAGCTTCTTCTTCGGTATAATAAGGTCCGACAGGCTTGGTGGGATTCTTGAACATCGGGTCGTCCTTGTCGACGAGCACTTGCGTCACGAAAGTAACCACATTACGGTCGATGTTTTCCTTCACCATCACCTTTTCAAGGCCCATCTCAATCATGTAACCGATTTGACCTTGGGTCTCGGCGCCACAGACATCCATCGGCATAGCCGGCAGACCGAACATCTGCGAACCAGCCTCATTCTGAAGCAACACATTACCCACTTGGGGACCATTGCCATGGCCGATAACCAAATTATAACCCTGTTTCAGGAAAGGCAGCAACGACTGGCAAGTGTCAGCCACATTCTGCATCTGTTCCTGGCATGTTCCTTTTTGACCGCTTCTCAACAAGGCATTGCCTCCGAAAGCGACGACTGCTAATTTACTCATTATTTAAATATTTAAAGATTCAAGATTTAAAGATTCAAAGATTCAAAGATTTTGTGATGCTTTGCGCAATTTTAAATTTTAAATATTGAATTTTGAATCAACTTTATTTTCTCTGATAAGTCACCGAATAACCATCTTGACCAAGGACAAGTTGCTTGTCATCGAGGGAAATGATATCCAAGGTATCGGCAAACTCATGAGGGTCAGAACCATTGATCATTCCCCTAATAACCAACTGCTTGCCCATCTTTTCCCAAGACTTGTACTCTCTGAAGCCTGTATTGATGGAAACCATCTCGCCATTTTCGAGCATGGTAAAGCCCACTTCGCCAAGAAGACTACCTTCTGCAGCAGGTTCAACCCAGGTTCCTTCTATCGAAGGACGACTGCATGAAACAAAAAACAAACCCATCAAAAAAGCTAACGTGATAATTATCAAATGTTTATTCATCTTTTCTCCTATTTGATTTGGAGCGGCAAAGATAATACTTTTTAATACACAAAAGCAAGATTTTCAATTCTTTTTGGCTAATTTCATCCTATGCACCCATCGCTCAATCTCGCCAAGCCACAAAATCAGCGAAGTCCCAATGATGATACGTACCCATTCGTCGAAAGGCAAAGGCACCACACTGAACATTTCGCCACCGAAAGTGATGATGAGCACCTGGCCGAGAGCTATTATTAATATGGTGATGCCAAAACCACGTCTTATATCCTTGTCGAACAAACCCTTAAACGCCGAGTCCATGGTGTGATAGGCTTTGGCATTGAAGATATTCCAAAACTGCATGAAAACGAAGATGGTAAAGAGCAAGGACAGTTCCTTTGGCGTGAAATTGCCTCCCACATGATGGAAATTGAAATAGCTGGAGAAATAGTCTCTGAGCGAGAACTCAGACAAGGAATCGACGCCAAAGTGCATGAAGTATTGGATGAAGCCAAACAGCACCGCAACAAACAGCAGACCTACCCCGAAAATGCGCCGTCCCATGTCTTTGGTGATGATAAAGGCTGTGCGCGAACGTGGCTTGTCCTTCAAAACACTTTTGTCAGGAGGCAAGGAAGCCAAAGCCATGGCTGCAAAAGTGTCCATGATAAGGTTGATCCAAAGCATTTGGGTCACGGTGAGCGGCGAATCCGTTCCCATCACGGCACCAAGCAAAACAATGAGACAAGCCGCCACGTTGATGGTCATTTGGAAAAGGATAAAACGCTGGATGTTAAGATAAAGCGAGCGCCCCCACATCACAGCACGGGCAATGCTCTTGAAAGAGTTGTCCAAAATGGTGATGTCGCTGGCCTCCTTAGCCACCGAGGTGCCATCGCCCATCGAAAGGCCAATTTGAGCCTTGTTCAAAGCGGGTGCGTCATTGGTGCCGTCGCCCGTCACGGCCACCACCTCTCCCCTTTCCTGCAAGAGTCGCACCAAGCGTTCCTTATCAGAAGGTCTTGCCCGCGACATGATTTTCAGATCGCCAACACGCTCACGGAGCTCGTCATCGGTCAGCAGATTGAATTGTTTACCCGTAATCATTTGTCGTTCAGGGTCGTCGTCATCAGTCCACAATCCCACTTGACGACCGATTTCCTTAGCTGTGCCCGGCGTATCGCCTGTCACAATCTTGATGCCGATGCCTGCATCGATGCAGTCGTGAATGGAATCGGACACATCGTCGCGAATGGGATCGATAATGCCCACAATGCCTAAGAAACACAGGTCTTCCACTTGCAGCTTGCCCGACACGAAAACCGTTTCCAAATCCTGCTCCGTGATGTATTTGTAAGCGAATCCCAAAGTACGCATAGCCTTGCCTTGGTATTCCAGCAACTTACCATTCACCTGTTCCTTAACCGTCTCTATTCCGCTTTCACCTTCAAGCATCCTGACCGTCGTGCAACGCTTCATGATGATTTCAGGGGCACCTTTTACATATAAGACATATTCTCCCGCCAAGCCAGTTTCCACCACAGTCGCCATGTACTTGTATTTCGTCGTAAACGGCAACTGTTTGACTATCTTTACATTGTCACGAATTCTGATGTAGTCGACATTACTGTCAAGAAGCCAAAGCAACAAGGCACCCTCCGTAGGATTGCCAATGACTTTCACCTTCTTTTTGTCGCTGAAGTCCAAAAACGCGGTGGAATTGAGCGCGATACCTTCTTCCATCAAGTGTGCCACTTCAGAATGATCCAATTTTTGGTTCTTTAATCCGTAGAAATGTTTTTCCCCTAGGCTCATCCTGTTTTGGGTCAGTGTACCCGTCTTGTCCGTACAAATCACCGTGGCGGCGCCCATGGTCTCGCAAGCATGCATCTTCCGAACCAAGTTGTTGGTCTCCAACATCCTGCGCATACTTAACGCCAAACTCAACGTGACGCTCATGGGGAGGCCTTCGGGCACGGCAACCACGATCAGCGTCACGGCAATCATCAGCGTATTAAGCAAATAACGGGCAAAACCCATCCAATCAAAAACAGCATCTTCGCGCCAAACAAAATACATCACAAAACGCAGCACGATAATCAAACCCGCAATGACATAACTTGCAATAGTAATGCCATTCCCCAACTTATCCAACTGCTCGTTCAAAGGCGTCTTCACCTGACTATCAATTTGTGCACCACGATACACATTGCCCCACTCCGTAGCGTCGCCTACCTTTTCGACGACAAATATTCCATGACCTTCCATCACCGAGCTACCACGACAAACATAATTCGAGGGATAAGTGGCGTCAGGATTGAAATCGGCTTCCTCCGTCGTCTTACTTGAGGAAGGTTCACCCGTCAAATCCGACTCATTCACGCGTAATGAAACTGCCTCATACAAAGTGCCATCAGCAGGAATCTCGTCACCTGTCTCTATGACGACCGTGTCGCCAACCACCACATCTTTTCGTTCAATGCGTTGAATCAAGCCATCGCGATACACCGTCACCAAAGACTCATCCTCGCTTTGATTCAAAATCTCGAACTTTTTGTTAGCGCTTTGTTCAAATAAGAAGCCCACAGTAGTGGCCAGCATCACAGCAACAAAAATACCCAAAGGTTCCAACAACACCTCCATCCCTTCGGCACCCGTGAACAATTGATACAAAGAGACCGCCACTGACAGCAGCAATGCAATCAATAATATCCGTATGATGGGATCTTGGAACTTTTCCAAAAATTGTTTCCATACTGGTTCCTTTTCGGGTGGGGTCAACACGTTATCTCCATACTTTCGGCGGCTTTCTTCAACCTCTCTCGCAGTCAAACCATTCTTATAATCTCGTGCCATCACGTTATGTCGTTTTCAGAAATTTTATATTTTTGCGAAATAAAAAACGGGGCAAAAATACAATCTCCTAAAAAACTGCATGGAGGTTGCAAGGTTGCAACCCAAAATAAAAATCTGCAAGTACATGAAATTCAAAGAGAATCAGAAAACAGCATTGGCAAAAGTACTTTCAGACCTCGTGCAATGCGACGGCATAGTCAACCAAGGCGAGATTGACTTTCTGCAGCGGGTCAACGCGGCATTTGGAATCACTTCGGCAAGCCGGAAAAAGGCCACCACTCTCAGTCTTTCGGATGCAGTCGGCATACTGAAAACCTTGGGCGACAGGGAAAAAATCGCATTGTTGCATCTGTTTCAATCCCTCTCTTTGGCCGACGACCAAATTGACCCCAGAGAGTCGTTGTTCATTACCGCACTATTGCTGTCAATGGATTACCAACTTACTGAAACGCAAAAGATAAAAGCCCACATCGTTTCCATTCCCCACCTCCATCTCGACACGAACAACGCTGTGCTTTATGTTGAAGCCGAGTACGATAGCACTATGAATGACAGCATCTTACACGATTACAAGAGCATTGGCGACCTACTCAAAGAAGATGGTCGTGAATTGTTCTATCTTCCCATGGTCATACGTGAGCTCAGTGAAAAACGTTCCACTTTCCGTCAAGCCCTCAATTACATTGAGCCCACCCTATCCGATGAGCAGCTCGACTTCATCAACGACCGTCTTCCACAATTGGACAGCGCGTTTCTCTTCAAAGAAATCTTCCTCAATTATCTAGACATCAACGGATTGAAATTAGAAAAGCCCTCGTTTTTCTTCAAAATCGGCGACAAGGACTCGGGCAACTACCAAGACTTCCTTATCCTTGAAATCAGCGACAAGCCCATCACCACTTTGCAACAATTCTATGCCCTGAAAAACGGCATCGTCAATCTCAAACCCGCCTGCCTAAGTTCAAAAGACGAATGTTTGCTGGAAAAAATAATGCCATTGTCAGGCACCAATAACGAAGGTTTACCCTACACAGGATTCCACAAAGTATTGATTGACATTGTGCTGAAACATAACGGTTCTCATGAAGTCAGCCGACTTTATGTCACCAAACGTGGCGACTTGTTTTTGACTGACCGCAACAACACCGAAGTGAAGATGCCCTCCATCAGTAAGGCTTTGTATCTTCTTTTCCTTTTCCACGAGGAAGGCATATCGCTGAACTACTTAAGCGACTACAAGCCAGAACTTTATCGGATATATCGACAAATCTCCACTTATGGTGATGACACTTTGCTTGAACGTGCTGTCGACAACCTCACCGACTTTGTGGGCAACACTTTGAACGCCACCCTGTCGCGCATCAAGAAAGCCTTCACTGACATCCTTGGAGAAGAAGCCTCTCGCTACCTCATACAAGGCGAAAAAGGTGGACGGAAAACCATTCACCTTGACCGTAGCCTTGTCGTCTTCGAAGACCGTAAAGCTTTTTTGCTTTAATCTAAGGTACGCTATCGTTTTTTCTCTAACCGAAAAAAAGCCGAATATATCAGAAAAACCCAATCGGATTATTTCGGATACATTCGGTTAGAGAAAACTGAAATAACAAGTTTCTTAAAAAATCAGTTTATGCGGTATGTCCTTCCAAAAGGAACGTGACATCGGAATTCGGGTCAATTTCGACTGACTCCTTGCCATAGCGCATCACAATCATCTTCTTGCCGCCTTTCAGCCACATCTTTTCGTCGACCACCCAAAGGGCAGTAGCCTCACGCAAGCCAACAACAGTCATGTTTTGGTTGACGGCCAAGTATTCATTGATACGGTCCTGACGCGTCTCGCCGCCGTGCTTGATCATCTTGTCGATTTCGGGATGCGGGTCAAGATAGTGCGGGTTGATTTGGAAAGGCACCAAGTTGAGGCACTTGAACGAAGCCGGTTGCACAATTGGCATGTCGTTGGTGGTGCACAGCGTCGGGCAAGCCACATTGGAACCTGCACTCCAGCCCATGTAAGGCACACCAGCGAGGGCGCGTTCGCGAATGGCGTCCATCAAGCCATAACGATGCATCTCGGCCACCAGATGGAAGGTGTTGCCACCGCCCACCACGATGCAGTCGGCCTCACGGACAGCTTTCACCTTGTCGTCGAAATGATGCACGGAAGTAAAGTTCTCCAAGCCAAACTTGGTGCGGAACACGTTCCTCACCTTCGATTCGTAGGCATCGTAACTCTCGGGATACACCATGCCGCCGATGTTGACGCCTGCGAAGGGCACAAAAATAATACGGCTATCCTTATTAATATGGTTCTGCAAGCAGAAAAGCTCGATTTGGGTAGATGCCCAAGCCAAATAATTCTCGCCAAAGTTGGTCGAATTGCTGATCAGTAATAATCTCATAGCTAAATAATGTTGGTTAACGATGGCGCAAAGATAACAAAAAAGCGATTGCAAGTGCAAAGTAGCACCGAAATTACACCCTTTCGATGAAAAATATCAATTTGAATATCAAATACTTGCATAAAACAGTAAAATTTTTCATGAAATTTTGCTTGCATGAATGAAAAAAGCTGTACTTTTGCAGTGTCAAAAACGACTGGACTAGTAGCTCAATTGGATAGAGTCCCTGACTACGGATCAGGCGGTTGTGGGTTCGACT
>JAEEGF012301192.1_pt1 | contig 10881 bp, 5 predicted proteins | sample 9134171 | NCBI WGS metagenome assembly JAEEGF01 (sample SAMN16246542, study PRJNA631951) | gut metagenome | biome: gut microbiome; feature: rumen; material: AP-attached | host: Bos | place: Iran: Karaj | collected 2018-10 | reverse complement strand
AGTGGCGTTACCTGGTGCAACTGCGGTGACTTCGCCTTCATCAGAAACGGTAGCAACTAGTGGATCACTACTTTCCCATAATAATGTCTTGTTTGTTGCATTAGAAGGGGTAACATCAGCAGTTAGCCATTTTGAACCATATGCATAATCACCAACAATTAAATCCAAAGAAGTAGGATCCAAAGAAACATCACTAACGTGTATAGTCTCAATTGTATTTACAGGCAATTCAGCATCGCCAGATGCGCCAACTGCCCAATTTGAGATCGTTGCATCGAAATTCATGCTGGTCAAGCCGAGATGCAGGTTAAGTGTGTATTTCTTACCTGCCTCCATTTTGACATTTTCACCTGTATTCAAAGTGATGGATTTGGATATGTTATTCTCGACGCTGGTACCATGCGTTACGCCATCAGACAGATAGCCTGGCAAGGTTGGTACCAGGGTCTCTACATCATAGACAATTGTGACCTTCAAAGGCTGTCCGGTAGGGATAACAAGGATGGGAGCGTCATTTGAAGCGCTTCCAAACAGATTAACAACATTACTTGTCACGCCATCCGGCAGTCCTGTTTCACCATACTTGGCAGACTGCACAATCGCAGGGTTTAAGCCGTTAGGCAATTCATTCACTGCCTCACTGCTTCCCTCATGGCCATTGGTGCGACCATCATATACAGTCACCTTGCCACCTTCAATATAGTCTCTGCCCGTAACATCATACCAGATAAGTTTGTCGGCAGGCGTATTCAAATTGAACGAGCCTCTATCGGCAAATCCCTCAAAAGAGACAGAACGGACGTAAATCTTTGTATTTGGGTCCACCTTGTCAAGCAAAGCATCAATCTGCACATTCAGGGCAGCAAGCGTATGGTTGAACTCAAATTCCACAGGGTCGCTCACCTCTGGCTTGGTCATATCCACTTGAGGTGTACCCCAACAGAAGTCCACCTGCTTGGCAGGGTCAAAGTTAACAATATAATTCACAAAGGGATCACCCTCGGCACCATTACGACTCATGTAAACAATGCCACTATCGGGTGAATCATTTGCATCCACCATGCCAGTAACAGGATTTACATTCACATGTGGTGCATAAGCAAAGAAACTTATGCGGTCCATGCCTTCACTCGCATCGTGGTTACTATTTTCATTAGGCCAGTAACGTAAGGGACTGTATGTCCATGCATTAGCAGCATTATCATACGTTACATGAGTATTATACATGAAATTGGGATTGTAGTCAGGGGTATATGGCTTATCATCGGTAAAATAAGCGAAAACACCAAAACCTTCATCCTGCAGGCTAACTTTTCCATTAGCTCCGTCATTCGTCAACTCACCTGCTGCTCCTGAACGGGTAGTAGCACGGTTGACGTATGCGCCAAAGGACACAGGCTGTTGGGCCACAACATTGGAATTTCCCTTCTCTATCGGAGTGGAATCAACGGATTCCGCATCCTTAGCACAGGAAACCAACATCAAGGCAAAAGCCGCCATCAACAAACACCTGCTTTTCATTGTACAACTATCAATTAAGATTTTTCAATATTATGTCTATATCCAACTGCTTACCAGCCTTATAAGCATCAGCATAGTCGCTCAACTTGAGTGTTACAGTTCCTGATGTAGAGAGTGCATCCACCTTAATGCCATTCTCATCATAGACATCATAAGAGATATGAACCTCTGCCTTTTGGATATTATCTCCCACAGTGAGAGGGATGTAGAACACACCCTCACCAACCATTTCCCAAGGTTTAGTGGTGGTTATTTCCTTATCACCGCCACTGCTCAACAATGTAACTGAGCGGGTTACAGTGGCATTTTCACTTAAAATGGGTTGCCAATTGGCTGTACCATTATTCCACAACACAAGCTTGGCTTTGGCAGTAAGCGTATAGTCAATGCTGACATCAGTGAGTTTCAGTGTATTCGTGCCAAGAGCAGTCTCCAATTCATCACTCATAGATATGGTAACTCGATCACCTACACAGGCTAACGCATGTTGGAACTCGAAAGTCACACAATCACCGATAGCTTGCTTGGTCTGGTCAAGCTGCATGGCATAGAGCAAATCCTCTTGGTTAGCTACATCAGCAGCCAATTTATAGGTTATCCAAGGGTCACCTGTCTCATGAGCATTACTGACATCTGAGATACATGGTGAATTATAAGGAGCGTATGCAAAGAAACTCACATAGTGAGGAAGTGCAGCATCTTCACCTTCTCCATTAGGCCAATAGCGCACTGGGGAGTAAGTCCACCCCTCAACAGGGTCGTAAGCGTAAGACACTTCCTCATTATATATAAAGTCGGAAGACACATTGCTATCGCTGTACTTATGCAGGCCTGTATAAGAGGCAAACACGCCAAAGCTGTTGCGTTGCAGGTTACTGATATTATTAATCTCACCTGTAGCCCTGGTCGTAGCCTCACTTGCTGACACAGCTTTAACGGCAAAGCTGATGGCATCGCCTTGAGGGGTGATGTTTTCAATAGCCCCATCCTGCTTGCTGCATGAAGCAATGAACAGGATGGAAGCAATTGCCAAACTAATAGTTCTCAATGTGTCTTTCGTCTTCATGATCTATCAATTATTAGCAGGGAGATCGGCACCACCATCCTCTGTGGTTGTAGGCCAAGCAGTAACATCAGCGTCAAACTTCACGCTGTTCATACCCAAATGCAAGCCGATGGTGTAAGATTTGCCAGCTTCCAGCTTTGAGGATGCTGTGGTTCCTGAACCAAAGGTGATGTTCTGCGTAATCTTATTTTCAATACTGCTACCATGAGTCTTACCGTCAGACAGGTAGGTGTTAAGGTTAGCATCTTCAGTTTCCACATCATAGACAATGGAAACCTTCACATCGTCGGTTGTAGGAATTACATAGAAGCCATCGGTTGCTGCAGTTGTATTGCTAAACAGGTTAACAGGAGTCATAGTAACACCTGCCTGCATAGCGGTAACGCCCCAATCTGTATCCTGAATCAGCACTGGATTCAGACCTGTAGTTTTCTCACTGCCAGCAGCAGAAGTTCCTTCTTTGCCATCCTTGCGACCATCATAGATAGTCACTTCGTCACCGCTGTCCAAATCGTTGCAACCATCATAGTTGAGCCAAACAGGAGTGTTTGCAGTAGTGTTATTCAAACTGAGTGCACCCTTCATAGCAAAGCCCTCGAAAGTAATGCTGCGTACGAAGATACGTGTTTTGCTGTCACGTTCTGTACCAAGTTTATTAGAATCTACTATTGCATCAACTTGAACATTGAGGCGAGACAAAGCATGCTTGAAAGTGAATTTCAGCAACTGACTAGCAGTAGCATCAGCAGGACGCTGCACATCCATCCAAGGCAAACCAGCTGTAAAGGTCTGTGCTGCATTTGTCTGAATAATATTCCAAGTAGTTGTTCCGTCATTTACACCCCAAACCAAGTCAACAGCCTTAGCCTTGTCGAAAGAAACGACATACTTAACGAATGGGTCACCAGTGGCTGAGTTGCGGCTCAGACCGGTAATACCCCAGTCGGCATTAGTAGTTGCCTTACCACTTGATGGAGTCACTGCCACGTATGGGGCATATGCGAAGAATGACACTCTGTCAACATCCTCTGAAACGGCATTGGAACCATATTCATTAGGCCAATATTTTAACGGAGCGTAAGTCCATACATTGTTGGTAGCATCCCAACTAACTTCTTGGTTATACATGAAGTTTGGTGCAGTAAGACCATCATAATTGTTGTTGTCTGTGTAATATGCGAAAACACCAAAGTTTCCGGTCTGTAAGGTAGCTGCTGTGATATCACCTGTAATACCTGCACGGGTAGTGGCACGGTCAACATAGGCACCGAAAGTAACTGGAACATTAGCAACTTCGGTGGGGTTCTTCTTAATATCCTGACTCTGTGAAACAGGGTCGGAATCATTTGAACAAGCTGCAAACAGGGTAGCAGCTAATGCAAGTGTCAAATACTTTTTCATATTCGTATCATTTTTTTAGTTTTTATATTTCAATTCATTACATCGTAGCTTCTGCAGATCCTCCGTTCTCCCAAGGAGTGACATTAGCATCAAAACCAGTTCCGCCCTTGGCATTCACGTATGGCAACTCAGGTGCCACATCTATAGGGATATCGATTCGCACCACCAACTGGTCTTCGTAGATGCTGACATAAGGGACGCAGTCGAAATGATAGTTCTTGACGGTTACCTCATCTCTCAACAAGAACGAAAGATTGAGTCGCAAGTTATTGATAAATTGATGAATTTCTTCACGTGTTGCCGTCACATCTTCAGGCAAACCAAAGGTCAAGGTAGATGTGGTAACATTACCTTCATTCTCGCCCGTGACATTGATGCTCCAATCATCAAGCGATTGGATACAAACTTCTTCGCTGTGCATACCCTGTCCCATCAAATAGCCATCTGCCAGTCCCACAACTGAAGCACGAAGACTATGCATATATAAGATGCCTTTGACATTCACCAACACATGAAGTCGCCAAGTGATAGGTTTGGGTTGTGCGTAAAGAGTCTGAGTGACAAGACTGGATTCATACTCTGCCCGCTTGCGCCAAAGCACATAGTCACCTTCAGTACCAGTTACGACCTCTACATCACCCAACACATCCAGATTGATGGGGTCAGGCTCTGCCTTGACTACGTAAAAACCTGTATTAGGATTGCGTTCCAGTCCTTTCATGGGTTCAGGCACAGCTATATCACCGAAAAGAGCCTCATTCACAGTATCGCCTAGCACAGGTTGATTAGCAGCAGGACGCAGCTTCAACCTCGCCAAATCAGGATCATCCATGTTGACAAATTCATTGTGACTATATTCCTCTGGAGAATAATCGAACACCATGCCCATATAATTACCTCGAGGCAAACCCAACCACGTATGTTCCACTTCAGCAGTTTTAAAATTACGGGTATAGCCACTGCCATCGTTATCAAAAAACCATGCAGTCATACCTCCAGGATAATCATCTGCTTCAGACCAGTCAGTGACCAACTCCAACTGACGATATTCATCAGCCATTACCCAAAGGTCACGCCTGTCGGTACAGCTTGCGAGGATGACAAGCAGCAAAGCCCATGTGCATTCTCTTAGTCCTTTATATATATAATAGGTATAGTTACTCATGGCCTCCTCGTTTTAAAGTGAAACGGACGGGCATTGAATAGATAGACAATGCTCAAATTAATATGTGTAGGACCGGGGAATACGAAATTCCCAGAATCATGATACATCAGGTGATAGTCCTGCTCCTCCAAATGACGGTCTGGATAAGTTGAGCTACCCAGATAATGGCGGTATTTGCTTGGGATGACACCAAAACCAATGCCGGCATCTATCGCCCAATGTTCACCCCAGCGATGCTGATAGCCTAAATTAATATAGGTATTGATGTATTCACCTTGATAACCATCATGCTTCTTCCATTCCCAATCGTATAAGCCTGCAGCTACAGCCACACCCACATGCCATCCGTCAAGCCAACGGTGATATGCACGTTTGCCTAACCAATAACGTAGTTCAACACCTAAATTGAGGAACTGTGAGGCATGGGCATTCTTGCTCCAGATAAACCAAGAATGGAAGAACTCTGCCTCTAAGCTCCAGCGATTATTATTGCCAAGAGGGATTTCCACCTCAATATTAGGTGCTACAACACCCCACAAAAGTAGATTAGTCTTTACTGCCCAAGCAGGAGTCTGGTCAGCAAGTTGAGGTACTTTCTTCTTTTTCACCTCATCAGGATAATAATATACTGTATTCTCTTTGACGATAACGACAGTATCCTTGATAACAAGAGTATCACGCACACTGACACATGGTTCAGCTGATTGCCAACTGACAATAGCAGTTCCACCACTTCGGAGCTGCGGCAGATAATCGCTCAATAGTTTGGTCCAGACATGACCTTCCTGTAACTCACGCAGTTTCTTCTCCCTGCTGTCTATACCTCTGGCATCAATGGTTGAAGAAGCATCAATAACGTCCAACACCTCATCACGCCAAGATTCATTGCTGGCAGCAACTAAGTCACGCAGTCCTTGCCAACGTGCGGCTTCATTGTGCACACCAAAATATCCAATCCGACTCCCTAACTGTCTTTCTATCAAGCGTCGGATAGATTGACCTCGCTGCTCACCCAACCATTCATTATGTCGTAAAGAACCTTCAGGTGAAGCACCTGCATAGATATCAAGGCGTATATTTGTAGGAGCAACAGCAGCATAGTTGCGGTTGAAATTCTCGACAAACTGTTGCCAACGAAGGTCATTGTTAGACAAAGACATATCAATATCCGTCTTATCCAAATGGAAATAGATACTGAGTGTATCGTTTTGGGGAACGTGAACCTGTGCCATCAGAAACATAGGTATCAGCATCACTATCCAACACAATATGTATTTTAACTTAGCCACGATTCTGTTATTTATAGGCTTAAAAACGCCATCCTTAATATTTACCATTAATAAAGGAAATACCATTATACGTAAAGCATAAATTTTTGTGTAAAAATATTACTTTCTTTTTTATTAATTATACAAAGCTCATCAAATTTAAAAAAATTATACTAATATTTTGGTTTATTAACGTCTATTAACTATTCCAATGCCGTTTTTACCCTAAAACAACAAATATTAAACAGATTTTATGCTTTGACTTAGTTCAGTTCAAATAAAATCACTACCTTTGTGAAAAGAAATGAATAAAAAAGTAATGAATATGAGAATCTGGAAAATGGCTTTGGGCGCAGCAACAGGTTTGCTGCTTGTATTAAGTAGTTGTGGAACACCAACTGCTGACGAAACGCTTTATGGTGAGTTTCAGAATCCACCTGCTGAAGCAAGACCTCGCGTATGGTGGCATTGGATGGATGGTAACGTAACAAAAGACGGTATCTACAAAGACCTGACTTGGATGAAACGTTCAGGTATTGCGGGTTTTATGAACTTCGATGCTGGCTTTAGAACTCCATTGCTGATTGACAAGAAGGTGTCATACATGACGGATGAATGGAAGGATACTTTTGCTTACGCCGTGCATTTAGCTGATTCTCTAGACTTAGAGATGAGTGTTGCAGCATCACCAGGATGGAGCTTCACTGGTGGTCCTTGGGTAGAACCTAAAGATGGCATGAAAAAGTTGGTTTGGAGGGAGATGCGTGTGATAGGTGGCACCACCTACGATGGTCTCTTGCCTATGCCTTATCGAACCATTGGTGCCTTCCAAAACATCCCCCGCTCTAACGCTAATAATATAAATGGTGGGGGTGCCAATCCGGGCGAGGGCTATTATGCCGACATTGCCGTTCTGGCTTTCAAGTTGCCTGAAGCCGACAAGAACCTGGCTAACCTGAATCCTCGCATCTCTTCGAGCGGCGGCTATTTCTCTCTCTTGAATCTGACTGATGGCGACTTGACTAACGCTGACCTCTTGCCTCCTGGTCCTGGGGGAGCATCTGGCAAGGCTTGGATTCAATATGAGTTCTACCAACCCCAGACAGTAAAAGCGCTGACCATTGTGGATGGTAGGATCCGTGGTCAATGGGGTGCTCCTAAACAAGAAATTAATAAGGTATTGCAAGCAAGTGACGATGGCGTTAATTTCTGTGAGGTATGCAAGATTCCTAATAGCTCTGCACCTCAAGGTACTGTGGATATTCCAGAAACAACGGCTAAGTATTTCCGTCTGGTAATCGATAATGTGGTGACTGTCAGTCCTTACGCTGCTCTGATGGGTGCAAGCACAGAACCACAGGCACAGCCTACACCTATTGCCGAGTTCGTGCTGCATAGTGTAAGTCGCATCAATCATGCAGAGGAGAAAGCCGGCTTTGCCGCTCCTGCCGACTTAGCACTTTATGACACCCCTGACGAAGCTGCTGCCATCTCTTTAGAGGATGTGATTGACATTACCGATAAGGTACATGAAGGCCGTTTGGTATGGGATGTACCCGAAGGGACGTGGAAGATTGTTCGCTATGGCTATTCCCAGACAGGACACCAGAATAATCCTGCTCCTCCAGAGGCAACTGGTTTTGAAGTGGATAAGATGGACCCTATTGCCTTTAAAGCCTATATGGACCATTACTTAGGTATGTACACTGACGCATCCAAGAACCAATTAGGCAAGGTGGTTAAATACATCATGACTGATAGTTACGAATCTGAGCAGGAGAACTGGACACCTGCTATGGAGGAGGAGTTTGAGAAACGCAATGGTTATAGCTTGCGCCCTTGGATGCCTGTGCTGATGGGCCATATCGTCAACAGCTCGGAGGAGAGTGAGAAATTCTTGCGTGACTGGCGCCGCACTTTAGGAAGCTTAGTTACAGACTATTGCTATAACCTGCTGACTGACATCCTAAAGGAGAGAGGCATGGGTCGCTATACGGAGTCGCATGAGAATGGACGAGTATATCTGGTAGATGGTATGGAGGTGAAGGCGAAAGCCGATGTGCCTATGGCAGCAGCTTGGATGCCTAACAATACAGGCGCTTCTACCCCACCTATGAGTCGTGCAGATATTCGCGAGTCAGCTTCTGTTGCCCATATCTACGGACAGAACCTAGTGGCTGGTGAATCACTCACAGCTCCTGGTGGTGAAGGACAGTCTTATGCTTATCACCCTGCCAACCTGAAAGCCATTGCCGATATGGAAATGGCAAGCGGTCTGAATCGTTTTGTCATCCATACCTCCGTTCATCAACCTTTAGACGAGCTGAAGCCAGGTTTGGGCTTAGGACCTATCGGACAGTGGTTCAATCGCCTCGACAACTGGTCGGAATCCGCATGGGCATGGATGGACTATTTGGCTCGTAGTTGCTACCTGTTGCAGAAAGGCAGGTTTGTGGCCGACATCTTATATTATTATGGTGAAGACAACAACATTACCGGCCTATATGGAGCCGAACAGCCAGCCTTCCCAAGTGGCTATAACTATGACTATATTAACAGCGATGCCCTACTGAATCTGGTGAATTACGAGTTTAGCAGGATTCAGACAGAAAGTGGCATGAGCTATCGTATGCTGGTGCTTGACCCGAATGTGAAGCGTCTGCCTTTGGATGTACTAAAAAAGATTGCCGAACTGGCTAATGCTGGTGCCGTGATTTGTGGCGCAAAGCCAGAGTTACCAGCTCGATTGACAGATGATGTGGAAGAGTTCAATGCTTTAGTCAACGAAATCTGGGGCGGAGAGTTGAGGAATGTGTATCTGACCAACGACATGCAAAGTGTATTGGATAAGATAGGTGTGAAACCGGATGTGAACATCGGTAAGGACTTGCGATTTGTCCATCGACATACGAGTCGCGCTGATATCTATTGGATCAACAACCCCGAAGGTCCGGACAAGACTGTAGAGCTGTCATTCCGTGTAAAAGGCAAGAAGCCAGAGATTTGGCATCCTGAAACAGGTAAGCGTGAAGAGGTGACTTATCGCACAGAGGGTGGACGAACGGTAGTAAAGGTGAATTTGGTAGAGAACGATGCCCTGTTTGTGGTATTTAACGGCCCGGCTGAACAAGAGGCTGTAACTTTGCCCGAATTCGAAGAGGTGCATGTCAATACCATCAACATTCCTTGGGATGTGGCATTCCAAGAGAATCGCGGTGCTCCTGCTAAAGCTCATTTCGACCAGCTAATCAACTTGGCAGACAGCGATGTAGATGGCATCAAGTATTTCAGTGGTGTGGCTACCTACACCAGCAGTTTCGAGGTAAAGGACGAAGAGCTTAATTCCCGTCAAATACTCCTTGACTTAGGTAAAGTAGGTGTCATGGCGGAGGTAACTCTCAATGGCAAGAACTTAGGTGTATATTGGAAGACACCTTATCGCTTGGATATCAAGGAGGCTTTGCAAGTGGGCAAGAACGACATCGAGGTGAAGGTCACGAACCTGTGGATTAACCGCTTGATAGGCGATTCTCGCCCAGACATGACGGAAAAGATCACTTGGTCACAGTATCCGTTCTATAACCCGAACTCCAAAATGTCACCGTCTGGACTCATGGGACCTGTCAGCCTGATAATCTGCAAATAAAATGAGACGATTATTAACTTTAGCCTTATCTTTCCTGCCTTTGTTGGTTTTCGCCCAAAGGCAGGAAATGCTATTGGAGAAAGGATGGCGATTTGCCAACCGAGAAGCGACTGATGCCTGGAGGATTGATTATAACGACAGTAAGTGGCAGACAGTTACTGTTCCTCACGACTGGGCCATCTATGGACCTTTTGATGGCAATAACGACAGGCAGATGGTGGCTGTTGAGCAGGATGGCGAAACAGAAGCTTCGCAGAAGTCGGGCCGCACAGGTGGACTGCCCTTTGTGGGCATTGGCTGGTACCGCCATGCCTTCGATGTGCCTGCCGGCAAGCAGACGGCACTGGTGTTCGATGGTGCAATGAGTGAGGCGCGCGTCTATGTCAATGGGCAAGAAGCCATCTTCTGGCCCTATGGCTACAACTCTTTCTATTGCGATGTGACGCCTTTCATCCATGCCGATGGCAAGAACAATGTGGTGGCAGTAAGGTTAGAGAACCGTCCTTCATCTTCTCGTTGGTATCCTGGGGCAGGACTGTATCGTAATGTGCATGTGGTGACCACCGACAAGATACACGTACCTGTTTGGGGTACGCACGTCACTACCCCACATGTAGATAGCAACTATGCCTCAGTTAGTCTGCGTATTTCTTTGGCGAACACTGAACATCAGCAGATGATTCGCTTAGTGACCGACATCATCGGCCCAGATGGCAAGATAGTTGCCACGAAAGACGACACCAAGATGGCGGTGCATGACATTGCATTCGGTCAGACCTTCATTGTTGAGCATCCTCAGCTTTGGTCACCTGAG
>JAEEGF011385617.1_pt1 | contig 10882 bp, 6 predicted proteins | sample 9134171 | NCBI WGS metagenome assembly JAEEGF01 (sample SAMN16246542, study PRJNA631951) | gut metagenome | biome: gut microbiome; feature: rumen; material: AP-attached | host: Bos | place: Iran: Karaj | collected 2018-10 | reverse complement strand
CTGGCTTTTTGATTGGGCCGAATTTCGAATGGTTTCCTGTCATCAACGACCACACGAGTGTAGAGACTTGGAGCGAAATCGGTATGGTGTTTATGCTCTTTGGTATCGGCTTGGAGTTCAGTTTCAAGAAGTTGAAGAAAGTGGGAGGCACAGTCGGCATCACTGCTTTGACTGAGTTGGTGACGATGTGTGTGGTCGGTTTCTTGCTCGGCAAAGCCTTGGGCTGGTCGCAGATGGACTGCATTTTCCTTGGTGCCATGCTTTCCATTTCTTCGACGACCATCATCGCCAAAGCCTTCGACGACATGAAGTTGCACCGCGAGAAGTTCAGCGGTAATGTTATTGGAGAATTGGTGGTGGAAGACTTGGAGGCTGTTTTGCTGATGGTTATTCTCTCCACTTTGGCTGTCAGCCAGTCGTTTAATGGTATGGAACTGGTTACCAGTATGTTGAAGCTGGCTTTCTTTCTGTTGGTTTGGTTCTTTGGCGGTATATTTTTGGTGCCTACGGTGCTGAGATGGTCACGCAAATTCATGTCGGAAGAGACTTTGACGGTGTTTTCGGTCGGGTTGTGTTTTATGATGGTTGTATTGGCCAATTTGGCGGGTTATTCTTCGGCTTTGGGCGCATTTATCATGGGTTCTATCTTGGCTGAAACCCTTGAGGCTGAGGCGATTCATAGACTGACGACCCCCATCAAGAACCTGTTTGGAGCCATCTTTTTCGTTTCGGTCGGTATGATGGTTGATCCCTCCATTTTGGTCAATTATTGGTGGCAGATCTTGGTTGTCACAATCGTGTTGTTGATTTTCAAGCCTTTGAGCAATGTCGTTGGGCGACTGCTGGCGGGTTTGGAACTGAAACAAGCCATCCAAGGTGGTTTTTGTTTCAGTCAAATCGGTGAGTTTTCGTTCATTATCGCCACATTGGGCTTGAGTTACGGTGTCATCGACGAGTTCCTGTATCCTATCATCGTTTCGGTGTCCATCATCACGACTTTCATTACGCCGTATGCCATCAAAGCTGCTGTGCCGACCTACCAATGGGTGACAAAACATTTCCCTGAAGGTTGGCTTAACCGACTGGAAAACAAGGATACTGGTATCAAGGTAAAGAGCGGTGAAAAGGTCAATATGGGCAGTTTCCTCGCCCGACAATTCAAAAATATCGTCATTTATTCCGCCATCATTATCGGTGTGGTGCTTATCAGTTTCTTTGTTTGCGCTTTCATTATCAAGTATGTGCCAAGGCCATGGAACGCGGCCATCAGCACGGCAGTGAGCCTGATACTTGTTTCGCCTTTCCTTTGGGCGATGGGTTTCAAGCATACTTTGGCTCATACGACTCATAAATTGATGGAAGTCAATAAGTTCAACAAGGGCTTGATTCGCTTTGTTTTCGTTTTGCGCTTCGTGTTGGTTTGGGTGGCGGCATACGCTGTTATCCAACATTTTCTCAATGAATTATTTTGGCCGAGGCTGAATGTAGGTCCCAAGGTGTTCCTGTGGATCAACATTGCTTTTGCTTTGATTTACACTATTTTGCTGCGCGTATTGAGTCCTGCAATGCGATTTTACAAGCACATCGAGGAGCGGTTTATGGATAACCTCAACAAACGCCAGTCGGTGCAGGTCTTCGCCATCCCTGAGATTTTGCAGGAAAATTGTCATTTGCAGAAGATGACGCTGAGTCCTGACAGCCCCTATTCGGGCAAACTCATCAGGGAGACCGATTTCCGCGACAATTATAATGTGAGTGTGGTGAGTGTGGAGCGAGGCAAACAACTTGTTGAAGTGCCCAAGTCTGATTTTCAGCTGTTTCCGTTTGATAAAATTACTTTTGTGGGACATGAAGACCATCTGCGGCTGCTTATGCCTATGGTGGAACTGTTTGACGACCAACTGATTCAGGAGCATGAAGAAAGCGAGGTGGATTTGTATAAGGTGGAAGTGCGTCCCGTCAGTCCCTATGTTGGTGTGACTTTGATGGATTCAGGCTTGGCTGAGGACTTTAACGCCATGATTATCGCCATCGAGCGCGACGGACATTTCATCTTGAATCCTTCGGCACGTATCTCTTTCCAACCTGCTGATTTGGTGTGGTTTGTGGCACAGAAGGATAAGGCTGAGATCCTGATGAATTATAATCCTGATGCGGTTCCTAATATGAATCAATAATTGGGCAGACATGCAGGTCTGCCCCTACGAAAATGATTGTTTGTATCGCCGAAAAGCCAAGCGTCGCCCGCGACATCGCCAAGGTGCTGGGAGCCAACACCGCCCATGAAGGCTACATGGAAGGCAATGGCTATCAGGTGACATGGACTTTCGGCCATCTTTGCACTTTAAAGGAACCCCACGACTACACCGACCAATGGAAGGCCTGGGCATTGAGCCGACTTCCGATGATTCCGCAACGTTTTGGAATTAAGCTGATTGCCGACAAGGGCGTGGAAAAACAGTTTAAGGTCATTGAGTCCTTGTTTCAGAAAGCCGACGAGATTGTGAACTGCGGTGATGCTGGCCAAGAGGGTGAACTTATCCAGCGTTGGGTGATGCAAAAAGCCGCTGTGCATTGTCTTGTGAAACGTCTGTGGATTTCCTCTTTGACCGAGGAATCTATCAAAGAAGGCTTCAAGACCTTGAAAGACCAGTCTGATTATCAGTCGCTTTACGAGGCAGGACTCTCTCGTGCCATTGGTGATTGGCTTTTAGGTATGAACGCGACAAGGCTTTACACCTTGAAATATGGTCAAAACCGTCAGGTGCTGTCCATCGGCAGGGTGCAAACGCCCACTTTGGCACTAATTGTCAACCGCTACCACGAAATTGTGAACTTTAAGCCAGAGGCCTATTGGGTGTTGTCAACCGTCTATCGCGACACGACCTTTACGGCTACCAAAGGCAAATATGGTTCAGTGGAGGATGGCCAAAAGGACTTGCAGAGCGTTGAAGGAAAAGAATTTACCGTTACCGATATTTCCACCAAAAAAGGCACCGAAGCCCCGCCGAGGCTCTACGACTTGACTTCGTTGCAGGTGGAATGCAATAAGAAATACAATATGTCCGCCGACCAGACTTTGCAGACTATCCAAAGCCTTTACGAGAAGAAATACACCACTTATCCGCGTGTCGACACGACCTATCTGAGCGACGACATATACCCAAAATGTCCCGACATTTTGTCAAAACTCACCAACTATGCCGAATACACTGCGCCATTGGCAGGCAAGAAACTGCCCAAGAGCAAGAAGGTGTTCGACAACAGCAAAGTCACCGACCACCATGCTATCATCCCGACGGGGGTGGTGCCGCAAGGGCTTTCGTTTGCCGAGGAGAAGGTCTACGATGAGGTGTGTCGCCATTTTATCGCTGTGTTTTACCCTGATTGTCAATTTGCTACGACGACCGTCTTAGGCAAGGTGGATGAAGTGGAATTTAAGACTTCAGGCAAGCAGATTTTGGTGTCAGGTTGGCGCGAGGTCATCAAGCCGGTGAAACAGGAAGAGGAGAAAAAGGAAGGGCAGGAGGAAGAGGAGAGAACTTTGCCCATTTTTGAGAAAGGCGAGCATGGACCGCATCAGCCCCAATTAGCCGAAAAATGGACTTCGCCGCCAAAGCCCTACACCGAAGCCACTTTGCTCCGCGCCATGGAAACGGCAGGCAAACTCGTTGACGATGAATCCTTGCGCGAGGTGATGAAAGAGAACGGCATCGGGCGACCTTCCACGCGAGCGGCTATCATTGAGACACTGTTCAAACGTAACTATATTAAAAAGGTGCGCAAAAGCCTTGAACCTACGCCAACAGGTATTGAGCTTATCGGCCTCATCCATGAAGACCTGCTGAAAAGTGCTGAGTTAACTGGCATTTGGGAAAAGAAACTCCGTGAGATAGAGCAGCACAAATACGAAGCCCGACAGTTTTTAGACGAGCTGAAACAGATGGTATCGGAGATTGTTACCACGGTGATGTTGGACAATAGCAACCGTCGCGTGACGGCAACCGTGGTGGAAGAGAAGCCGAAAAAATCCTCACCCAAGAAAAGCGCATCTTCAAAACCTAAGAAAGCTTCGGAAGGCATGTCATCCCTACGAGGGACAGAGGGAGGATTGGGATCTATGCCTTCCGAATCCAATCCTGATACCCTCATAGGGCAGCCTTGTCCGCTCTGTGGCAAGGGGCATATTATAAAAGGTAAAACGGCATACGGTTGTTCCGAATGGCGGAATGGCTGCGGGTGGAGAAAACAATTATAATCTGCCACGAAACGATAAATTATGCTTTCATGGCAAAATATAATATTATATATCTTGCCAATTGAAACAAATTTTGTATCTTTGCGGCAAAATATAAATAAGATGAGTTATGTAATTGGAAGAAAATCAGAGATTGAGGAGATTGAGAAGCATTATCGTAGCGATAGGCCTGAGTTTATTGCTGTTTATGGTAGGCGGCGTGTAGGGAAAACATTCCTCATAAACCAAACATTGAAAGGTCGCATTACTTTTCACCACACCGGCGTTTCACCTGTTGACCAAGAAAAGGGCAAAAGCCGCATGAAAGTGCAGCTGGAGAGTTTTTATTTTTCACTGCTCAGTCATGGACTTGAGGGTTTCATGATGCCTAAGTCATGGATGGAGGCATTCTACCAACTTGAGCAGTTGCTTCTCAAACTTGATGACGGAAATAGGCAGGTGGTGTTTATTGACGAATTACCTTGGATGGATACACCTCGATCGGGTTTCCTGCCTGCATTTGAGAGTTTCTGGAATGGGTGGTGCAGCCGCCGCGACAACATGATGCTTGTCGTTTGCGGTAGCGCTACTTCTTGGATTCTCGGCAATCTCTCGCGCAGCCGTGGCGGATTGTATGGGCGACTTACAGACGAAATCAAGTTGTCTCCGTTCACGTTGAAAGAATGTGAGGAATACTTCACCCATGCTCAGATAGAATTGTCGCGCGATGACATCGTACAGGCGCACATGGTGTTTGGCGGCATTCCATACTATCTCAGTTATTTTGAGAAAGGCCTGAGTTTTGAGCGTAACACCGACAAGCTGTTATTTGGCAAGAACCCACGATTGAAAGACGAGTTCAATAGGTTGTTCAATGCTGTTTTTGGTAATCCAGAGGATTGCAAGAAAATCATCCGTTTGTTGGCTACACGGCACAGTGGCTTCACTCGTGAGGAGATTGCCAACGCTACAGGATTGCCTTTTGGAGGAGGATTGACTGACACTCTTAAGGCACTTGCCGAAAGCGATTTCATATTCCGCTATACCCCATACGGAAAACAGGCCAGAGAGGAGCGTTACAAACTTGCAGACAATTTCTGCCTATTTTGGGTGAAGTATGTCGAGCCAAACCTTTCGAATGTCAGTTTTATGACCGACAACATTACCTCTGATATCATGAGTTCGTGGCGCGGAGTGGCTTTTGAGGAAGTCTGTTGGCAACATATTGCACAAATCAAGAAAGCTTTGGAAATAGGAGGGGTAAAGTCCAGTGTATCAGCTTGGAACGTCAAAGGCAATGAAAGACAGGATGGGGCGCAAATAGACCTGCTCATAGTTCGGGATGATAAGGTGGTCAATCTCTGTGAGATGAAGTTTGCCGGGGATGTTTATACCATTGAAAAAGACGAGGAAGCCAAGATTCGCAACCGCATTGAAACATTGAAGAAAACTTTATCAAAAAGACAGACTGTACATTTGACTCTGATAACCACCTACGGTGTTGCCTATGGCAAGCACAGCGGCATTGTGCAGAAGCAAGTCGAGATGGATGATTTGTTTGAGTGATTCGATTTTGACGGTTTCTATGCAAAATCATTGTATTTTACGGATTTATTGTATTTTTGCACTTGATAATTAGGCAAAACCATGGGCGTAACATTCGACAATGAGAAACAAATGTTCGTGTTTGACTTTGAACATGATGGGACTGAAGACATCGTCAGTTTGATGGGCAGCGGCTATCAAGTAGAGGCTTTTGATAGGTGTTTTTATTATGGTTATGAGTTCTCCGACCAAGTGGATAGCAATGTGCGCACTGCATTCATTAAGTATGTGAAGTTTACTGACGATTTGCAGAACAACCCGGATTTGACCCAATTCATAAAGAAGGCTGTCGATAACCTCAATAGGAAGATTAACTTGTACGACTATAACCTTGTGGTGATGCCCGAATCGTCGAGCAAGGTTAACCAATATATGTTGCGCTATATCTATCGTTTTGCCCAGCCGACCTTGCGTAAGATGGAACTGGTAAAGGCTTTGCCGTCCAACATTTCATTTGATATGGATGCCTATCAGGAACAGTATCTTGACGATGTGTTGGAAGATGGTCGTCCGCGTTACACCAAAGCGCAAAAAGAGGAGGCGAAACAGGCCATCAATAAAATGCTCGACTTGATTCATCAGAAGGATTATTTCACCATTGCCAAGGATGTGAAAAAGAGCCGTTTCCGTCCCTATATGATGGACTTTTTGAAGTTCGCTTCTGAATCGGATGAAAAGCTTTGTGCCTCCATCCGCCAGCAGAATGTGTTAATCATTGACGATGTAACCACCAGTGGTTCAACCTTAAACGAGATTTTGAGGACGCTCCGTATCCTCAATGAGGACAATGAAATCACCATTTTTAGCCTGATTGGGAGAAAAGACTTAATGGCCGAGGCGATGTGAGTATTCCGCCAGCCACTCCCGCATTATTTCTGGCTCAACACCTTCATCCAAGGATTTCTCGGCAATCTTGGCTCCAAAGTCTGTCGCCATCTTATCGGGGTCAAGCTCGATTCCGACGCGACCAAGGTCAAGACGGTCGGCATCGTAGCAGGTGTCGATGGTCGCGTCGCCTGAGCAGTGTTCTGTCGTGTGGAACTTGCAGGCGTGATAGAGTTTGTCGAATTGTTCCTGCGTGATGTCGAGGCGATGCTCCTCGAAGCATTCTTTCGCAAACTCAGCACCTCTTGCGCCGTGTTCTTCGTCATAGCCGTCGTCTGCTCTTTTGCTGTCGTGAAATAGCGAGAACAAACGCACCACTACAATATCGGCACCTGTTTCCGAGGCGAGTAGCAGGCCGTTGGATTCCACTTGTTTCCAATGGGTGATACCGTGCAGCTCTGAAATGAAGATGCGGTGGGAGAGGATGTAGTTTTGCAGGGAGGGGAAGTCTATATTGTTCATAATTAAAGGTGGAATTTTCGGTGCAAAGATACGTTTTTGAGAAGAATAAACCTTATCTTTGCGGCATGAAAACTGAGAAACAAATCGCTGCGGCGGCTGCCGCGTTTGCCGAGAGGTGGCAAGGAAGGGGTTATGAACGGGGCGAGTCCCAATTGTTCTGGGCTGACCTGCTGACGAATGTGTACGGAGTGGAGAATCTACCTGATTTCATCCGCTATGAAGAGCGGGTGACAAGCATGGTGGATTCCACCAACTTCATAGACGGCCATATCCCATCGACGAGGGTGCTCATCGAGCAGAAATCCATTGACAAAGATTTGCGGGCACCAGTTCCGCAAAGCGAGGGCGGTAAGCTAACCCCGTTCCAACAGGGCAAGAAATATGTGGCCAACCTGCCTTTGTCGCAGCATCCCAAGTGGATTGTCACCTGCAATTTCGCCGAGTTCTTGGTCTATGACATGGAACAGCCCAACGGCGAGCCTGAACAGATTTTCCTGAAAGATTTGGGTAAGGAATACTATCGCCTTCAGTTCCTTGTGGACGTGAAGAGCGAACACATTACCAAGGAGATGCAGGTGTCGATGAAAGCCGGAGAGATTGTTGGCAGGATTTACGAAGCTTTGCTGAAACAATATGACGACAACTCGGCGGAGGCCTTGCGATGGCTGAATATTTTGTGTGTCCGAATTGTGTTCTGCCTCTATGCTGAGGATGCTGGAGTGTTCCGGCATGACCAATTCCATGATTACCTCAATGGATACAATGCCGATGACCTCAGCGATGCACTTCAGAAGCTTTTCAATGTTCTCAACACTCCTTTGGAAAAACGCAGTAAGTATCTGAAAGATGACCTGAAAGCGTTCCCTTACACTAATGGAGGCTTGTTTGAGGAGGAGATAGAGATACCGCTGTTCACGGAAGAGTTGAAACAAATTTTGCTCCAGAACGCAAGCCTCGATTTCGATTGGAGCGAGATTTCGCCAACCATCTTTGGTGCCGTGTTTGAATCAACACTGAACCCAGAGACAAGACGCAGCGGCGGAATGCACTACACGAGCATTGAGAACATTCATAAGGTGATAGACCCGCTTTTTCTGAACGACCTACGCCACGAGTTGGATGAGATTCTGGAAGAGAAGGTGGAGAAGACGCGCTTGCGCCGTCTCAACGAGTACCAAGACAAACTGGCCTCACTGACTTTCCTCGACCCTGCCTGTGGTAGTGGCAATTTCCTGACAGAGACCTACTTGAGCCTGCGAAGGTTGGAAAACGAGGTGTTTCGCGAAAAGTATCATGGACAGATGATGATGGGAGAGTTCTTGAACCCCATCAAGGTGAGCATCAATCAATTCTACGGCATTGAGATTAACGATTTTGCTGTCACTGTGGCCACTACTGCCTTGTGGATTTCGGAGGCACAGATGCTGGCTGAGACCGAGCGCATCGTTCAGCACGACATTGACTTCTTGCCATTAAAGAGTTATGCCAACATCAAGGAGGGCAATGCACTATGCATGAATTGGTCCACATTGGAAAAAGAAGCATCTGTACCTTACCTTTATACGAAGAAGCTGAATGTGTTTAAAGTGGAAAGCCTTCCTGAGGAGGTTCTTTCCGCCCAATCTATGGTCGGCGAACCTGCACCAGAATACAAAAAGGTGTACGATGAATTGAATGTGGTGGCACAAGAAGTCGAGGAGAAAACGCTTCCCCCCAAGCAAGCCCTGAAACCAGTTGTTTACGATTACATTATGGGTAATCCGCCATTTGTAGGGGCAAGGCTTATGTCTGAATCACAAAAGAAAGATGTGCTCTCGGTGTTTGGCAACATAAAGAATGTAGGCAACTTGGATTATGTGAGTTGCTGGTACAAAAAAGCAGCCGACCTTATTCAAGGAACAAATATTCATGTTGCTTTGGTATCAACCAACTCCATTACTCAAGGCGAGCAAGTCCCAATCCTGTGGAAAGCATTGGCTCAAATGGGAGTAAAGATAGACTTTGCCCATCGCACTTTCCGGTGGGATAGCGAAGCTGACATCAAAGCCCATGTGCATTGTGTTATCGTTGGCTTCAGTTGCACAGAAAGTGTGAAACCGAAAACTCTCTATCTCAATGAATCGCAATCCGTTGGGGCAAGCAATATCAATGGCTATCTGATTGATGCGCCCGATGTCTTTGTGGAAAGCAGAAAAGTGCCGTTGTCTCTTGTCCCGGAAATTATGTTTGGCAGTATGCCCAATGACGGGGGGAATTTCATTTTAAGCGAGGAAGAAGCCGTTGCCATGAAATCCAAATATCCTGAGAGCGAAAGATTTATCAAGAAGTTTTTGGGAGCGAAAGAATTTATCAACAACAAGAAACGCTATTGTTTGTGGCTCGTGAATGCAAGTCCGGCAGAGTTGCGCAAGATTCCTCCGATTATGGAAAGAGTTGAAAACGTGCAGAAATTACGGAGCGGGAGCAAACGTGCAGCAACCCGGAAACTGGCAGCCACTCCAACGCTTTTTGGAGAGATACGCCAGCCAAAAAGTGGTCAATATCTTATGATTCCGAGTGTTTCTTCAGAGCGACGTAGATATATTCCTGTCGGTTTTTTGAACGCAGAAACCATAGCATCTGACGCTTCTTTGATTGTACCTAACGCCTCACTCTATCATTTTGGGGTTCTCACAAGCAACGTTCACATGGCCTGGATGCGTGCTGTTTGCGGTCGGTTGGAAATGCGTTATCGTTATAGTGCTTCTATTGTCTATAACAATTTCCCATGGCCGAATCCAACTGAAGCACAAAGGGCAAAGATTGAGCAAACGGCGCAAGCCATCCTTGACGCTCGCGCCAAGTTCCCAGATTGCAGCCTTGCCGACCTTTACGATGAGGCAGCCATGCCACCCGAGTTGCGCCACGCTCATCAGGAGAATGACCGCGCTGTGATGCAAGCCTATGGCTTCCCCGTGAAATCAACTTTCCAGGAAAGCGAATGCGTGGCAGAGCTGTTTAGGATGTATCAGGGGATGGTGAAGTGAAGTGTCAATATACACGATTCAGGCATAGGATTGGGTTGCGGAGTTTTACTAGTTTTACCTTTTCAAAACAACATAATATGAAAAAAGTAGTCGTAATATCAACCAGCCTAAGGGCCGGTTCAAACAGTCAAGTATTGGCGGAGCAGTTTGCCGAGGGTGCAAAAACTGCTGGCCATCAAGTTGAATTTATCTCACTGAGAGGCAAGGAAATCAAGTTCTGTGTCGGATGCCTGGCTTGCCAGAAGTTAGGCGCATGTGTCATCAAGGACGACGTACCTGCCATCATGGAAAGTGTTCTTAACGCCGATGTGGTGTGCTGGGCAACGCCCATCTATTACTACGAGATGAGCGGCCAGATGAAGACCCTCATCGACCGAATGAATGCCATGTATCCCAAAGATTACAATTTCCGCGACGTGTATCTGCTGGCCACTGCCACTGAAAACGAGGAAGGAACTCCCAAACGTGCAGAAACAGGCCTCACCGGTTGGATTGACTGCTATCCCAAGAGCCGTCTGGCAGGAACGCTCTTCTGTGGTGGAGTGACCATGCCTCGCGACATTGAGGGCAACGGTAAGTTGCAGGAGGCATACGAAATGGGGAAAAACGTGTAAAAACGTGCCGATTAGCAATCATCCGCAATCTGGGCGAAAAGCTTGGGTTGCGG
>JAEEGF010647062.1_pt1 | contig 10882 bp, 6 predicted proteins | sample 9134171 | NCBI WGS metagenome assembly JAEEGF01 (sample SAMN16246542, study PRJNA631951) | gut metagenome | biome: gut microbiome; feature: rumen; material: AP-attached | host: Bos | place: Iran: Karaj | collected 2018-10 | reverse complement strand
CTACATTCCATCCTAATTCACCTATATCATTATGTAAGATAGCTATATCTTTAATTCTATATTTTAAATAAAATGCTTCATCTTTATAACTAGGTAAGAATATTCTAATAGTATTACCATACATACCTTTACTTTCAGTATATACTCCATAATCTCCTTTTGATGCATAACTAGTTTTATTAAATAATGTTCCATTTATACCCTTAAAATCAAAATCTTCATCTTTTTCTAGAGATCTTACTTCTAATAATTCTAATCCAGAACCATTATGTAATTTGCTACCACCATAACTTGATGCATCCTTATTAAATGGAAAGGCATTAGAATTAATGTAATTTATTATTCTTTCCATTCCATTAAAAGTTCCATCAATATAAAAATATTCTTCAACTAGTAAGTCACCATTATTTTCTATTGTTGCATTAATATAATAATTTTCAACACTATTAGCATAAACCATTAACGGAAATAAAAATATAAATAAAAATAGTAATAATTTCTTCATAATACACCTACTTTAACTTTAGTATATAATATTATTGAGATAAATTCTATTAATAATTTTAAAATATTAGATAAATATATAACTGATACAAAAAACAATTGTCAAAAATCTAGACAATTGTTTTAATAATTCAATATTATTTTTCTTTATCAAATATTTTCTTTAAGAATTCTCCAGTATATGATTTCTTATTCTTAGATACTTCTTCTGGTGTTCCAGTTGCAATAACTTCTCCACCAAATTTACCGCCTTCTGGACCTAAATCAATAATATAATCTGCTTGTTTAATAACATCCAAGTTATGTTCAATAACTATTACAGTATCACCATTATCCACTATTTTATTTAATACTTCTAATAGTTTTTTAATATCATCGCTATGTAATCCAGTAGTCGGTTCATCTAAAATAAATACTGATTTACCTGTAGCCTTCTTTTGTAATTCTTTAGCAAGTTTTACTCTTCCAGCTTCTCCTCCAGATAATGTTGGGGCTCCTTGGCCTAATTTAATATAAGATAACCCCACATCATACATTACTTGTAATTTATCTCTAACTTTAGGTATATTTTCAAATAAAGGTAATGCTTCAGATACACGCATATCTAAGACTTCAGATATATTCTTTCCTTTAAACTTAACATCTAAAGTTTCTCTATTATATCTTTTACCACCACAGACATCACAAGGAACGTAAACATCTGGTAAGAAATGCATTTCAATCTTTTTAACTCCATCTCCCCAGCATGCTTCGCATCTTCCACCTTTAACATTAAAGGAGAATCTTCCTTTATCATATCCTCGTATTTTGGATTCCTTCATACTAGCAAAAACATCGCGAATATCATCAAAGACTCCGACATAAGTAGCAGGGTTACTTCTAGGAGTTCTACCTATTGCATCTTGACTAATATTAACTACTTTATCAATGTTATCTATACCTTTTACTTCCTTACATTCACCAGGTATATCTTTAGAATTATATACTTCTTTATGTAATGTTTTGTATAATATTTCATTTACTAAAGTTGATTTACCACTTCCTGAAACACCAGTTACAACAGTAAATGTATTTAATGGAAATTTAACATTAATATTTTTTAAATTATTTTCTTTAGCACCTTTTACCTCTAAGAATAATCCATTACCTTTACGATGTTTCTTGGGTATCTCTATTTTTTCCTTACCTGATAAGTATCTTCCCGTAATACTCTTATCATTTTTCATAACTTCTTCTGGAGTACCAGATGCGACGATATAACCACCAGCATCACCTGCTCCAGGGCCAACATCAACTAAATAATCAGCTGACATCATTGTATCTATATCATGTTCTACAACAATCAATGTATTACCAAGATCTCGCATTTCTTTTAAAGAATTAATTAATTTTTCATTATCTCTTTGATGCAATCCAATACTTGGTTCATCTAGAACATATAATACTCCAGATAGTCTACTACCTATTTGAGTGGCAAGTCTAATTCTTTGAGCTTCACCTCCAGATAGTGACTCTGCACTTCTTGATAAAGTTAAATAACTTAAGCCAACATTAAGCAAGAATTGTAATCTTGATTTTATTTCTTTTAATAATAAATTACTTATTTCGGCTTCTTCCTTCGTTAATTTTAAATTATCTATAAAATCGTATAATTCATCAATAGACATTTCTGTTATTTCATAAATGTTTTTATTGTTTATTTTAACTGCTAAAATTTCTCCCTTTAGTCTTGTACCATGGCATGTATTACATGGTGACTCAACCATAAATCTTTCAATCCATTCTCTAATCCAAGAAGATGATGTTTCTAAATATCTTCTTTCTAAATTATTAATAATTCCTTCATATTTTGATTTAACATCTCTTGTACTTCCAGTTTTAGATACATAATGAAAATCTAAAGTATCCTTAGTACCATATAAAATAATATCTAAATCTTCTCTCTTCATATCTTTAACTGGTATATCTAAATCGATGTTATAATGACTAGCTACTGTTTTTAAACTACTCATATACATATTATTATCGAGATTTAATGCAATAATAGCACCTTTATTTATACTTTTAGTTTTATCAGGTATTATTAAATCTTCACTTATTTTTAACTTAGTACCTAACCCTTTACAATCTTCACAAGCACCATATGGACTATTAAAAGAAAACATTCTTGGTTCCAAACTTGGAATAGAAAAATTACAGTATGGACAAGCATAATTTTCACTCAGAAGTAATTCTTCGGAATCATTAATTCTAATTATTACAAGACCCTTAGCCATTCTTGTACTTGTTTCTAAAGCTTCAAATATTCTACTTCTTTCATCTATACTTACTGATAATTTATCTATTAATACATATATATTATCTTTTATATTTTTCTCTAAAGTTATATCTTCATTGCCATTATAAAGAACTCCATTTACTTTTATTTTCGTAAATCCTTTGCTTCTTAAATCATCAATTAAATCTTTATGAGTACCCTTTTCACCCCTTACAACTGGTGAATAGATTTCAATTTTAGTCCCTTCTTCTAAAGCAAGAACTTTATTAGTCATTTCCTCAACACTTTGACTCTTAATAGGAATATGATGATTAGGACATATTGGTGTACCAATTCTGGAAAATAAAAGCCTTAAATAATCATATAGTTCAGTAATTGTACCAACAGTACTTCTCGGATTCTTATTAGTAGTTTTTTGATCAATAGAAATACTTGGAGAAAGTCCTTCAATTGAATCAACATCTGGTTTTTCATTTCCCCCAATAAACTGACGAGCATATGCAGATAAACTCTCTACATATCTTCTTTCTCCTTCTTTATAAATAGTATCAAATGCTAAAGAAGATTTACCACTTCCTGATACTCCAGTCATAACTATTAACTTATTCTTAGGAAGTTCTAAATCAATATTCTTTAAATTATTTTCTCTAGCACCTTTAATAATAATCTTATCCATATTAATCACCAAACTTATAATATTTTACCAAACGATTGTACGATAGTCAATAAAGAAACCATAAAAAGGCGCTTTAAAAACGCCTTTTTTCATAGAGTAAACCTCTACATTATTAGTATAATTAATTTATTATGTTTTATTCAACTATCTTACATAAAATCATCTCAATGTACCAAAAATGCATCAACAAGGGCATAAACATACTTTTAATTTGAATAGTTATATTTATCAGCCTAACATTTACAATGTACATATATTTTTTTATAATATTATTGGTGATATCATGAAAAAATATTTTTATATGTTTATTTCAATTATTCTTTTGTTAGGAATAATAGTTTATTTATATAACAAAAAAGAAAAAGAAGAAATAAAAAATGTTGTTGAAATAAAAGAAAATATTGATGAAGAAGAAATAAAAGAACCAGAACATATCGATAATAATCCAATAATTGTTGGTTTATACAAAAACTATAGAGATGGAAGTAATCGTAAATTAATAAAAGAATATTCTAGCAAATGGGAATATCATAAAGATATATCTTCTTTTGAAGTATATTATACGAATGAAGAAGAGATTACTAATAAGAATCAGATTAAAACTTTTGATTTATATAAAGATAATTATGAAGATATTGATAATTACCGAATTGGTTATATTGTAGAATTTGAAACAAATGATAACAAATTTAATAAAACAATTATAAGGCCAAAAGATACTGAAGAATTCTATGATTTTTTAGAAATATACTTATATGATGATTATCACAGAACCGGTGGATGGTATAGACATACTGAAGATAATGAATGGAATGAAAATACTTTACTAACATCGATTAAATTAACTGCAGGTAAAAAAGTAAATGAAATATCATCAGATATATTAGTAACTGCATTTACTTATGATAATGATGATTTTGATCTTGATAATAATTATATTGGTATAAGTAAATATCAAATAATTATAAAAAATAACAAATAAAAAAAGGAAACAAGAAGTTTTTGCCTAATATATCTATAAGGAGGCAAAAATGAAAGATAATAATTTTAAAAAAAATTTTATGGCCAGTTTTATATCTGAAGCATTAAAAATAAATAGGAAACACTTATCTAAAGATTTAGAATTAATTCAAGAATCAGATGTTATTCCCTGTGATTTTATGTTAGATATATTAGATGATAATAATTTTTATATAATTGTTAGATTAAATAAATATGATATTATTAAAGATGAAATAATACCTATATATTATTGGAAATATAGATTAAATAATAAGAGATATAAAAAATTAGCACCACTTACTATACTTGAATTAAATAACTTTGACATAAAAGAAGTAATTAAGAAAAGAAAAATAGTTGATAAATAATATCAACTATTTCTTTTTGCTTGTTAATATCCTTGCCATTTTGACACCAGATACTGATGCCATCATAAGTCCAGTTGTAAGCCCTCCACCATCACCAATGGAGTATAATCCTTTCATACTTGTCATAAAGTTCTTATCTAGTACTACTTCATTACTATAGAATTTTATCTCTGGTCCATAAAGTAGATTATCTGGATTAGCAAATCCTTCTACAACTTTATCAACATCTTTAATAAATTGAAGGATATCAGTCATAGTTCTATAACCAAGACTATAAGTTAAATCGCCAGGAACTGCTGATTTAAGAGTTGGTTCAACGGAATTGTTTTCCAAATCTTCTGGCCATGTTCTTCTACCACGATATATATCACCAAGTCTTTGAACCATTATAGCATTGCCGCCTAAACGATTTAGGTTTTGCGCAACATTTTCACCAAATTCAATTGGTTTATCAAATGGATAGGTAAAATTATGGGATACTAAGATAGCTAAGTTAGTATTATTACTTTTTCTATCTTTATATGAATGTCCATTTACTAACATTAATCCATTATCATATACTTCAGTTGATACAAAGCCACTTGGGTTTTGACAAAATGTTCTTACTTTATCTCCATATGGATATGGATGACCAACAAACTTTCCTTCATACATGTATTCATTTATTTTACTCATTACTTTATCAGGGAGTTCATATCTAATACCAATATCTACTGTACCAATTTTAGTATCTATATTATATTTTTTACATAAATCACTTAACCAAGAAGCTCCTTTTCTGCCCACAGCAAGTACTACTTTATCACTATAGATTTCTTTCTCTTCTTTAGTTTTTAAATCCTTTACTTTAACACCTTTAACTTTATTATCTTCTGCAATTATATCCTCAACTTCTGTTTCAAACATCATATTAATACCTTTTTCTTCAAGATATTTTTCTAATTTAGTATATAATATATGTGCTTTTTCAGTACCTAAGTGTCTAATTGGAAAAGAAGCTAAATAAAGATTATTCTTCTCTGCTTTTCTTTGCAACTCTTCAATCTCTTCTTTATGTTCAGTACCATGTAATTTCGTATCTGCTCCAAATTTAAGATAGACATTATCTGTATATGTTAATAAATCATATATTTCATCATTACCTAAATATTTTTTAAAGTAACCTCCACTATTACCACCTAAGTAAATATTTCCATCTTTATCTTTTTTAGATAAATGATAAGAATTTAATTTACCATCAGAAAAAGCACCTGCACCACTAAAACCACATGTAATATTACAATATGGCTTACATTTCATACATTTTCCGGTTTTTTCAATTGGGCAAATTCTTTTTTCTACTGCCTTCCCTTGATCAATTAACAATATATTTTTAAAATTATTTAACTCAATTAATTCATAAGCAAGAAACACTGATGATGGTCCCATACCTACTACTATCAAATCATACTTCATAAACTTCCACCTACTACTTTTCTGTAGTATCACTATCTTCCTTTTCTATCTTTTCTTCAATTAATTCCACTTCTTTTATTTCTTTTCCTTCTTCTTTGGAATCTTTATAGACAAAATAACTTATAAAATCAATTATTCCATATACCATCATAAAAATTCCTAAAATTTGAAATGGTAAATTTGCTTCAGCAATTGTATATAAACCACCAGCAATGAGGATTACCCCAACAACTAATAAAGCAATAAATTTATTTCCTCTATCAGTTGTATAAAAAGAACTCATAATTCTTGTAATGCCTGCAATAAATAAATATGCCCCAATTACCACTCTTGTTAAGAATTCGATAGTGCCAGCTAAACAAACAAGTAATATACCTAGTACTACTAATGTTACACCAAAACCTAATTCATTTTGATTAACTATTCCATGTCTTTTATCTTGAACATAATAATTTATTGATTTATATAGTCCATATGCTATTAAACATCCACCTACAAAGTAAGAAACAAACTTTACAATCATATCTGGATATATTAATACAAATAAACCAACAACAAAGAATAATACACCACCTATTATTGAACTATTTCCTTTAATTTTCATTACTATCACCTATTTAATTATATAATTTTTTAAACATTTATTCAATAAAATTACAATGCTTGCATAACTCTTCTATTCGCTTATTATTTTTAAAACTATTTAGCATATTTTGATATCTATTACTACTTATAATTGTATCTAAATTATCTTTATAAATATTTCCTAACTTAAGTATTCCATTAACATCTAAACAGCAGGGAATTATATCCCCATTAGAAAGTATTCCAATATGATCTTTTAGGGCATAGCAAGTTCCATTTTCATTATAATAATCATTATCTAAACTCGGCCATAAAAATTCTTTATTAATACTTATAAAAACATTTTTAATTATCTCAAATCCCGTTTCTAACACAATATTTGTATTATATCTTTTATTTAAATAATTAATCATTTCTTTAGTATATTTATTATCAACCCAAAATCTTAAAGATATATATGTATCATTATGTAGTTTATCTATAACGTTACATATATTATCTAGATATTCATTAATAGATGTATTATTATTATTATAACTATGCATAGATATATTAATTTGTCTTATATTATGATTATCTATTATCTTATTAATTAAATGTCCATTAGTAGTTATATTGATATTAAAGTACTTACTACCAATATTAATTAATTCATTAATATTTGGATGCATTAATGGTTCACCAGACACATGTAAATATAAATACTTCGTATAGTTCTTTATTTTATCTAATATTAGTTTATAATTATCTATACTTATATATTCTTTATCTCTATTATTCTTAATACAAAAAGGACAAGATAAATTACAAATATTTGTTACTTCTAAATATATTTTTTTATACATAAATACTCCCATTTAATTATAACAAAATTTTTATAAAAATTTTATTGAAAAAAGTGTTGACAAACCAATAAAAATCGATTAGGATAGTAACTACCAATTCGGGAAATACTGAATTGGTGCTAGTATCACACTAGTCAACCCCTTTTTATTCTTTGAGACCACAAGTTAATGTGGTCTCGTTTTTTTGCTAATTTAAAAAGTCATCTATTTAGATGACTCTTTTTTATAATAATTATATCTTTTAATAGCATATTCTTTTTGACTATTTAATAAATCACTAGCCATATCTTTATTCTTTATTTTTAAAGCATTAAATCTTACTTCATTATTTAAGAATTCTTCATATCTATTAAAATCAGGTTCTTTGCTATCTAAGTATAATTTTTCTTCTTCTGGTATATATCTCATTAGAAGTTGGTATCCAACATCTACTGCTAGTTTTCCTTCACTTATTGAACAAGACATACCATTCTTTATTCCATGTTCTTGACATGGAGCATATGCAATTATTATTGCAGGTCCCTTATGTTCCATAGCCTCTTTAAACACTTTAATAGTATGAGGAATATTACTTCCTAAAGATATACTTGCTACATAACAATTTGGATAACACATAGCAATTTTAAATAAATCTTTCTTAAATGTTTTTTTACCAAAGTTAGCAAATTCAGCAACTGCGCCAATATTAGATGATTTACTTGCTTGACCTCCTGTATTTGAATATACTTCTGTATCAAGTACTAAACATTTAATATTTTCATTTTGACTTAATGTATGATCTAATCCACCAAAACCAATATCATATGCCCAGCCATCTCCACCAACTGCCCAAACACATCTCGCTGGTATATAATCTAAATTATCCTTTATTTCTTTAGGTATATCTCTATTATTTAATTTATCTTTTATTTCCATAGTTAATTTATAATCTTCTTTATTATCTAACCAACTATTAAACAATTCTTTTGTTTCACTATCTACAGAATCTAAAGATAATCTCATAACATTCTCTATTCGATCTCTTTTTAGCTTATAAGAAGTATGAATACCCAAAGCAAATTCGGCATTATCTTCAAATAATGAATTAGCCCAAGGAATTTTATAAGGTGTAGATGGAGCACTTCCACCATAAATTGATGAACATCCAGTTGCATTAGCAATAACTAAAGCATCACCATATAATTGAGTTAGTAACTTAATATATGCTGTTTCACCACATCCAGCACATGCACCAGAGAATTCAAATCTATTCTTTTCTAGACTAGCACCTTTCATATTATATTTATCTACTATCTTTGGATTTTCATATTTATCAAAGTATTTTTTTACTATAGTTCTATTTTCTTCATTACCTTTACCAAAAGATAGTGAATTAGTTGGACAATTATTTATACATAATCCACAACTAGTACAATCATATTCAGATATTGCTAGATAATAATTATATTCTTTGTTGCCAATGCTTTCTTTGCCAACTTTTTCTTTTAAAAGAAGAGGCCTTATAACTCCGTGAGGACATATAATATTACATTTACCACATTCAATACATTTTTCTGGATTCCAAACTGGTACTTCATAAGCTGTCTTCCTCTTTTCATACTTAGTTAAGCCACTTGGAAATGCACCATATCTAAATGGCAATAACTTACTTACTGGTAAAGTATCTCCCTTTCTCTTATTTATAAGTTCAATTACATTATCTTCATTTGGATTTTCTTCATCATTATAAGTAATATTATCTAAAGTATTTAATCCATCAATCGCTCCCTTAATAGCATTAATATTACTATTAATAACTTCTTCGCCTTTGGTAACAAACGTTTCCTTAATTAGGTTCTCTACCTTCTCATATCCATTATCAACATTTAATAATTTTAATATTATTACTTCAATTATCTTATTAATCTTACCTTTTATATTATTTTCATTTGCTATCTTACTAGCATCAACAAAATATACTTTTATGTTCTTATTATTAATTATTTTTTTAACTTTATTAGGTAGAAATTCATTTAATTCATTATTACTCTTAACAGTATTAATAACAAGAATACCATTTTCTCTAATTTGATCTAAAATATCGTATTTATGGAAATATTCTTCTTTAGTTACTACTACTATTTCTGGCTTCTCTACATAATATGGAGCATTTATCTTATTATTACTCCATCTTAGATGAGATACAGTAACTCCACCACTTTTTTTAGAATCATATTCAAAATACCCTTGAACATAATAATCATCTTTAGCAATTATTTTTAATAATTCTTTACTAGCAGATACCATACCATCTCCACCAAAGCCATATATTTTAGCTTCAGTAGCATCTAAATCAATATCTAGATTATATTCTTCTAAACTAGTATTAGTGACATCATCTTTTATACCAATAGTAAAGTTATTCTTTAAATTACCATCTAACATTTTGTAAACACTATAGATTTGAGAAGGTGTAGTATTTTTACTAGATAATCCATATCTTCCACCTACAATATTTATATTTCTATCTTTTAAAGCACTAACTATATCTAAATATAGTGGTTCACCAATACTACCTGCTTCCTTAGTCCTATCTAATACTGCAATATTCTTAACTGTACTAGGTAGTACATCTAATAAATACTTAGTACTAAATGGTCTATATAAATGAACATTAATTAAACCAACATCGCCTAGTTTATCTACTACTAATTTAATAGTATCAGTAACGCTTCCCATAGCAATAATTATATTTTTAGCATTAGGATTACCATAATATTCAAATGGTTTATAATTAGTGTTCATTATTTTGTTAATACTTTCCATATAGCCATTAACTATATCAGGCATTTTATTATATAATTCATTTCTTGCTTCCACTGTTTGAAAATAAATATCTTCATTTTCAGCCATACCATACTCTTTATCACAAGAAACATTCAAACACCTATTTTTATATTCTTCTAATTCCTTCCAAGGAACTAATTTTAATAATTCTTCTTCTGGTATTTCCTCAATTGTATTAAGTTCATGACTAGTCCTAAAACCATCAAAGAAATGAACAAAAGGAAGTCCTCCTTTAATAGCAGAAAGATGCGCTACAGCAGCAAGATTTTGAGCATCAAAAACATTTGATGATGATAACATACAAAAACCAGTTTCTCTTACTCCATATATATCAGAATGATCA
>JAEEGF010252770.1_pt1 | contig 10883 bp, 10 predicted proteins | sample 9134171 | NCBI WGS metagenome assembly JAEEGF01 (sample SAMN16246542, study PRJNA631951) | gut metagenome | biome: gut microbiome; feature: rumen; material: AP-attached | host: Bos | place: Iran: Karaj | collected 2018-10 | reverse complement strand
GTCGGCTTTGTCGCTTTCACACCGTCTGTCATGGCTGTCAAGACCCCGACTTGTGTGTAAAGCTCGGAAGGAGTCTTGGCATCATAATTCTTAATATAGACATAAACCTTATCGCCAGCCTTCCACGAAGCGGTAACCTCCCACCAGCCGTCACCTCCATCCTCGGTCAAAACCCTTGTACCAGTGTAGCCATCCTCTCTCTCAAGCTCAAAGCTCTTGATGGCTTCTACTTAAACCTCGATCAGTTTACCATCCGAGGAATCATCCGTCACAGGATCATCCTTCACAGTGCAGGATGAACTGATCGACAGCAAAATCACCGCAGATAAAAAAGCGATAGTCAATCTAAATAATCGTTTCATCTGTTCGAGCTTTAAATCAATTAATTCCAAATCTGGGTCTGTGACTTGCCGTACCGAGTGTCGGAAGGGAGGCCGTTCTGGCCATCATAATAGCCTCCACGTGCGGCAGGCGGATTCGGACCACCCTCACCGGGATAAATCAAGCTGTAGGTGCAAATGGCACCCTCATGAACATCGTCGATTACCGCCATTTCGGGAGCGACATAAGTCTGTTTACACTTTTGCATTTTATTGATATTTATTTAATTACAATACAAACCCAAAAACCGGAAATCCCCATGACCCTTCAGGACATGGAAACAATTATCCATCAAAGTACAAAATTATAAAAAAAAGTGAATATTCTACTTATTAAAGATGAATTTTTACTTTTTGAGATACAAAGGGTTACTTCCGAATTGACACAACCCCATCTTCTCCGGATCCGGAATCCCCTCTTTCTCCAGCTCATCTGAAACGAATAGAATGCCTCCGGAGTTAAGAGCCTCCGCCAATTTACGCTGTACCAGCGACTTGGCGCCAGGCTCAAAAAACTTCATGACATTCCGGCAGAGAATGATATCGAAGCCTTGGGGATAATCATCTTCCAACAAATCCAAGACACCTGTCCGCACGATTTCCCGCGATTCTTCCCGGACCCTGAATTTCCCTGGAATATGCTTCTCAAGATGACGCCAATACTCAGAAGGGATGTCTTCAATCGTAGAGAGCGGATATATCGCCTCTTCACAGCGTTCCAGCATCGCATGGTTGTAGTCCGTCGCCAGCAGCTCAATCTTATTGGCGGGAATATAATCAAGCAAGACCATCAGGACACTATACGCCTCCTTGCCAGAAGAGCACCCGGCACACCAAATCCGTAACTTTTCATCGCCTGAAGAAGCGATAAGATCCTGGCAGACATTCTTGAATTCCGGCCAGGCTTTCCCCCTGAAAAAAGTGGTCCCCAAATATGTCAAATTCTCTCGCAAAACCCCCTGTTTTTCAGCGTGAGAAGCGATAGAATCGTAGTATCGCTCAAGAGTTTTATAACCATTAATGAGAGCGTTGATCCGCAATTGCCGCTCAGCGCTGCGCTCATCATAGAAAGCAAGCTCGGGAATCAGCGTCCTGAATTTGACCAACGCCTCTTGATCGGCTTTATTCCGAGGGTTGATTCTCATCATCTCGGAAGCGATTTTTCTATACGACTTGATTAAGAAGATCCTGATCCGGCCCCATAGAATTGCCCAAAAGATGAAATACCGACTATAGAAACTATCCTCCCTGTCTTTACTCATTCCTATTCAGGCGATATGGAGCCAGCCCATCGAAGAACCCGGACCGGCATCTGTTTCTACCTTCCATCCAACCTTTAATGTAAGATGTAAGTACCTTAAAATCAAGCCTTACGATAGCCAAAACCGTCATTACAAGAAGCAGCCAAAGACTCTTGAACCCGAAGGCGAATGAAGCGGCTAAGCGGCTCCCGACAGTGTCCCCGCCATAGCGGTAACACATCCGCCACCAGGTCAAATAAGAAGCCAAAGTCCTGACCCTGATCCTGTCCGGGCTTTTCTTGAAAGAAGAGCTTGAGGAACCCGCGTCAAGGTTCTTCACACCGGAGCCGTACAGCACTCCCAGCTTTCCGCCGCCCAAGTACAGCTTGTATGTCATAAGCCTGTCTTCTGCGAAAGGGAACTCCAAACTGTCAAGCCAAAGCTCTTCTTCGAGACACAAGTCCTTGAAAGACTGTTTCTTCCATAGCTGGGCAGGGCCCGCACAACTTTGTGACAAGTAATAACGAGGCTCCGGTCGGTGATTGTACGAGAAAGACCCGTCACGCCTGACTTTATAAGCCCACTTACCGCTGAAATGAGGGAAAACCAAGTCCGACACCACAGCTTTCACCTTCATCCGGAAAGGCATTTCCTGATTTTTGAACACATCCGGACCGACACAGTCCGCCCCGTTTTCTTCCATGGCCTGAAGCAGCTTTGCGGCACTGTCAGGAGCAAGACAGACATCATCGTCCAACATCAAAACGCAGTCACTTGTGATCTCATCATACGGCAGGACTCTTTGCGACATCATGCCTTTCTTCACCCAGACATATTCCTCCTTACCGACCGTGAACCCAGGTCGGGAATAACCCTCGGCGATATACACCACAACTTTCTCAGGCTGGACAGTCTGGCTGGCAATAGACCGCAGCTCCGCAAGAAACTTTTCCCCTGCGGTGCCTAGAGTTCGTATCGCGATTGAATAGGTCAGCATCAGTCATCATTTTTTGATGACAAAAACCAGGAGAATGGCCTGGAAAGAATCCCGACACCACTCCTTAGGAATTGATAGGCCATGGGATACCTTCTGAGTTTGAATAGAAGTCCGGAATAACACCGGCGCGCTCGTCCATGATAATTCTCGTTATAAATCTCAAATCCCATTCCCCTTGGATTATCCGCAATTCCCAACGCAAAATCATCCAAACGATCAGGAGATTTGACATGAGGGAGGATAACCATTTTCATGAAAGAACTGTATGAGGCGAAATAATGGACTATCTTGGCACTGTAAAATAATTGGGCTCCTACTGGCGTGCAAACCTGGCAATTCCACTCTCCCGCCAGTTCCTTGATAGGGAATCCCGTGTCTCGATTGGCTTTAGACAGGCCTGGCTGGTCAAATGGGATCCCATTCTCAACAGACCTGAGCCAGAGTTCATGCCAAACCTCAAAAAACTTCCGGGAGATAACGGAATCCCGTACAAGAAAGACGCCCCCATTGTAATAGGGAACCCTTTTCAATTCTCCGAAACCAGCTTTCTTGCAGTGTTCAATCGCTTGCGCGCTCTTGATTACAGCCGGCCCGTTCTCATCCGTCACGGCGGCGATGTCGCACGGAATCGAATCAATCTCATCAAGAGACTCGCAGACCACAGTATCCGTGTCAAGATAAAGAAAGTCCCCTTCGATAATGGAACGAAGGCGGGTCTTCAAATACCTGGACCTTAACATAGGGCTAAATCCATCCGGTATCTCAACCCTCAATGGCTCAATTGTTTCCAAAAGAGGGTCGTCCTTTGCTATCACCCTGTCATAAGTCTCCGGATCCATAACCAGAGAGACCTTCCGATCTGGACAATGCTTGCGCAGGGAATATAGGGACAGTAGGAACATCTCATAGAAACAGTCCTCCTCCCGTGACACAAGCACATACACCACCCTTACGCTCATCTTCCCGGCTTTGATTTAAAAAGAATAAGGCAATACCACACCAACGCCGGCAATAATGCAATGAGGGTCAGCGACTTCCTTGGCGATCCTGACAACCAGGCTTTATCTTTAGCTATTAAACACTCGGCCACATAATGAACGGCGCTCCGGAAACGATTGAAGGGCGTGGAGTGCTTAAGGGTCATCTCAAGCCGCCGCATCTTGGCGAAACTCCTGGGGCTATCGGTGTACTGGCGGAAAATGTTCCCGGACATGCTGTCCCCAACTTGGTACTGGACAAGGCACAGAGGCTCATTCAGCACGATCAGCGGGTAGATGTCCGTCACTTGGAGAAGCATATAAACAGGATTGAAATTTTTCTCTCCAGGAAACCCTTCCTGAGGTGCGACCTTCTTCATAAGTTCCGTCCTCATCACCTGCTTTGTGTCACCCCGGTGGATATTCTTCGCGTACAATTCAGGGAAGTGGCATTCGGACATCCCTTCTGGGAAACGCCCGCCGACCGGCTGGAGAGTATCCATGTCAATGTCTAGGCCAATAATACCGGCATACCGGTCGGAACCTTTTCTCTTCCAAGTGTTTATAATAATCTCCACCGCCCCTTCCGGCATGGCGTCATCGCTGTCGATGCAGACATTCAGTTCCGTATCTATGTTCGCATAGGCGACATTGTATCCTGTGTAGAGCCCCCCGTTCTCTTTATGAATATACCGTATTGGCAGGGCACCCTCCTCAATCCATGACCTTACCAGGGACTCCGTCCCGTCAGTGGAGCCGTCGTCCACAATAAGCCACTCAAAATCACGGCAGCTCTGCGCTTTCAGGCTCTCATAAACCCTCGGAAGCGTATGAGCCCGGTTGAAAGTGGGTGTGAATACTGTCAATGTGTAGCTCATCTCACACCACCGTCCGGCTCCGGAACCCCTTGTCCGAAATCTTTTTCGCGGGAATGCCGCCGACAACAATGTCAGGTTCCGTGAAACTCTTGTTAACCACAGCGTTAGCCGCGACTATAATGTCATCGGCAAGAGTCACGTCCCTGAGCACCTTGGAACCCACAGAGAAATAGATGTGATCTCCTCCTCGCACCCCTTCGGCGACAAGAACACCGCTCTGGATAACACACCTCTCACCCAAACGCGCGTTCCCGTTCACCAGAATACTGCCCCAATGAGGTAGATAGAGGCCTTTCCCACAGGTATTGGGAGAGATCTGGAAGCCAGTGAGCAGACTGACCCTTTTCAGCTTGTGCCAGTAATACCTTTCTACCAGGGAGCCGAAAAAACCGGGACCTCTGGTTCCGTCAATATACTCGCACCTGCGCATATAATTAATATACAGCATATTATACCAGCCAGCCAACCGGCACACAAGAGGATATCGGGCGATGGGAGGTTTCTTGTTAGCCGCGGCATCCGCTGCCAGATATTCCCGAAGCATTTTTTTACTGGTTATCATGACTCAACACATTTGATAAGTCCTTGAAGATCCATCGGTTGTCTCGCCGCCTCAGGACCTCTATGCAACATCTGAAAAAACAAGTCACACTTTTGAAGATTATCTCCTAAAGTGCCTATGATAGAAGGCTTTATTCCTCTCAGCCACAGGCAATCGATCAATGCGATCTGGTCCCTTCTGGAGTTCCGGAAAAAAGACTCCCACCACGCGTCCATAAGCTCAACGCACCGGGAATCGAAGTGTTTCCTCGCGATGACACTCGCCTCCAAAAGTCCCCAATTACTAGGAACGCCATGAGAACGAATCACTTCCAGATGAGCTTTCAAAGATTTTTTCGTGTCTTTTTTCTGCTCCAGGCAAGCTTGTACCTCATCATACACGCAATCTCTCCTTTTGTGGCGGAACATCGCCACGGGAAAAGAATCCAACCCAGCGGTCAAAGGAGTAAGATCTGAGAACACCCAGATGTTAGAATCGATGTAAACGCTGTACTGATAGTCCTTGAAAACAAGATGGGGATGGATCTTGCACCAACGGTTGCTCAGGACAAGGTCTCCTTGGTACTCGGCTGGAATCACAGCGGATGCGTCGAGTCGCTTCCAAGCGCTTCCAACCGGAATCTCCTGGTCCGTCAGCACATAATAATCAATGTTGTCAGGCTGGAGCAAAGGCTCCCTCAAAATGTCGTACGAACCGAATATAGCGGTGTACACAGCGACACGTTGTTCCCTCACATACAGCGACTTCCGTTCAAATGCCTTATGCTTGTCCAAAGCGAGATCGCCATCCGTTCCACGCCACGAGTTCGTCTTCGCAGTCAAAGCGCGCTTCGGTTTACACATCGTGATGATGTCGGAAATCTTCTTTTTCCACCAGGAACGCTTAGCCTCCAAAACTTGCCTTTCCCTAAAATAACAATCCCTGTAACTCTTCGCCAGAGATTCCATGCGGCATATCTCTTCGAAGGCGGCCTCGATATTATTTCCTTGTCCGGTCATTTAGTCAAAACGCTTGAGCCAATTCGAGAGCAGATATCTGTCACGTATCTCGGGGGCCACCAACTCAACCTGGCAGTCCAAAAACTCCTTTAAAGACCTTTTATCATGATCCAGCACATAGATATTGGCTGGAGAATAGAAGTCCGATTCAAGAATCTCCAGATTGTTAGTTATCAGTTTCTTGCCAAAAAAGAGAGCCTCCATAGCGCGAAGGGACAGGCCCGTCTGAGGATTCGTAGTGTAATCCAGCAAAATGTCGGCATCCTTCACAAAATCTATCACCTTCCCGTAAGGAAGAAGTGATTCCCTAAAAAAGCCGAACCTGCCCGAAAAGGCCATGGTGATCTTCAGATCCACTTCAACTCCTTCTCTCTCAAGACCGTCTTTTAAATCTTCAAGAATCTTAAGGCGTCCCTTGTCCCTTCCCAAAAACAAAGCTCGCGGATGCTGGGAAAGTCCCCGTTCCCTACTTTCCGCCGCCTCGGAGGCAAGGCTGTCAAAAAAGAACTGGGTGTTATACTTGAAACCATTTTCCTCGCAATCGGTTTTCGAGAAAGACCAATACTCAGCCCGTGCGGGAAGTTGAGTCTTTAAGCCACTGGTTTTCACCGAGTTCCAGTACCAGATTATGATTCGTTTGTCCGGCCACTTCTTGCTCAACCAATTGATCAGACGAGAACTGGAATAAGTGTCGAAAAGTATTATCTTGTCGTCGCCACCCTTGAAAACAGGCCTGGGAAAGAATAAGCAGGAAGGCAATCTATATAGGAGAGGGTTGCGCAAAGCGTACATTCCCACAACCCCGCGATAAGGGTTTTTGTGTACGACTCCGCTGCTACGGAACACCTCATGGAATACCGCCGTCTTATGTATATCGAAATAATAAATCATGATAACTTCCTCAAACAGAACCCTATATGCGGCGGTTGGTTATAAGCCGTCTGTTCAGCTGCCACTCCGGCCCGATACACAGGGTCGTGCATAAGTGTCTTAAATGAATATTCCGTAGGGATGTCAGAGACAAACACCCTGAGGGCATTGTTGTCTTCCCTAGCCATGATGATCTCCTCCCTCCAATCCCCAAGGATGTCGGCCTGAAGACATGGATTGGCTTTCGTCCCGTTTATCGACACGCAGCCTTCAGTCCTGAATATCCTTTCCATTCTTTTCCCGTTCCAAGATGTCACCTCCAGAGGGCCTCCGGACTCACCGTCAAGCAACTCATCATAAAGGTCGCCGTCCCAGAATATCCTGAAATTGGTCGATGCGCCGGGAATGTCTATCTTCTCGAATCCTTGGTCCGTCCGGGCAAAAGGCCCTACTTTCACACGATCCTCACTGCCAACGACTTCCGAGACCCCCCAGAACTGGTACCATCCCCCGGCCCCCACATCCGCCATCATTCCCCGTCCCATGTCTCCGGGAGATGACTGATGGAACAAAGAACGTCCGGTCCTGGCATCCAATACCGAGAACCCGTAATCAAGTTGTTTCTTCTTAATGATCGGATGTTGCCTTCCGCACTCATGTACCGTGAAGAAATCATACCCATGGCGGCGGGGGCGATAGGCGCCAAGATGCAGGGCATCTCCATGACCCAGGAAGGTGCACCATTTGACTTTCAGGCGGTTCCATCTTGTCAACTTGTAGCAAAGCGCCCCGGTCAGCACCTCTTCCCTGCCGTCTCCATCGACATCCGCCACGGCGCAATTATGGTTGCCCTCACCTATATATTTCTCATTCCAGCGACGATATCCTTTTACGCCTTTGTACTTTCCGTCAGAGGTGAAACTGGCTGAAGAAGCTTCTCCCGTGAAAGACTTAACGTTAAATGTGTCGAAACTGTGACGGCACTTGAGACGATTATTCTCAAAAGACACGGCACAGGCGCATTGACGGCCTTGCTTTTGATTCTTCCGGCCCCAGTAATATCCCCTCATGAAAAAGCCGTAGGGTCTTTTCTTGTCCAGCCATGCAACGGCGGCCGTGTACCTCTCAGACCTATTACCGGCATCATCGCCCCAGAGCTTCGAGTCCACTCGCTGATTTGGGTAGTATATGGTGTCCAAAGCCTCTCCATCCTCGCCCCTGAACACTGTCAGGAACTCGTCACCATCCAGTACCATCCCATTGGAATCACGGAAATCCTTTAAGTTATCTATCTCCTTGATAGCAAGAGAATTGCTGGCAAGACTCACGAAGCGGCCTTTCCCGTCTTTCGACCCCGGGGCGGTTTTCAGGATAATCTCGCTTTTCCCGTCTCCGTCGAAATCATACACAAGGAACTGCGTGTAATGCGCCCCAGCGCGGATATTCACGCCAAGGTCAACCGGGCACTGCCACAAACGCCTTCCATCCAATTTGTAAGCGTCGAGCAGCACATTCCCGGTCATCCCGGGAAGGCTGTTATCCTTACCGGCACTGTCCCACTTGACCACAAGCTCGTAGGCGCCATCCCCGTCAAGGTCACCGACTGAGACATCGCTTATAGTGTAGGGTCCGAAAGGACTGTCCACCGGTCTTTCCAAAGGTATGTCAAACCAGTTCTCCCCGGAAGGGAAAGGACGGACGGCATTTGATTCATCTCCGTTTCCCGTCTTGACCTTATACTCGGAATCCATGGTCCCGTCAGGGTCCAGGTAGTTGGTCTTGCCGGTTAATTCAGCGATCGGCTTCCCATCACGGAACAAAGTGAATTCCAATGGTTTCCCCGCAGTTCCGAACACCGGGTCTTCCCAGGCGAGGACTCGCCAGGAGAGGAACACCCCACCCGGGACTTTCATGGCCACCAAGCCCCTGTCAAGGTTTTCAAACCTCATGAGACAAGATTACAATAAACCATTAACGATACACCTTGCTGGCGATCGGATAAAGGAACGGGAACAACGCGAGAAGTCTTAACACGCTATAAGAAACCCTATCAATAAACGCGCAAGGAGCAAGCTTCTGTTTCAGAATTCCTCCCCCTTTGATTGAAGATATAATTGAACGGAATTCTTTCACAGAATATGACGAGGTAAGTATCCTCGAGAGAAGGATAGTTATCTTGCTGGAAAGACTGCCAAGGCATTTCTTGTAAAGGACAGGATCAGATTCCTTGAAATTATGCACTTGCCCGGCGATGCGGGTTATCGTACCGGTAAGATCATTGACCCAACGTCTTGAGTTCTCGGGGGTTCTTGTGGTGGAAATACTTCCCGGATTGATATGATAGAAATGTATTCTCCTCGCCACCGAGACAATCTTTGGATCAGCCATCATGACATCGAACATGTATGGGAAGTCCTCGCCGATTATACCCGGAGTGAAATAAAGCCCGTTACTCTCCACGAACGATTTCTTATAGAGGTAGTTCCAGCAGAAAGTCTCGAGGCCGTTCTGTCGGATAAAATCCTTGCCTGTGCCTTCGAAAAGGACTTCACCAGTGTCATTACCGATTTTAGGAACATCACCTGGGTAGAGCATCAAACTCCAGTAACGTATCAAATCCCATCCGCACATGCAAAAACTCGTTAATTTAGCGATTCCACCACTGACTAGGGTATCATCCACATCGACATGGCAGAGATAATCTCCCTGGGCAGCCCTGATCCCTGTATTCCTGGCTTCAGAAAGTCCCTTATTCCTTTGGGTTATAACACGAATGCATGAAACCCTCTTCGCCAAAGCCTGACAGACTTCCTCCGAATGGTCAGTACTGCCATCATTGACCAAGATAATCTCGAAAGAACCATTCTCGAGCCCCTGATCCAAAAGTGATGTGACACATGCCTCAATGTACTTGTCCCCGTTATAGACCGGCACAATGAAACTGATTAACATAACACTAAAAAAGTTGATAGGAGATTCCAGATCCGGTTATCACCAGACCACCGCCATCATAAAGACCGTGAAGCTGACATATGCCAGCAATATCAAACCCGTCTTTCTGTCTTGATCCTCCCAAACCGGAAGATTGATAAGAGGATATGCGATCACTATCGGATAGATAAACCAAGACAAATAGGCGAAACGATTACTGTAAGACGAACGGATAACCATGATCCAGAAAGCGTTGCAAAGGGCGTAGGTGACGCAAATAACGTTATACCAATTGTCTTGGATTTTTCTCTTCAAGCAAACATACCATCCCATCACGACTGGCATAGAACTATACAGCAGGAAGTCCCAACGGAAACCTTCATGAGAGAAAACACTCATATCCTTCGAAGTGATGTACTGTGTCATGCGGTCGTCAAAGCCAAGATTTGAGAAAAAATCGGATACAGCACTTCCGGCAATTAAGGAAATGAATATTGAAGCCACCCAGAATGCTATGGCATATCTAAAATCCCTGATGAAAAACATTGCCGCTATCGTTGAGACTATAGGCAGCATCGTACTTCGATGGAAACCGAACGCGCAAAGACATAACAGTCCACCAAGCACATATTTGTCATCCAACAACAGGCTGATAGCGAGGAGCACGATATGGCATGCGATTCCGTTGCGAAGGCCATTGACTCCAAACGAGTAGAACATCAGCGATCCCATCACGAAAAGCATGGCAAGCATTGGGTCAGTCGGCATAAAGCGGCGAACGGCGAAAAAGGCCGACAGGACATAGATGATTTCAACTATCAGAAAAAAAAGATTGACAGAGAATCCCATAGACTTACATGTAATCATCAGCCACTGCCAAAGCCATTCGGAATTCCAAGCGAAGCCAACCGAATGGACATCCTTCATGTTGTATTCGAAGGCGTAGTTCACCGTATCGCCAAACGCTGGATGGACAGGACGCAGTCCAAGCCAGAAAGCGAACGCGACGCTTAACACCAATGGAAAAACCCACGACGTGCCTCTTTCCT